>Ga0066790_10000424_pt1 | contig 15603 bp, 10 predicted proteins | sample OrgsoiDNA2013050_FD_70963 | JGI IMG/M metagenome (GOLD analysis project Ga0066790, IMG submission 70963) | Permafrost soil microbial communities from the Arctic, to analyse light accelerated degradation of dissolved organic matter (DOM) -... | ecosystem: Environmental > Terrestrial > Soil >...
CCCGGAGGCGAGCGGATAGTCGATGTAGTAGAGCGTGTCGTGCACCTCGCGGTCCTCGACCTCGAGGTCGGAGATCGCGGAGTGGCTGCCGGGGTCCCAGTTGACGAGGTAGCGGTCGTGGTAGATGTAGCCCTTGCGATACAGGGCCACGAACACCTCGAGCACGGCCTTGGCGTAGTCCTCGTCCAGCGTGAACCGCTCCGCGTCGTAGTCGCAGGAGGCGCCGAGACGCTTCAGCTGCTCGATGATCGAGCGGCCGTACTGCTCGCGCCACTCCCACACCCGCGCGACGAACGCCTCGCGGCCGATCGCCTCGCGGCTCGTCCCCTCGGCCTCGAGCGCACGTTCGACCTGGGTCTGCGTGGCGATGCCCGCGTGGTCGGTGCCGAGAATCCACTTCGTCCGCCGCCCCCGCCTGCGGGCGTGACGCACGAGGCAGTCCTGGATCGAGTTGTTGAGCGCGTGGCCCATGTGCAGGACGCCGGTGACGTTCGGCGGCGGGATCGCGATCGAGTAGTTCTCCTCGGGAGAACCTTCGGGCTCGGGATGGAACAAGCCCGACTCGAGCCACGCCTGCATGATCCGCGGCTCCACCTCCGCGGGGTCGTAGCGGGAGTTGGATTCGAGGTCTGTCATCGCCGAAGGGAGTCTAGGGAGAGGAACGCGACACCCCGTTCACGCACGGGTCACACGACGGCAACGCCTTGCCCCCAACGAGGGCCGGCGGCGGCTGCACAATCTCCTCCCGGGGGATGCAAGACGCTCGGGGCCGTTCCGCCCGGGAGGATCAAAAGCCGCCCAGGCGGACGTACGAGTCAGAGGGCCTCCGCACACGTGCGGGGGCCCTTCGCGGTTCTCTCGGGCGCCGCGCAGGCGCGGCTGCGCGCAGGAAGCCTGAGGCAGGCGAGAGACGGCCGCAGGCGCGGCTACGCCGCGGCCTCGCCGCTCTCTTCGGGCACGGCCACGGTGACGAGCGTCGGGGAGACGCTCTTCTCGATCGTCTCCCGGGTGACGACGCACTTCTGGACGTCGCGGCGCGAGGGGAGCTCGAACTGGACCTCGAGCAGCACCTCTTCGATGATCGAGCGCAGTCCGCGCGCGCCGGTCTCGCGCTCGAGCGCCTTGTCGGCGATCGAGGACAGCGCCTCGTCGGCGAACACGAGCTCGATCCCGTCGAACTGGAAGAAGCGCTGGAACTGCTTGACGAGCGCGTTGCGCGGCTCGGTGAGGATCTGCATCAGCTCATCGCGCGAGAGCTGGTGGATCGCCGACATGACCGGCAGGCGGCCGATGAACTCGGGGATCAGGCCGTACTGGATCAGGTCCTCGGGCAGGCAGTGCACAAAGATCTCACCGGTGTCGCGCTGCTCCTTGGACTGGATCGCGGCACCGAAGCCGACGCCCTGATGCCCGATCCGGCGCTCGATCACGCGGTCGAGGTTTGCGAACGCGCCGCCGCAGATGAACAGCACGTTGGTGGTGTCGATGGAGAGGAACTCCTGGTGCGGGTGCTTGCGGCCGCCCTGAGGCGGCACCGAGGCCGTGGTGCCCTCGAGGATCTTCAGCAGCGCCTGCTGGACGCCCTCGCCGGAGACGTCGCGCGTGATCGATGGGTTGTCGGCCTTGCGGGCGATCTTGTCGACCTCGTCGATGTAGATGATGCCGGTCTCGGCCTTCTTGACGTCGTAGTCGGCGGCCTGGATCAGCTTCAGGAGGATGTTCTCGACGTCCTCGCCGACGTACCCGGCCTCGGTCAGCGCCGTGGCGTCGGCGATCGCAAACGGGACGTTGAGGATCTTGGCCAGCGTCTGCGCGAGCAGCGTCTTGCCGCAGCCGGTGGGGCCCAGAAGCAGGATGTTCGACTTCTGCAGCTCGATGTCGTTTTCATCGGACTGCATCATCTGGACGCGCTTGTAGTGGTTGTAGACCGCCACCGAGAGCGAGCGCTTGGCCTGCTCCTGGCCGACCACGTACTCATTGAGAACGTCGTAGATCTCCCGCGGCTTGGGGAGGTTCTCGATGTCGAAACTGGGCGGAGCGGTGAGCTCCTCGTCGATTATCTCGTTGCAGAGATCGATGCACTCGTCGCAGATGTAGACGCCGGGGCCGGCGATCAGCTTCTTGACCTGTCGCTGCGACTTTCCGCAGAAGCTGCAGAGAAGCTGTTCGTTGCTGTCCGTTGGACGCGCCATATCAGTGCCCTCTCCCGGAGTACGGGTCTTACGGGTCCGCCGATCCCTGAGCCTAAGAGTAGTCCCTCAGTGCTGCGAGATGACCCGATCGATGATTCCGTAGTCCTTGGCCTCCTCGGAGCTCATGAAGTAATCCCTTTCGGTGTCCTTCTTGACCTCCTCAACCGGCTTGCCGGTGTGATGGGCGATGATCTCATCCAGGCGCCGCCTGACATCGATGATCTCGCGCGCGTGGATCTCGATGTCGGTGGCCTGTCCCTGGAAGCTCGAGGACACCTGATGGATCAGGATCTTGGCGTTCGGAAGCGCCATCCGCTTGCCGTGAGCTCCGCCGGAAAGCAGCAGCGCGCCCATCGACATGGCGATGCCGACGCAGATCGTCTGCACGTCGGGCTTGATGAACTGCATCGTGTCGTAGATCGCCAGTCCCGCGTACACCGAGCCGCCGGGTGAGTTGATGTACAGCGAGATGTCCTTGTCGGGATCCTCGGACTCCAGATGCAGGAGCTGGGCCACGATCAGGTTCGCGATCTGATCGTCCACGGGCGTGCCGAGAAAGATGATCCGCTCGTTGAGCAGACGACTGTAGATGTCGAACGCGCGCTCCCCGCGGGAGGTCTGCTCGACGACCATCGGTACCAGTGGGCTCATGGTTCTCGCTCTTTCTCGCTTCCTCGGCCGGAATCCTTCAAACCACGAGCCAGCAGCTTGGCCGGGTCGCGAGCGCCGGTGGTGTTCCGGCCGCTCGCGGCGAGTCTAGCAGCGGCGAGCGGGCGCCAAAGCGGGGTACGGACCCGCCCGCCCCCAGTCCCGGTGCGGCCCGAGCGAGGCTCGGGCAGGTGGCCGCGAGGCGGCTCAGCTTCCGGGTGTCCAGAGCTGGCCGGAGCCCTGCTCGGCTCCCTCCTGCCCCGGCGTCCACAGCTTCTTGCGTGCCTTCGCCTGCTCGACGCTGATCGGCTTGGCCTCGCGCACGAGCAGGTTGATCGCCTGGCGCGTGGCGAGATCATCGCGGGCGCGATCGAGCCGATCGGTCTTGCGCAGCTGCTCGAGCAGCTTCGCCGGCGTGGTTGCGTCGCGCTCGGCGACCGGGCCCAACGCCTCCAGCACCTCGTCGTCGGTGGGCTCGATGCCCTCGGCTTCGACGACCGCGGCCAGCACCGCCTCGCGCCGGAGCTCGTTGGCGGCCTCGGGCTCGGCCTCATGGGCCAGGGACTCCTCCTCCTTGCCCGTGATCTGCAGGTAGGCCTCCTTGGAGATGCCCTGGCGCGCGAGCGCGGTGAGCATCTGCTCGAGCAGCTCGTGGGCGCGGGCATGGACGAGCTTGCCGGGCACTTCGATCTTGGCCTCGGCGACGGCCGCGTCGAGCACCGCCTGCTCGAACTCGCGCTCGATCGCGCGCTCGTCGGCCTCGCGCAGCCGCGAGGCGACGTCCTCGCGCAGCTCGGCCATCGTGTCGAAGCCGGCCGACTCGCCGGCGAACTCGTCGTCGAGCTCGGGAAGACGCTTGGCCTTGATCTCCTTGACCGTCACCTCGAAGCGCGCGTCCTGGCCGCTGAGCTGCGGTTGCGGGTAGTCGTCGGGGAATGTCACCTCCACGGTCCGCTCCTGGCCGGCCTCGCTGCCCGTGAGCCGCTCCTCGAATCCCGGGATCAGCCGCCCGGAGCCGAGCTCCAGCAGCTGGTCTCGTCCCTCGCCGCCCTCGAACGGCTCGCCGTCGACATAGCCGACGTAGTCGATCACGAGGTGGTCTCCGGTCGCGGCCGGCCGCTCCACCGTCTCGAGCGTGGCGAACCGGCCGCGCAGGGTCTCGAGCTCGGCGTTGACCCGCTCATCGTCAGCCTGCGCCTCGCGCCGGCCGACCTCGAGCCGCTTGTATTCGCCGAGCGTGGCGACCGGCCGAACGCCGATCTCGATCGAGAAGGCGAGCGGCTCGCCCTCACCGGGCATGTCGCCGACGTCGAGATCGGGCTCGCCCACCGGCGAGATGCCCGCGTTTCCGATCGCATCGACGTACCAGCCGCCCAGCGAGCTGCGCAGCGCCTCGTCGAGCACGGCCTCGCGCCCGAGCCGCCGGATCACGACGGGCGGCGGCACCTTGCCCTTGCGGAACCCGGGTATCCGCATCTGGCGGCCGAGCTCACGGGCGGCCTGCTGGACGCGGCGCTCGACCTCCTCGGCTGGGACTTCGGCCTCGACGCGCACGCGTGACTCGGGCAGCTCGGTGACATTCGTCTTGACGGCCATCGGCTCGTGAACGATAGCTTGGGCGTCGTGCCCCAGCGGATCTCCGCCCTGCCGTCGCGGATCGCCGGCCGCTTTCTGACCGGCCCGGCGGGCCATTTCCTGGCCGGCGCGATCGACTGGCTGGCGCTGCTCGGGCGCTACCTGGCGGCCCGCGCCGCCGGACGCGATCCGTGGGCCTAGCCTACGGGCCCGCGCGCCCCGTCCGCGGCCCGTGGACCGCACGGCGATGGGCGCCCTGCCCCCGCCGAGCTAGCCCGCCATCGTCACCGACATCGCCCCCGGCACGCCCTCGAGGGAGCCGGTGCCGCGGATCAGGTTGCGCACCTCTCGCAGCGCCACCGGGAGCGTGGTGGTGTCATAGATCCGGCACGCCTTGACGTCGGCGACCATGCTCAGGCAGCGCTCGACGGCGGCCCCGCTGCGGTGCGTCCAGGCGTCGATCGCGGAGTCGCTGTCGGAGTTGCGGGTCGCCGCCTCCAGGACCTCCTGGGTGAGCGAGCGGTGCAGGCTGTAGAGGTCGTCGCGCAGCGCGGCGCGGGCCAGCGCCTGCCACCGGTTGGCCCGGGGCAGCTCGAGGATCCGGTCCCGCAGCCAGTTGAGCTCCAGCCGCGCGCCGATCCCGAAGTGGGTCGCGGTCACCGACTCCAGCGGGCGCATGGTGGCGGCGCCCACCTCGACGATGTCGAGCACCGCCAGCATGGCCGGCATGCCCGCGACGCGGACCGCCAGGGAGTGCGGCACCCCGTCGCGCTCGAGCTCGGCCACCCGGGCGTCGAACGCCTCCCGGTCGGCGCCGTCGAGCACGTCGGGAAGCGCGGCGGCGAGCATCGTCGAGCCGGGCATGTAGTACGCGGTTGTGGCCGCGATCTCGATCGCCCGCGGGTTGGCGCGCACGAGCCAGCGCGTTGCCCGCTCGACCAGCTTGCGCGCTTCGACCAGCATCGAGAGCTGCGTCCCGGCACTCATCTGGTTGTCGAGCGCCTCGACCTCGTCCCAGAAGGTGCGCATGTCGAAGATCTCGCGGGCCACTGCGTACGCGCGCGCGAGTAGCGAGGGCGGGGCTCCGGTCTCCTCCCCGAGGCGGAAGGCGAAGGTGGTCCCGGCGCGGTCGACGAGCTGGTTGGCGACCAGGGTGGCGATGATCTCGCGGCGCAGGCGGTGGCTGCGCATCTGCTTCCCGTAGCGCTCGGGCAGCGGCGAGGGGAAATAGCGCTCGAGGTCGTGGCCGAGGTAGCGGTCCTCGGGAAGGTCCGACTCGAGCAGCTCGGTGTAGAGATGGATCTTGCAGTAGGCCATTACCACCGCGAGCTCGGGGGCGGCGAGGCCCTGGTGGGCGAGCTTGCGCTCGCCGATCGTCTCGTCGCTGGGCAGGTGCTCGAGCTTCCGCTTGAGGTTGGCGACCTGCTCGAGGTGGCGGATCAGGCGACCGTGGACGTCGAGCATCTGCGACGCCTGGAAGGAGGCGATGCTCATCGCCTGCGTCTGGGTGTAGCTGCCGTACAGGACCCGCTCGGCCACGCCGTCGGTCATCGCCACCAGCAGCTCGTTGCGCTGCTTCTCGGTCATGTCGCCGTCCCGGACGACCGAGTCGAGCAGGATCTTGATGTTGACCTCGTGGTCGGAGCAGTTGACGCCGGCGACGTTGTCGATCGCGTCGGTGTTGATCGCCCCTCCGGCGAGCGCGTATTCGATCCGGCCCAGCTGCGTGAAGCCGAGGTTCCCGCCCTCCCCCACCACACGACAGCGCAGCTCTCCGCCGTCGACCCTGACCACGTCGTTGGCCTTGTCGCCCGCGTCGGCGTGGGTCTCGCTGGAGGCCTTCACGTAGGTGCCGATGCCGCCATTCCACAGCAGGTCGACCGGCGCACGCAGAAGCTCGCGGATCAGCTCCGTGGGTGCCAGCTCCTGGGCTCCGATGCCGAGCGCCTCGCGCACCTGGTGCGAGAGCGGGATCGTTTTCGCGGTGCGCGGGTAGACGCCCCCTCCCTCGGACATCAGCGACGCGTCGTAGTCGCTCCAGGACGAGCGCGGCAGCTCGAACAGGCGCTTGCGCTCGGCGAACGAGCGCCCCGGATCGGGATCGGGGTCGAGGAAGACGTGCAGGTGGTTGAACGCCGCCAGCAGCTTGATGTGAGGCGAGAGCAGCATCCCGTTGCCGAACACATCGCCCGACATGTCCCCGATGCCGACCACGGTGAACTCGGTGGACTGGGTGTCGATGCCGAGCTCGCGGAAGTGACGCTTGACCGACTCCCAGGCCCCTCGGGCCGTGATCCCCATCTGCTTGTGGTCATAGCCCTGCGAACCTCCTGACGCGAATGCGTCCCCGAGCCAGAACCGGTAAACCGCCGAGATCCCGTTGGCGATGTCGGAGAAGGTGGCGGTGCCCTTGTCCGCCGCGACCACCAGGTAAGGGTCGTCCTCGTCGTAGCGGACCACCCGGAGCGGCGGCACGACGTCGGCACCGACGATGTTGTCGGTCAGGTCGAGCAGGCCGCACAGGAACGTCTTGTAACACGAGATCCCCTCCTCGAGCAGGGCCGCGCGGCCGCCGTCCGCCGGCGGCTGCTTGACCACGAACCCGCCCTTGGACCCGACCGGCACGATCAGCGCATTCTTGACCATCTGGGCCTTCATCAGGCCGAGGACCTCGGTGCGGAAATCCTCGCGCCGGTCCGACCAGCGCAGGCCGCCGCGGGCGACCCGGCCGCCCCTCAGGTGCACCCCTTCGATGCGGGGCGAGTACACGAAGATCTCGAACCGCGGCCGCGGCAGCGGCAGCAGCGGGATCAGCGAAGGATCGAGCTTGAAGGACAGGAACGGTCGCGGCGAGCGCGTGCCGTCGCCATCCTCATCGACGCGGAAGTAGTTCGTCCGGACCGTCGCCCGCACAACCGAGACGAAGCTGCGCAGGATCCGGTCCTCGTCGAGGCTCGTCACCGCGTCGATCGCCCGGTCGAGCTCGCCGGTCAGCCGCTCGGCCACCTCCGAGTCCGTGTGGTCCGGGTCGAAGCGGGCGTAGAAGAGCCGGACCAGCTGCGTCGCGATCTCCGGGTGCCCGACCAGCGTGCGCTCCATGTAGCGGTCCGAGAAGGCGATCCCGGCCTGCCGCAGGTACTTGCCCACGGCCCGCAGGATCGTGATCTCGCGCCCGGTCAGCCCGGACCCCAGCACGAGGCCGTTGAGGCCGTCGTTCTCGAGGTCGCCGCGCCACACGCCGAGGAAGGCCTCCTGGAACGCTTCGCGAACGCGCTCGACGTCCTCGGCCACGCAACGCAGCCCGAAGTCGTAGACCCAGCACGGGGCGGCGCCGGCCGGGCTGATCTCGTACGGATGCTCGTCGACGACCCGGGCTCCCATGTGCTCGAAGGTCGGCATCACGTCGGACAGCGACACCTCGCCGGCGCTGAACACCTTGCAGCGCACGAGCCCCACAGCGGCCTCGAGCGGACGGTACAGGCTCATGATCGGCCCGCCGGTCTCGGCCAGCTCGTCGATGCGGCGGATATCGGCGACCGCCGAGCGAGCCACCCAGTCGGCCCGGTAGGCCAGCGGGAACGCGGACCGGTAGCGCTTGTAGAGCTCCTCGCCATGCTCCTCGCCGTGCTCCTCCACCAGGGCGTCCCGCAGATCGTCGGTCCAGGCCCGCGTCGCGCTGACCAATCGCGCCTCGATCTCCGCCGTGTCGAAGCCGGCCGGCGGCCGGTCGCAGTGCACGACGTAGTGCACGCGGACGAGCAGCGACTCGGACAGGTGCAGCTCCCAGTCGACGCGGGTGCCGCTGAACGTCTCGGCCAGGATCGAGCCGACGCGCTCGCGGTTCTCGGTGTTGAACCGGTCTCGGGGGATGAACACCAGGCAGGAGATGAACCGATCCAGCGGATCGCGGCGCAGGAACAGACGCACGCGCTGGCGCTCGTTGAGGCCGAGAATGCCCATCGCTACCTCGAACAGGTCATCGACCTCGATCTGGAACAGCGAGTCGCGCGGGTAGTTCTCGAGGATGTCCATCAGCGCTTTGGCGTCGTGGCTGTCGCTCGGGAACCCGGCCCGGGCGAGCACCGTGTCGACCTTGTCGCGCAGGATCGGGATCTCCGACGGGCCCTCCTTGTAGGCGGCCGTGGTGTAGAGGCCGAGGAAGCGCCGCTCGCCGGTCACCGTGCCGTCGGGCGCGAACGTCTTGACCCCGATGTAGTCGAGGTACGCGGGCCGGTGTACGGTCGCGCGCGAGTTCGCCTTGGTCAGCACGAGCACGTGCGGGGCGCGAGCCATGGCCTGGGCCTTGGGCGCCAGCTTCTTGCTCAGACGCGTGGCCGGGGGTCCGCGGAGGATCCCCATGCCTGAGTCGGGGACTGCTCTCAGCGCGTCGCCGTTCTCCTCACTGACCAGCTCGTACTCGCGGTAGCCGAGGAAGGTGTAGTGGTTCTCGGCCGCCCAGGTCAGGAACGTCTTGGCCTCCTCCACGCCGGCAGCGTCGATCGGGGGTGGCTGCTCCTGCAGCTCCGCGACCATCGCCAGCATCCGCTCGCGCATCGGGCCCCAATCCTCGACCGCCGCACGGACCTCGTCGAGCACGCGCTCGATGTTCCCGCGCAGCTCCTCGAGCGCGGCCGCGCTCGAGGCGCGATCGACCTCGACGCCAAGGACCGATTCGCGGATCTCCTCGCCGTCCGCGGCGCCCGGCTCGAGCACCTCGAGCAGGCGCCCCTCCGGGTCGCGCCGGACCCGCAGCACCGGGTGGATGACCAGATGGATCCCGTACCCCTCGCGGCTCAGCTCCATCGTCACCGAGTCGACCAGGAAGGGCATGTCGTCGGTGACCACCTCGATCACGGTATGCGTCGACTGCCAGCCGTGCTGCTCGAAGTCGGGGTTGTAGACGCGCACCTTGACCGTCCCGCGATCGCGCTGGGCGGTCAGGTTCCAGTGGGCGACCGCGGCCCCGTACAGGTCGAGCGCGCTGCGGGCGGCCAGATCCTCCGGCGGGACCCAGTGGTAGTACTGGCGCACGAACGCCTCGCAGGGAGGTGCCTGCTCCTCGGGAAGGCGCTCGCGGACGCGCGCACAGACCGAGTCGATCAGCTCCGCCTCAAGCTCCGCCTTCACCGCCATGTGGCCACCGCCTTCTCTCGTTCTCCCTCTCGCCGCCGCCAGTCCAGCCGCACCGGGGGCCGGAGCGGTCAGTCCAGGAGGGCGTGCTCGCGTGCGTATGCCACCAGATCCGCACGTGTCGTGCGACGGGTCTTCTGCTGGATGTGCGCGCGATGGGATTCCACGGTCCGCACGCTGAGGTACAGGCTCGAGGCGATCTCGCCGTTGGTGTGGCCGAGCGCGATCAGCTTCAGGACCTCGACCTCCCGGGCCGAGAGATCGTCAGGCGGCCCGGCGGGTGCGGGAGGCTCGGCCGCGAGCCTGGCTCCGAGCTCCGGGTTCAGGTACGTGCGCCCGTCCGCGGCCAGCCTCACCGCCTGCACGAGCTCGGTGTCGGCAGCCTCCTTGAGCACGTAACCGACCGCGCCGGAGCGCAGCGCCTCGCGGGCGAACGCCGGATCGCTCTGCATCGTCAGCACGACGATGGATGTGCCGGGCGAGGACTCGAGGATGCGAGGGATCGCGGGCAGGCTCGGCTCACCGGGCATGTTGAGGTCGAGGACAAGCACGTTGGGACGGTAGGCCAGCACCTTGCGCAGCGTGGTCGGGACGTCGCCGGCCTCGTCGAGCACCTCGAAGCCGTCCTCGGCCTCGAGCAGCATCCTCAGGCCGGCGCGGACGACCTGATGGTCGTCCGCGATCACGATCGAGATCGTTGAAGCGTCCGTTGGAACCTGCTCCTCTATGTGCTGCACGATAGTGCCGTCGTCGGCGTCTCGTATGCCGCCACTGCTCATCGGCTGTCCTTTCGTGAGCCCAGCTCCAAATGTGGGTCCGGATCATGGTCGATCGCCGGTGCCGGCTCCGAGCCGGCCGCTGCCGCATCCCGCCGGGTCAGGTAGGGCGTCAGGAACCGGCCCGCAACCTTGCCGGCGACCGGCCGGCCCGGGCCTGCGGGTACCGCGCCGGCCACGGCGTCATCGCGCAGCCGGCGGCCGCGCTCTCCGGTCAGCAGCACGCCGTCCAGCGTCGGGCGGAACGGCTTGGGCTCGATGTCGGCGCCGGCCACAAAGGCGATCGACTCAGCGGCCGCATCGGCCTGCAGCGCAGCGAGGCCGCCGTGTTTCAGCGGATAGGAGACGGCGTCGCCGGCCGCCCAGACTCGCTCGGTGTCCCGGACCCGGCCGTGGCGATCGACGGGGATGAAGCCGTTCTCGTCACGCGGCAGACCAGGGATGAGGACGCCCATCGGGCGGGGCAGAGCAACGATGTGGTCGGCGCGGACGGGCTCTCCGTTCACCTCGAGCTGCAGCTCGGCTCCACGCTGCACCAGGGTGGCACCGGTGCGCAGGTGAACGTGGCCGGCCTGAAGCTCGTGGCGGAGCGTCTCGGTCACGTGGGGCCCGAAGTCGGCCAGCGGCTCGTGCTCAGGGGTGATCACGCTGACCTCGATCGAGCTGCGATCCATCCCGGCGACCTGCCGCGAGGTCATCATCGCCAGCTCGTAGGCGGGCAGCGACCAAGCAACTCCGGGTGGGATCACGAACGCGACGCTGGAGGCATAGCCCTCCTCGAGGTCGCGGAGCACGCCGCCGAGCAGCTCGGGATCCGCGTCGGGCGTCCAGGTCAGTGCTTTCGGTATCACCGCCTCGAGCCGCGCGCCCAGCGTCAGCAGCAGCGCGTCGTAGTCGACGCTGGCCCCGTTCTCGAGCACCAGCGAGCGCCAGCGAGGGGCGACGCCGGAGACCGAGCCGCGGATCAGGGTCGCCTGCGTATCGCGAGCGACATCCTCGAGCGGAAAGCGGCGGGCGTGGCCCAGCGCGAACGGCTCCGTCACCGTCATCGGCCTCTCGACGAACTCGAGGCCCGGGCTGACGAGCGTCAGGTCGATGAGGTCCCCGCCGAGCGCGCGAAGCGCCAGCAGCCCCTCGACGCCCGCGATCCCGCCGCCGGCGACCACCACCGTCAGCCGCTCGCCGGCCTGCGAAGCGGCGACCGCTTCGCTGTCGGGTGTGGGTGGCTGGGAGGAAGTCATGTGCCGATCACGGTCTCCACAGGTACACCGCCGGGTGTGGCGGGTGGGACTGGCACCTGTCCCATCAGGTACGGCGCCAGATAGCGCCCTGCGATCTTAGAGGGTGGCCACCACAACGGCCGGAGACTGATCTCTCCCGGCTCGCTCTCACCACCGGCGATGCCCGACTCCAGGTACCGAGGGCGGTCCCCGGTCATCAGCATCCCGCGGATCACGGGGCGAAACGGCTCGGGATGGATCGGCACGCCCACGCGGGCGGCGATCGCCTCCGCGACCGCCTGCGCCTGCTGCGCGGCCAGGCCTCCATGCTTGATCGGGAAGCTGATCGCGTCACCGGCCGCGTAGACGTCGGTCAGGCCGCGGACCAGGCCGTGCGCGTCGGCGCACAGGAAGCCCTCGGGATCGCGGGGGAGCCCGCCGAGGTCGGGGCCGAGGAGCTTCGGCAGGGCGATGACGGCGTCGGTCGGGATCCGCACCCCACCGGGATCACAGCGAAGCTCGCCCCAGGCCACCTGCCGGGGGAGCAGCCCCGGCATGAAGTGGATCCCGTGATCCTCGAGCTCCTCGAGCACGGCGCCGCTCGCGCGCCCGCCGAACACCGCCAGCGGGGCCGCCTCCGGGGTGACGATCCTAACCTCGGCCCGGGCGCCGCAGGAGCGCAGGCGCTCCGTCGTCAGCAGAGCCAGCTCGTAGAGCGCCAGCGACCACCCGACCGGGACGGGCACGGCGAACACGAGCCGGTTGATCGTATTCGCCTCGGCCTCGGCGAGGATCGTGCGGAAGCGCTGAGCGCTGCCCGGAAGGCCGAAGGTGGTCGCCCCCCGGATCGCCTCCGCGGGGCGAGCGCCGGGAGCCACGATGAGCGCGTCGTAGTTGCAGACGCGAGAGCTCGCCAGCCGCAGCGAACGGGTGCCGGCCTTGATCTCGACAACCGCGTCCTGGATGTACTCGGCGTCCGCGTCCGCCGCGACGGCGGAGAGCTCGAGCGTTGAGCTCGGCTTGGCGCCGAAGGCTTCGGCCACCGCGAGCGGGCGGTAGTGGAAGCTGGGGTGCGGAGAGATCAGCTCGAGCTCGACTCTCTGCCCCGCCAGGGTCCTCAGCGCGAGCAGCGCCTCCAAGCCCGCGACGCCCCCGCCGATGACGACGACGCGCGGCCGCTCCCCCGTGCTCGAGACCAACCGCATCGACATCAGCCGAGCTTAAGGACGGGGTTACGGCGGCCCATCCGACGCGCCTACGTCCAGGGGTCCGCTCTTTCTACTGATCGCGGTTCCGCGAGACACGCCGATGCCGCGCCAAGGGGAGGCGGCCTACGATGCCCTCATCTTGGAAGCCTGCCCCTCGCACGAACCGAATCATCGTCATCCGGACGCGGAGCTGCGGGTCTTGATCGCCGGTGGCGGGGTGGCCGCGCTTGAGGCGATGCTGGCGCTACGCGCAATGGCGGCCGAGCGGGTCGAGCTACGGCTGCTGGCCGCCTCGCCGGACTTCGTCTACCGGCCGCTGCAGGTGCTGGAGCCCTTCGAGGCGGACGCCGTCGTGCGCGTCCCGTGGTCGGAGATCGCCAACACCCTGGAGCTGACGCACATCGCCGACGAGCTCGTGGGAGTCGACCCCGACGGGCACGTGGTGCGTACCGCGGGCGGCCACCTGTCCGAGTACGACGTGCTGCTGCTGGCCGTGGGGGCGCGGCGCCGATCGGTGATCCCGGGCGCGCTGACGATCGGGGAGCCCGGCACCAGCAGCTCGCTCCGGGCCGCGCTGAGCGATACCGATTCCCAGCGCCCGCGCCGGATCGGATTCGTGAGCCCGCCCGGTGTGTCCTGGACCCTGGCCATCTACGAGCTCGCCTTGCTGACCGCGAGGTGGGCCGATGCGGCCGGCGTCGATGCCGAGCTGGTCGTGTTCACCGCCGAGGCCCAGCCGCTCGAGGTGATGGGCTCCGATGCGAGCGAGCTCGCCCGCCGGACGCTGGGCGAGCACGGGATCCGGTTGCGCACGGGGACCCTGGCCACGGTCCTGGCCGACGGCCGCATGTGGGTCGATGGCGAGGGCTCGATGGCGGTCGACGCCGTGGTCGCGTTGCCGCGGCTCGAGGGACCCCGGATCGACGGGATCACCGATGAGCGCGGCGGCTTCATCCGCGTGGACGAGCACGGCCGGGTGCAGGGTGAGACGGATGTGTACGCGGCCGGCGACGCGATCGACTTCCCGGTCAAGCAGGGTGGCCTGGCCACCCAGCAGGCCGACACGGTCGCCGCCCACATCGCGGCGCGCGCGGGGGCGGACATCGAGCCGATGCCCTTCGCACCGGTGCTGCGAGCGACCCTCCTGACCGGGGACGGCTCACGCTTCCTGCGCCGCGATCTGACCAAGCGCCACCCACTGACCGATATCGATGACCGGCCCCTGTGGTGGCCCCCGGCCAAGATCGCCGGTCAGCACCTCGCCCCGTACCTGGCGACGTTGACCTCGTAAGCGGCCGCGGCCGCGCCGACCGCTCAGGCGCCTTGACCGCTACTGACCGGCGCGTCGCCGGACGGACCGGGGTCCCCGGCGCGCTCCTCGTCGAGCCGGGTCAGATAGGGTGCGATGTACTGGCCGGCCAGCTTGTACGGCGGGGACCAGAGTGCGTCGGCCGAGGCGATGGAGGCGTGCTCGCGCTCGTCCTCGAGCTCTCGGTGCAGGTAGCGCTGCTCGCGGCCGGCGAACAGGCGCGCCCTGAGCACGGGGCTGAACGGGCTCGACTCGACGTCTGCCCCGGCGTCGGCGGAGATTCGCTGCGCGATCACGTCAGCCTGCTGTGCGGCCAGGCCGCCCTGCTTGACCGGGAAGTCGGCCGCGTCTCCGGCGGCGAACACGTCGGCGGCTCCGCGGACCCGGCCGAACTCGTCGATCGGCAGGAAGCCGTCCTCGTCGCACGGCAGCCCCGCGATCCGCGGACCCTCGAGCCGGGGCACCGCGAAGGCGACGTCGACCTCGAGCTCATCTCCGCCCATCAGCAGCAGCCGACGCTCGTGGAGGCGAACCGGGTGAGCGCGGAGGAACGTCACTCCGTGCTGCTCGAGCAGAGACGCGACCTCCTCGCTGACCGAGCGGCCGAACACCGCCAGCGGATCGCTCTCCGGGCTGACGAAGGTGAGCGGGACGGGGCCGATGCCGCGTTCGGCCAACCAGGCCGCGGTGTGCAGCGCCAGCTCGTAGAGCGGGAGCGGCCAGGTCACACCCGCGGGGACGACGAACGCGACCCGCACGTGCCGTCCGGAGTCGGACTCGGCCAGCAGCGTCTTCAGGCGGCCGGCGTCACGGGCGCCACGGAACGGATGCGCCCCGGCGACCGTGTCGACCCGCCGGGCTCCGACCGCCACCACGAGCGTGTCGTAGGAGCGCTCGGCGCCAGACCGGGTGATGACGACGTGTCGCTCCGGATCCACTCCGGAGATCGAGTCGACCACCAGGCCGGCACCGGCGTCCGAGGCGATCCGGGTGAGCGGATATCGCCGCTCGTGGCCTTCGCGGAACGGCGCCATCACCTCGTAGGGCGCAAGCGCGAGCTCCGCGTTGGGAGCCAGAAGCTCGACCTCCAGGCGCTGCCCGGAGAGCGCCTGGAGGGCGAGGATCGTCTCGACGGCGGCAGGTCCGCCGCCGGCGACGATCACATGTCTGCGTGGCTGCTCCATCGCAGGCGAATCAGGCACCCGCCTTCGGCGGGTCTGCGAGCCCGCGGTAGTAGTCGCGCCAGATCAGCTTGTAGAGCGGGATCCTGCGCGGGATATCGCGGATGCCGGGGATCAGGGGGATCAGGATAAACGCCAGGCTGAGCACTCCCATCACCGCCATCACCAGGATGTCCGCGTTGTCCGAGGTGGAGAACGGCTTGATCTGGTACCAGAACGTGTACAGCCACAGCCACGTCTGTCCCGGGAAGCTCCCGGTCTCGTTCATCATCCCCCATTGCTCACCGACGAGATGCTGCGTCTGGGCACGGTCCGAGAGCACCCCACCGTCGGCCATGAACAGCAGCGGCTTGGTGTAATCGGT
>Ga0066790_10000426_pt1 | contig 15562 bp, 13 predicted proteins | sample OrgsoiDNA2013050_FD_70963 | JGI IMG/M metagenome (GOLD analysis project Ga0066790, IMG submission 70963) | Permafrost soil microbial communities from the Arctic, to analyse light accelerated degradation of dissolved organic matter (DOM) -... | ecosystem: Environmental > Terrestrial > Soil >...
AGCGCGGCCAGCTCGACCCGGCGGAACAGCGCATTGCGGACCAGCACCCGGAACGCCCGGACGTTGCTGGTGACGGCGGGCGGCCGGTCGTCGGCCGGGGCCGGCGCGACGGGCTCGGCCGCCGGGTTGCGCAGCCGCTCCCATTCGTCGATCAGGCTGGAGTCGACCTGCCGGACCAGCTCGCCCAGCCATTCGATCAGGTCGGCGAGCTCCTCGGTCCTGGCCTCTTCGGGCACGGTCTGCCGCAGCGCCTTGAACGCGTCGGCCAGGTAGCGCAGCACCAGCCCCTCGGACCGGGCCAGCCCGTAGTAGCCGACGTACTCCACGAAGGTCATCGCCCGCTCGAACATGTCCCTGGCCACCGACTTGGGCCGCACCTCATGGTCGGCGACCCACGGGTGGCCGCGCCGGTACATGTTGTAGGCGGCCTCGAGCAGGTCGGCCAGCGGCCTCGGGTAGGTGACCTCGTCCAGCAGCTCGAGTCGTTCCTCGTACTCGATGCCGTCGGCCTTCATCTGCGCCACGGCCTCGCCGCGGGCCTTGAACAGCTGCGCGGACAGCACCTGGCGCGGGTCATCCAGGGTCGCCTCGATGATCGACAGCACCTCAAGCGGGTAGTCCGGCGAGTCCCGGTCCAGCAGCTCGATGGCGGCCAGCGCCAGCGGCGACAGCGGCTGGTTGAGCGCGAAGTCGTCCTGCAGGTCCACGGTCAGCCGCCAGCGGCGCCCCTCGGCGTCGGGCTCGGCCAGCCGCTCGACCACCCCGCCGGCCACCAGGGCCCGGTAAATGGCGAACGCCCGGCGGATGTGCCGGCGCTGCGCCGCCGGATCCTCGTCGTTATCGGTCAGCAGGTGGCGCATGGCGGCGAACGCGTCGCCGGGCCGGCTGATCACGCCGAGCAGCATCGCGTGGCTGACCTTGAAACTCGACCGCAGCGGCTCGGGCTCCGAGGCGACCAGCCGCTCGAAGGTCGGCTTCCCCCAGGACACGAACCGGTCCGGCGGCTTCTTCCGCACCACCTTGCGCCGCTTCTTCGGGTCGTCCCCGGCCTTGGCCAACGCCCGCTCGTTCTCCACCACGTGCTCGGGCGCCTGCACCACGACGTATCCCATGGTGTCGAAACCGGCCCGGCCGGCCCGGCCGGCGATCTGGTGGAACTCGCGGGCCTGCAGCAGCCGGGTGGTGCTGCCGTCGTACTTGGACAGCGCGGTGAACACCACGGTGCGGATCGGCACGTTGATGCCGACTCCGAGGGTGTCGGTGCCGCAGATGACCTTCAGCAGCCCGGCCTGGGCCAGCGTCTCCACCAGCCGCCTGTACCTGGGCAGCATCCCGGCGTGGTGGACCCCGATCCCGTGCCGGACCAGCCGCGACAGCGTCTTGCCGAACCCGGCGGTGAACCTGAAGTTGCCGATCAGCTCGGCGATGGCGTCCTTCTCCGCGCGGGTGCAGACGTTGATGCTCATCAGCGCCTGCGCCTGCTCGATCGCCGCCGCCTGGGTGAAGTGCACGATGTAGACCGGCGCCTGCCGGGTACTGAGCAGTTCCTCCAGGGTCTCGTGCAGCGGCGTGAGCACGTAGGAGAAGATCAGGGGCACCGGGCGCTCCGCCGACCGGACGGCAGCGGTCGGTGCTCCGGTCCGCCTGGTCAGGTCATTTTCGAAACGGGTGACGTCGCCCAGTGTCGCCGACATGAGCACGAACTGCGCCTGGGGCAGTTCGATGAGCGGCACCTGCCAGGCCCAGCCGCGCTCCGGATCGGCGTAGTAGTGAAACTCGTCCATCACGACCTGGCCGACGTCCGCGCCCTGTCCTTCGCGCAGCGCGATACTGGCCAGGATCTCGGCGGTGCAGCAGATGATCGGCGCGGTGGTGTTGACGCTGGCGTCGCCGGTCATCATGCCGATGTTGTCCGGCCCGAACATCTCGCACAGCGCGAAGAACTTCTCCGACACCAGGGCCTTGATCGGCGCGGTGTAGAAACTGCGCCGCCCGCGGGCCAGCGCCGCGAAGTGCGCGCCCGCCGCGACCAGGCTCTTGCCCGACCCAGTCGGCGCGGCAAGGATCACGTTCGCACCCGACACGATCTCGATCAGCGCCTCTTCCTGATGCGGGTACAGCTCCAGGCCCCGTTCCGCGGCCCAGCTCGCGAAGGCATCGAAAACGGGATCCGGGGCGGCGGTCTGCGGCAGCAGGTCGGTCAGCGTCATGGCCTATCCATCATGCCCGCACCGCCGGGCTCCCCCGGCCAGCGCGGTCAGCGACGGGGGTCAACGTGGATCTTGGGGGCGCCTCCCCACTCGGGCCGGCTAGCGGGGCAGCACCGGCAGCAGGACGTGTGAGGGGTGCCGGGAGTCGTGGTAGATCTCGAATCGGCAGCGCAGCGCCCTGGTGGCCGCGCCGAATGGCTCGCCGGTACCGAAGTTGCGGGCGTACCTCGGGAATGAGCCGCCGCTGACCTGCACCCGGATCCGGTGCCCGGCCTGTACCCGGTAGCCGGTCGGATAGAGCTCGACGTCCACCGCCAGGACCCCGTCGTCGCCGGCCTGGACGCCGGCCGCGGGTACGGTCTGCGGCGAGAGCCGCCGGATGCCGTCCACGACGTTACGGGACACGCCGCGGTCGTCGACGTCGCAGACCCGGACGAAAACGTCGGCGTACCGGCGGCCGGTGCGCACGAAGATCCGGGCCCTGACCGGCCCCACCAGATCCTGGTCAGCGGCGAGCGGATCAGTGGTGAAGGTCAGGACATCAGGCCGGGCTTCGATCGCGGCGTTATCGACCTGCTTGCCCGGCGGCTGCAGGAGCGGGCCGCCTTTCGAAGGGGCCGGGTCCGCCGGGTCATAGACGAACGTGTCAGGCGGGGCGCCGCCGGGCTCGGCCTCCGGGCTCAGGGCTCCTGAGACGCGCAGGTAGTAGGGCGTGTCCTGGGCGTCCGGGGGCGGCCACTCCTCGAAGTCGAGCCAGGTGCCGGCCTGCTGGAGGAACAGTCGCACCGGCGCGCCGGGCGGCGGCGGGCCGCCGTTCAGGTGGTGGTCCAGCCAGGCGATGTCCTGCTGCACGATGGCCTTCAGCTCGCCGGGCTCACCGTGCAGCCACGGCCCGACGGTGATCCGGGCCGTGACCCCCGCCGCCCGGATCGCCGCGTAGTCCCGTAGCTGCCCGGGCACGAACAGGTCCCACCAACCGGTCACCATGCTGACCGGCGGCAGCCGGGTCAGGTCGGCGTGGTCGTGATCGGCGCCCGCCCAGAATTCGTCGCCCGGAGCGGCATGCTCAACGAAGTCCCGCCAGAAGGCGACCGGTGCGCCCGCCACATCGACGTCGGCGGCCTGCAGCGGAACCTTCCGCAAGGCTCGTTTCAGCCTGGCCAGATGGCGCGGGCTCGGGATGGCGTGCAGGCCACCGCGTTCCTGGTTACCGATGAGCCCGGTCCAGGTCAGCGCGTTCTGGAGGCCTGGCACGCCGTGATTGTAGAAAGCAGCCGTCATCTTCGCGGCGGTGATGTTGAGCGACACCGAGCGCAGCGGCGGATCGACATAGGGCGCGATGGCCCACTGCGTGTGGCCCAGGTAACTGCCGCCGGTCGTCGAGACCTGGCCGTCGCACCACGGCTGATCTCGCAGCCACGCCACGGTGGCCAGGCCGTCCTCCTGTTCGGACGTGAACGGCCGGAACTGACCGCCCGACCCGAAGGTCCCGCGGGTGCTCTGGATGAACACCTGGAGGCCCCGGCGGGCCAGCGGCGCGGCGAACAGGATCCCGGCCAGACCCGCCCGGCCGTACGGCGAGCGGATCAGCACCGCCGGCAGCGGCCGGTCCGCCCCGGCAGGCCGGTAATGATCACCGAGGAGGATGACTCCGCCGGGCATCGGGACGGCGACATCGCGCCGGACGACGTAAGGCGCCATCGCCGGGGGAAGATCCATCACGCGGTCGATCGCCCGGCCAGCGAGGTGGTACAGCGGATTCATCGGCCCGCCTCTGCGCTAAGGGCCACGACGGCCCGGTGCGAACAGGTTACCCAGACGAACCATGTCAAAGATCCCGTACCGCCGCCCGCGTGCAGCCCGTTAACCCGGCGAGCTTTCCACCGCGCCCGCGGCAATGGCGCTGACCAGCTGAGCGTGATCGCGCTCATTCTGGTCGGCATACCGGCGGGCGAACCGTCCGATCCCGGTGGCGAACCTGGACCCCTTCCCGATGTAGCCAGCAATGGCCGCCGGGTCGCCGGTGCGAGCGTGAGCCCGGGCGAGCGTCTCGCCGCACGCGGTGGCGAACTCGACCAGGCGCGGGGCGATCAGCTCAGTGGTCGGGATGATCTTCATGTCCCGGAACTGCCGCACGTAGTAGTCCTTTCCGTGCAGCGAGCCCCAGCCGACGAAGATGTCCGTGGCGCTCTGCACCAGCCGTTTACCCGCGATCACCCGTGCGCCGTGGTTGTCGTGGCGGCTCGGCTGAGTGTGAGCTTCGTACACCGACGGCCCGGCCTGCTTGACCTGCAAGAACAACGGGTCGGCACCGGTGCGGCCCTCCAGCAGCACCAGGTAGACCTGCATCCCGACGCTGCCGACGCCCACGACCTGGCGCACCACGTCGACCTCCGTGAACCGGTCGAACAGGTGCCGCCGGTCCTCCTGGAGGGTCAGCCGGTATTCCGCCAGCAGGTGGTCGACGAGGTCAGCCTGCTCGTCGTCACTGATCGTGGTGCGGAGCGGTGACTCCTCGGTTATCCGGGGCCGCCCGTGCGCCATCGTCGTGAGCTTGGCGAATGCCCCGCGGCTGGTGCGCCGCCTGCGCTTGCGCTCGATATGAATCGATACCCGGCCGCGGTCGGCCGCCTCGAAGTAGCTGAGCAGGCTGTCGACGTGCATGCCGTCGTACCAGATGTCGAGTTCATGCATCGCGGCGTACCGGCGCATGCGCCGTCGGTAGGCCTCGACCCCGGCGGTGACTGCCGCTTGCGCCTTGGCCGGCTTGATCCGGTTCTCCCGTGCTGCCACTACCAGGCTCGCGGCAAAGCGCTTGATGTCCCATTCGAACGGCCCGGGGAGGGTCTCGTCAAAGTCGCGCAGGTCGAAATAGAGGTTCCGCTCCGGGGTAGCCCACAGGCCGAAGTTCAGCACGTGCGCGTCACCGCACAGCTGCACCATCAGGCCGCTGTCGGGCTGGGACGCGAGGTCAGCGGCCATCACCGCCGCGGCGCCCCGGTAGTAGTTCCACGGGGACGCCGCCATCCGGTGATGCCGGATGGGAACGAGCTCGGGGACCCGGATCTGATTCTGGGCCAGGATCGTCTCCAGGGCGTCGTGCCCGCGGCCCTCCTCCGCCCAGTACCCGAGCGCGTCCAGGTTGACGCGGTCCAGCGCCGCCTTCCCGGCTGCTTTTCGCTCGCTGCTCGTGGCCGACAGGTCATGCAGCGGACTGGTCACGGCTCTGTTTGTGGCAGGCACCCTGTTTCTGGCAGGCACCCTCTGTACATGCCCGGGCCCGAGGATTTTCACCGGTGTGGTGCTGCGGCTAGGACTTCGGGGACTCGCGGTGCCGGACCGGGAGGTGGCGGCCCAGGAACTCCTCGGTGCGCTGCCAGGCCCGGGCGGCGGGCTCCGGCACGTGGAACATCGGCGCCTTCCGGTTATGGAAGGCATGCCCGGCCTCTTCCTCGACGTGAATCTCCACGTTGGGGCGGTCGGCGGCCGCCTCTTCCACCTTCGCGACCTGCTCGCGCGGGATGTACGGGTCGCTGCCACCGTACTGGAACTGCAGCGGGCCCTTGATCTGCGCGAGCAGTTCCAGGTTGTCATGGACCGCCGAGCCATAGTACGAGACCGCGGCGTCCAGCTCCGCCTGCGCGGCCAGGAAGTAGGCGATGGACCCGCCCAGGCAGAACCCGATCACCCCGGTGCCGCCCGTCACCTCGGGCAGCGCGGCCAGGGCGTGCAGCGCGGCCGTCGCGTCCGCGACGCCCTTCGCGAAGTCGAACCGTGACGCCAGCTCCAGCGAGTCGGTCAGCCCCGCCTCGTCGTGGGCGGCCACGTGACCGGGCTTGAGCCGCCAGAACAGGTCGGGGGCCGCGACGACGTAGCCCAGACCGGCCAGGTCCTCGGCGACCGCCTGGATGTAATCGCTCACTCCGTAAATCTCCTGGATCAGCAGCAGGCCCGGCCCGGTACCTGCGTCCGGCAGCCAGACCGGCAGGTCGAACGACCCTTCTGGGGTCTGAACGGACTCGACGCGCGACGACATGGCTGCCTCCTGGCTGATCCGGGGTCGGTAGAACGCCGCAACACAGGGTAGTGCGGCCCGGTCTGCCGCGCGGGCCCGGCCGCCGGGCCGCCGCGAGCTGGCCACCGCTAGCTCCCGGCTAGATTCCGGGCCGGTCAGCTTACTGGTGCCTGCCCTCAGCCCGCGAAGGTGACGTCGACAGAATCGATGATCCGGGCAAACGTGCCGTCCACCGACTGCGGCAGGCCGAACCCGCCAGCGGCCAGCAGCACCCCGACAGCGGCCTCGCCTGCTGCCTCGTGCTCAGCGTCGCCGGGCGCGGGGGCCCGGATGCTCGCCGCCGCCAGGCCCGGGTGCCGGGCGGCGTAACCGCGGTACGCCAGGGCGATTGCGCACAGCGCGTCACGCCCGGACCGGCCGACGGCAGCCGCCGACATGGCCGCGGTCAGCTCGTGCACCCCGAGCACCGCCAGGTCCCGCCTGAGGCCGTCCAGGCTGTCAACGTGTTTGTAGAGGCCAGGCACGACACCCCGAGACGGCGGGCGACAGTGGCCACCAGGGCCGCCCCGGCGCGCCACCGAGCCGATGCCCAGCACCTGGCCGATATGACGCGCCAGGCCGCCGGTTTATCACGATGATGAAGGCCGCCGCGAGCACCAGCACCATCATGACGATCGTGACCCCGAGGCGGATTGGTAGCGTCTTCCAGGCCGGCCGCCCCTCCGGCACGTCATAGATGGCATTGGAGGCACGCATGAACGCGCCGATGTAACTGGACGCCGACCACAAGCCGGCCACGATCCCGATGATGGCCGCCACGCCCGCCGAGGCGTGGCTGCGCTGCAGATGGTCCACGGCGGTCAGCAGGGTCTGCCGCACCGTGCTCGGCGCAGCCTGGGCCAGATTGGCGATGAGCGGCTGGGTCGCCGACTTGCCGATCAGGCCGAGCAGCGAGACCAGGACCAGCAGCGCGGGGAAGATCGCCAGCATCCCGTAGTAGGTGAGGGCCGCCGCCCGGTCCTGCAGGACGTCATCGCTGAATTCCCTGGCCGCCCGCTTGCCCGCCGCGAGCCAGGAGCCGCTCATCGCCGCACCGCCCCCCGTGTGATCACTTGCTCTCGTCCCCGGCCAGGTTCATCGACGCCTCCGGCGCAGCAGCAGCCAGCCGGCCACCAGGGCGGCGCCGACGCCGACCAAGACCGGCACCCGCCGCTGCCCGACCCATTCCGGCAGCCGCCGGGCAACGTCGGCCACCCTCTCCCGGGCCCGGGCCTTGACATCTACCTTGGCCATCAGCGCCTCGACAGTGCTGCCCAGCTCTTCGCGGGTCCGCTCGATCTCCACGGTCAGCGCCTCGCTGTCCGCGGGCGGATCCGGCTGCGCGCGGTTCGCGAGCGTCGCATCCGCGGAATCTTCCGCACTCATCGCTTAGCACTCTCCTTCACTTCCGCCACGTCGGCCTTGACGCTGCCGACGGCCCGCTCCGGTACGGGCGGGGCTGCTTTCCTGAGCTGGCCCCGTCCGAGCATCGCGGCTATCCCGGCGGCGGCCAGCACGGCGACACCAGCGATCAGCGCCGCCAGCCAGGCCGGAACGACCCGGGCCAGCCCGATGATGGCGGCGGCGAGCAAGCAGGCGACCCCGTACAAGGCGAGCAGGCCGCCCCCGCCGAGCATCCCGGCCCCCGCGCCAGCCCGCTTGCCCTTGGCGGCCATCTCGACCTGGGCCAGCTTCAGCTCATCGCGGACAAGCCGGGACACCTGCTCAGACAGGTCCTTGACCAGATCGCCGGCCGACCGGTCAGCGCCATCGGCCGATGGCATGGAATGCGTCGTGTCTGTCATTTCAGATCCGCCTCTCTCAGCGCGGATGGCGCTACCCGCCTATCCCGCTGACAAACCGGCGGTCACGGCGGCCCCGCGCCCGGGAGCGGCGTCCAGGGCGGGCAATCAGGCCCGCCCGGCGCCGTTTGCCACCAGCGGCGCCCGGGTAGCCAGGGCGAAGCGCGACCGGCCACCGGGTAGCCGGCCGGAGCACGGAATGTGGTCTGATGCAGGTGTTGTTAGAAAATCCGCGATAACGATGTTCGGTGCCGGTCACCGGCCGACGGCGGGACGCCACGCGACACGAATGGACAAGATTGCGATGGACGAGCAGCACGCCACTGGCAGCGACAAGCCGGCCACCCGGACCGGCCTGCAGTACCGGGATCCCTCGCTGAGCAGGCCGCGGGCCGATGCGGCCGGCTGGCAGGATGTCGACGTCCGCGCGGTGGACACCATCAGGCTGCTGGCCGCTGACGCGGTCCAGAAGGTCGGCAACGGCCACCCGGGGACGGCGATGAGCCTGGCCCCGCTGGCCTATCTGCTGTTCCAGCAGGTGATGGTCCACGACCCCGCCGATGCCCAGTGGCTCGGCCGGGACAGGTTCGTGCTGTCCGCCGGTCACTCCAGCCTGACGCTCTACATCCAGCTGTACCTGTCCGGCTACGGCCTGGAACTTGAGGACCTCGAGGCGCTGCGGACCTGGGGGTCGAAGACGCCGGGTCACCCCGAATACCGGCACACCCGGGGCGTGGAGATCACCACCGGGCCGCTCGGGCAGGGCCTGGCCGCCTCCGTCGGGATGGCCATGGCCGCTCGCCGCGAGCGGGGCCTGCTGGACCCGGACGCCGAGTCAGGCACGAGCCCGTTCGACCACCACATCTACGTCATCGCCTCCGATGGCGACATCATGGAGGGCATCACCAGCGAGGCCAGTTCACTGGCCGGGCACCAGGAACTCGGCGACCTGATCGTCTTCTACGACCAGAATCACATCTCCATCGAGGACGACACGCACGTGTCGTTCAGCGAGGACGTCGCCGCCCGGTATGCCGCCTATGGCTGGCATGTTCAGCACGTGGACTGGCGCACCCCGGACGGGTATGTCGAGGACGTCGACCGGCTGCTCGCCGCCGTCGACGCGGCCAAGCAGGAGACCAGCCGCCCGTCGATGATCGTGCTCAACACGATCATCGGCTGGCCGGCGCCCACCAAGCAGAACACCGGCAAGGCCCACGGCGCGGCCCTCGGCGCTGACGAGGTCGCCGCCACCAAGAGGCTGCTCGGCTTTGACCCGGACGCGAACTTCACGGTGGAGCCCGAGGTCCTCGCGCACGCTCGCCAGGTCGTCGAGCGCGGCCGCGAAGCGCACGCCGCGTGGCAGCCGCATTACCAGGCCTGGCGGGCGGCCAGCCCCGACCGGGCCGCGCTGCTGGACCGGCTGCTGGCCCAGGCACTGCCGGCCGGCTGGACCGACGTGCTGCCCAGCTTCGACGCCGACCCGAAGGGGATGGCTACCCGCAAGGCCAGCGGGGCCGTGCTGTCCGCGCTGGCCCCAGTGCTGCCCGAGCTGTGGGGCGGATCGGCGGACCTGGCCGAGAGCAACAACACCACCATGGACGGCGCGGACTCGTTCATCCCGTCCAGCAAGCAGACCAAGGAGTGGCACGGCGGCCCCTACGGGCGGACGCTGCACTTCGGTATCCGCGAGCACGCGATGGGCGCGATCCTGAACGGGATCGCGCTGCAGTCACTGACCCGGCCCTATGGCGGCACATTCCTCACCTTCAGCGATTACATGCGGCCGTCGGTGCGGCTGGCGGCGCTGATGCAGCTGCCGGCGATCTATGTCTGGACCCACGACTCCATCGGCCTGGGTGAGGACGGGCCGACGCACCAGCCGATCGAGCAGCTGGCCGCGCTGCGCGCCATTCCCGGCCTGGACGTGGTCCGCCCGGGCGACGCCAACGAGGCCACTGTGTGCTGGCAGACCGTCATCGAGCACCTCGACCGGCCGGCCGGGATGATCCTCAGCCGGCAGAACATCCCCGTCGTGGACCGGAGTGCCAGCACTGGCTACGCCTCGGCGGCCGGCGCCGCGCACGGCGGCTATGTCCTGGCCGAGGCGGCCGGCGGCGCGCCGCGCGTCATCCTGATCGGCACCGGGTCCGAGGTGCAGATCGCCCTGGACGCCCGCGAGCAGCTCCAGGCGGCGGGCATCCCGGCCCGGGTGGTGTCCATGCCCTGCGTGGAATGGTTCGGCGCGCAGGACGCTGCCTACCGCGACGAGGTCCTGCCGCCCGCGGTCCGGGCCCGGGTCAGCGTCGAGGCCGCGATTGCCAGCGGCTGGGAAAAGATAGTCGGCGATGCCGGGCGCAGCATCAGCGTCGAGCATTACGGCGCGTCCGCCGACTATCAGACGATTTACCGCGAGTTCGGCGTCACCGCCGATGCGGTGGCCAACGCGGCCCGCGCCAGCCTGCACGATGCCGAGACCGGCGCGCACCCCGGCGGCTACCCGCCGACCTGGGCGACCGGCAGCGGTGGCACCGCCGACCGGCCCGCCTGACGCGGTCCGACCTCCCGGCAGGTGCGTAACTGGTCAAGCGGAGGGTAGCCCTAACCGATGGACAACTACGGCCACACGCCAGACAGCCAGGCGGAGCTGACCCCGGAGGCGCTGCCCGGAGAGGTCGCCGAGCTGGTCGGCGAGCTGAGCGAGGATACGAGCCCGTCGCGCCGTCGCCGCGTCACCGCGGCGATCAGCAGGATCGGAACGCGCAGCGGCCGGGCCACCCGGCTGGGCGTGGCCTCCGGGAGCCGCTGGCTCACCTCCGAGGTGCTGGCCATGGCGCCGCGCCTGCCGGTGCGGGACTACGAGAAGCTCCGCGCCCAGTTTCCCGGGCGCTCCACGGAGGAGCTGGCCGACGCCCTGATCCTGGGCTCAGCGCGCGCCTCCGCGACCGTTGGCGCGGCGGCCGGCGTGGCCATGGTGCTGCCGCTGCCGACCGCTCCGGTTGAGATCGCGGTCGAGACCCTGGCCCTGGTCGGCATCGAGCTCAAGCTGGTGGCCGAACTGCACGAGGTGTACGGGATGCGGGCGCCCGGTTCGGCGACCGAGCGGATGCTGGCCTACGTCGAGGCCTGGGCACACAGGCGCGGCGTCGCTATCGCCCCCGCCGGGCTGGTTATAGCGGTCGGCTCGCCGCTACGCAGGCGGCTCCAGCGCCGGCTCATCGCCCGCGCCGGGCGCAGCGCGATCTCGCTCGGGCCGTTGCTCACCGGGGCGGCGGCCGGCGCCGCGCTCAACCGTCACGAGACCCGCCGCCTGGGCTCCGACGTGCGCAAGGACATCAGGCGACGCTCGCCGCACAACACCGAATGGCCCGCCTGAGCGCCGCCTGCCCCGCCCGAGCGCCGCCAAGCACGGTCAGCTGCCATCGGGCCAGCCGCCGCGGTGCAGCACCATCGGGTACCGCGGCAGCGCGGTAGCAGGATCCTTGAGCACGGCGGTGGTGTGGCGGAGGAAGGGCGGCTGCGCCCGCCAGCCGTCCGGGTAAGGCCGCAGCCCCTGGGCGAGGCGCGGCTGGCCGTCGTCATCGCGCTGATCGACAACGGCGTGCAGCGCCCGCCGGAGCGCGCCGATCTGTGCAGTGCCGAACCGGGTCCGCCAGCGCTGCTCAACGGCGCCGAGCAAGCTGCCGGAGTCGTCCTGAGCGGAACGGCCCTTCGGCGTCAGCCGGACCAGCTTCCCGCGGCCGGCCGCCGGGTCGGGCTGGACCACGGCATAACCGCGGCGGGCCAGGACTCCGGCCGCCATGCTGAGCGCCTCCTTGGAGACGCCGGTCAGCCCCGGCAGGTCACGTACCCGAATCCCGTCGTCGGTGAGGACCCGGAGCGCATTGGCGCTGACCGCCAGGGAAACCGGGGACTCGCGCTCGAAGTCGAGGGTGAAGGCCAGCAGCACCCAGGACAGGAGCACGGACAAGCCGGTGCCCCGGTCGGCCTGGATGGCGGGCGGCCGCGCCCGGAACCCCGCGAGGTCGGCGAACATCTCGTTCCTCACCACCGGCAGGTAGGGCGGCAGCTCCACGCCGAGGCGGGCAACCAGCACGGCCAGCGCGTCCCGGAGGGCGATGACCTCGCCAGCGCCGAAACGGTCGTGCCAGCGGTCCTCGATGACACCCGCCAGCGGCTGCCACACGTGCTGGGCCCGGCGGCCGGCCGGAGTGGGCGCGACGATCCAGTCGCGGCGCGGCGGCGCCTGCCTGCCGTCCGCGGGATCCGGCCGTACCACGATGTAGCCCCACCGCTCCAGGCCCGCCAGGTTGGTGATCCGGGCCAGGTCGTCAAGCTCGCGCAGGGGCGCTCCGTCCGCCTCCACGAACTGCATGAAGTTCGCCCACATCGCCTGCGATACCAGCCACGGCCCCCGGCGCGAGCCAGCCGCCGGGCCCCAGGTCGTCCGGTGCCGCGACCGGTGTTCGGACTCGTTGTCGAATTCGATAGTGAATGCGACCAGCGGCTGAGACAGGAGGGCGGGCAACGGAAGATCAACGGTCACCGCGCCAAGGCTACGTTGGATGGACTGGCTGCGGGAAGACCGCGCTCCGGGCGCTGGCCGTCAGGGACCGCCAACCCAGACCGGGAGGGTGCCGCCCGGGTACCTTCCCCAGCGGTAGACGTAGCTGCGGAACCGGCCATGCCGGTAGCGCAGCCGCATCCGGGTGAAGTACCTGACCCCGTGGCGGGACCGCGCCCGGTAGAAGATCAAGGTGCTCGCGTACTTCCGGTAATGACCCGCCGCGCAGTCGGGCTGGCAGGTATTCACCAAGAGCCTGCCGCCCCTGGACCTGGCCGATACCGCTGTCCAGTACTTCCAGCCCGCCACCGTGACGATCACGCTCGCGTCGCAGGTGACGTAGATCTGGCGGATCCTGGCCTGTCCGTGGCGCCACCCGTCGCAGTCGTAGACGACCGGCCGGGCAGTCACCGCCGACGTCGGGGCTGGCGTGCCGGACGTCGGGGCTGGCGCGACCGACGTTACGGCTCCAGGCGCCGCCGCTCCTCCCGCTGGCGCTCCTCCGGCTGGCGCTCCTCCGGCTGGCGCTCCTCCGGCTCGCGCTGCCATGGCTGGCGCCATGCCTGCCCACATGAACAGGGCTGCGGCCGCAGCGATGATCGTCTTCATCGTCCTCTTTCGCATCGACCGGCGCCCCTGCCCTGGGCCGGGCACCTGGCATGCCCGAAGCCGGATGGGCCGTTTCCATGATCCGGTAAGAAAAGCGCTGCCGGCGGCGCCGGATCCTTCACGATCGCTGAATCCTTCGCGATCACCCGGACGCTACATTAAGCATGCATACCAACAGGAAACGACGGCGCAACAGATCGGCATCGCAGAGGCTGGCGACCGACGCGGCGGCCAGGTACCGCCCACCGCCGGCGGCCAGCAGGGGTGGCGCGCAACCGCCGAGGATCGGACCAGCTGATGAAGTTCGTCTTTAGCCCGCCAGCGGACGAGGCCGCGGGGCTCTTGACGTTGCCCTGGGCTGAGCCGCTCGAGGAGTGGCAGGACGAACGGCTGGTCGAGATCCGGCAGCGCGGCATCTCGCGGCACATCGTCCGTTTTGTCTCCGACGGCGGCGTGCTGTATGCGCTCAAGGCGATCACCGAGCGGCTGGCCAGGCGCGAGTACCGGCTGCTCCGAGCGCTGTCCGAGCTGAACATTCCGGCCGTGGAGGTGGTCGGGGTGGTCGTTGACCGCGGCCGGGACGCGGAGGCCATCCTGGTCACCCGGTTCCTCGACTTCTCCACCACCTACCGGGCGCTCTTCTCCAATCCGCGCGGCGGCCAGCCGACCGAGAAGCTGCTCGATGCCATGGTGCAGCTCCTCGTCCGGCTGCACCTATCCGGCTTCTTCTGGGGCGACTGCTCGCTGTCCAACACCCTGTTCCGGCTCGACGCCGGGGCCCTGGAGGCCTACCTGGTCGATGCCGAGACCAGCGAGCAGCATCCGTCGCTGACCGACGGCCAGCGGCGGTTTGACGTCGACCTCGCGCAGGAACGGGTCTGCGGCGAGCTGCTCGACCTGCAGGCCGGGGAGCTGCTGCCGCTCGAGGTCGATCCCCTGCAGATCGCTGATGAGCTGGCGCTCAGGTACGAGGGGCTCTGGCAGGAGCTGACCCGCGAGGAGATCCTGCACCCCGACGATCAGCGTTACCGGATCGCGGAGCGGCTGCGCCGGATCAACGAACTCGGCTTCGACGCCGATGAGGTGGAGATCGTCAGCGCACCGGAAGGCAACCGGCTGCGGGTGCGGACCAAGGTCGCCGAGTCCGCCCAGCACAGCCGCCAGTTCTTCCTGCGTACCGGGCTCGACGTGGAGGAGAACCAGGCCCGAAGACTGCTCAACGACATCGCGAGCTTCCGCGGCTACCTGGAGCTTTCCGGTGGCGGGCCGGTCTCTGAGATCGTGGCGGCCAATCGCTGGCTCGAGGAGGTGTACGACCCGGTCGTGGCCTCGATCCCGGCGAGCCTGCGCGGGCGGCTGGCTCCGGCCGAGATCTTTCACGAGATCCTCGAGCATCGCTGGTACCTGTCGGAGGAGGCGGGCCTGGACGTGGGGACGGCCACGGCCGCGAGCTCGTATTTCGACACCGTGCTGCCCGAGGCGCCCGCCACGCCGCCCGAGAGCCTGGTTTGATGCGCCTGGCCGGACCGACGGGATAGAACTCTTACATGGAATACCTCCCAGATGTCCCCTTTGCGGCCAACGAGCGGCGGACATTAGTGGCACTGCTCGACCTCCAGCGGGCCGCGGTCACGTCCATCTGCGCGGGCTGCTCCGATGACGATCTGCGGGCCCGGCTGGTCCTTTCGCCGACCAGCATCCTCGGCATCGTCAAGCACCTGGCCTACGCGGAGCGCTGGTGGTTCCAGGACAATTTCGCGGGCCGCGACGTCGGGTACCCGTGGACAGATACCGATCCGGACGCTGAGTTCCGGATTTCCCCGGACCAGAGCACGCAGGCGGTGCTGGATTTCTACGCCGCGCAGTGCCGGACGAGCCGGGACATCGTCGCGGCGGCTGACCTGGACGACCGCGCCGCGCGCCGAGCCGAGCTCAGCCTGCGCTGGATTATGGGCCGGATGATCTGGGAGACAGCCAGGCACGCAGGTCAGGCCGACATCCTGCGTGAGCAGCTGGACGGCGTGACCGGCCTCGGCCATACCCACCCGCCGGCCCTGTGAGCCTGCCGCTCAGCCGCCGAAAGTGACGTTCTGGCCGGTCAGAGTGCCGACAATGCCTTCCGGCGTGATGCTCACGCTTTGAACCTGCAGATTCAGCGGAATGCCGGACAGCGGCACCGTGATGTCCCGGACCGCGTCCGTAAGCTGAGACGGCAGCCCGTTGCTGGCCACCAGCTGGATGTTGAGGCGATTGCCAGAGAGCCTGCTGACCCTCCAGGTGGCGGAGCCGCTGGTGATGAGCAGGTCCAGGCTGGCTTTCACTT
>Ga0066790_10000427_pt1 | contig 15531 bp, 11 predicted proteins | sample OrgsoiDNA2013050_FD_70963 | JGI IMG/M metagenome (GOLD analysis project Ga0066790, IMG submission 70963) | Permafrost soil microbial communities from the Arctic, to analyse light accelerated degradation of dissolved organic matter (DOM) -... | ecosystem: Environmental > Terrestrial > Soil >...
TTCTCGGAGGCGAGCTGGTCTTCCCAGTGCACGCCCGCCGCGCCGGCCGCGATCATGCCCTTCATCAGCTCGTAGGCGTTGAGCACGCCGCCGAACCCGGCCTCCGCGTCGGCCACGATCGGGGCCATCCAGTACGGGGCCCGGCCGGTGTCGCCGTCCTTGGACTCGGAGAAGGTGATCTGGTCGGCGCGCAGCAGCGCGTTGTTGATCCGCCGGACGACCTGGGGTACGGAGTTCGCGGGGTACAGGCTCTGGTCAGGGTAGGTCTGCCCGGCCAGGTTCGCGTCGGCGGCGACCTGCCAGCCGGACAGGTAGATGGCCTTCAGCCCGGCCCGCACCTGCTGGACGGCCTGGTTGCCGGTCAGCGCGCCGAGCGCGTTGACGTAGTCGTCGTCCTGCAGCAGTGTCCAGAGCCGCTCCGCACCGAGCCGCGCGAGCGTGTGCTCCTCCTGAACGGAGCCGCGCAGCCGGATCACGTCCTCGGCCGTGTAGGTCCGCTGCGTGCCCACCCAGCGCGGGTTGTCCTGCCATTCGCTCCGGAGTTGGCTGGCCTGCTCGCTGATCCTGTTCATATCCCCTTTGCCTCCTGCCTGCGCACCACTTTCGTGGTCTTACAAGCAGCATCCCTCGTTATCAAGCTACTGAACAGTAAGGGTTAGAGTAAAAAACGTAGAAATTCTCAATACAGCAAGATAAGCTTGTTTTCATGAATGAAGGATCGTCAAAGTTGACGCTTGACCATGGTCTAGACCTTATGACCATGGGACAGCGCCTCCGTCATCTGCGCCGTTCCCGGGGCCTGACCCTGGCCGAGCTGGGGATGAGGGTAGGCCGGGCCCCGTCCGCGCTCTCGCTGCTGGAAAACGGCCGCCGCGAGCCGAAGCTCTCCGTGCTGGAGGACCTGGCGGCCGCGCTGTCGGTGCCGGTGGAGGAACTGCTGCGGCGGCAGGCACCCAGCCGCCGGGCGCAACTGGAGATCGCCCTGGAGGAGGCGCAGCGCGACCCCGCCTACGCCGAGATCGGCATGCCGCATCTGAAGGTCGGCACCCGGGTGCCCACCGATGTGCTCGAGCACCTGGTGAAGCTGGCCGGTGCGCTGCGCGACCAGCGGGGCAAGCCGGCGGCGACGCCGGAGGAGGCGCGTGCCGCCAACGCCGAACTGCGCGCGGCCATGCGCGAGCGCGCCAACTACTTCGCGGACATCGAGCGGGCCGCCGAGGGGGCCCTGCAGTCGGCCGGGTACGTGGGCGGCGCGCTGTCGCAGGGCATGCTGCTGTCCGTGGTGAGCCACCACGGCTTCTCCGTGCGGTACGTGCAGGACCTGCCCAATTCCGTTCGGTCCCTGACTGATCTGCGCAACCACCGGATCTACGTCAAGCAGGAGCCGGTCGGCACGCATTCGCCGCGTGCGGTCCTGCTGCAGGCGCTCGGTCATTTCCTGCTGGGGCACGAGGCGCCGCGCGACTTCGCGGACTTCCTGCGCCAGCGGGTCGAGAGCAACTACTTCGCCGCGGCGGTGCTGATGCCGGAAAAGGCCGCGGTCCGCTTCCTGGCCGACGCCAAGGAGGCGCGTGACCTGGCCGTGGAGGACCTGGTGGACGTGTTCTCGGTGTCGTACGAGATGGCTGCGCACCGCTTCACCAACCTGGCCACCCGGCACCTCGGCATGCCGTGCCACTTCACCAAGAACGACTCCAGCGGCATCATCTTCAAGGCGTACGAGTCCGACGGGCTGGTGTTCCCGGCCGACCCGGACGGGGCGATCGAGGGCCAGCGGATGTGCCGCAAGTGGGCCGGCCGCCAGGTGTTCGGTGCGTCCGACCGGTTCTCGCCGCACTATCAGTACTCGGCCACGCCGTCCGGCACGTTCTTCTGCGTCTCGCAGGTGGACCCGCGCGCCGACCGCGGCTTCGCCATCACGCTGGGCGTCCCGTACGAGCACTCCCGCTGGTTCCGCGGCCGGGAGACCCCGACCCGGATGCGCTCGGCCTGCCCGGACGGCGAGTGCTGCAAGCGGCCGCCGGCCGATCAGGAGGCGCGCTGGGAAGGCATGGCGTGGCCCTCGGCCCGGGCCCACTCACACGTCCTGTCCGCGATGCCGGCGGGCATCTTCCCCGGCGTCGACGAGGCCGACGTCTACGAATTCCTCGACCACCACTCTGGCTCGTAACCCGGAAGTTCTTTACGCCACTTAACGGACCTAGCGCGGGGGTCCCAGGCGCCGGGAGCCGTCCCCGGTGCGTGCCGCCGAAGTGGCCGCGGCCCGTGGGCTCCACCCCGATGGCGCCATAGGCACGCTGGGACGTGCGCGATGGCGCCATAGGCACGCTGGACCTGCCGCTCACCCTGACCATGCGCGGCTGCTTCGTCTACGCCACCAAGTCCCGGTGAGCCAGGGATCGCCAGCGCGCGTACCGTCAGGCCGCGTCAGACCTTCCGGCCTTCACCCCGGCCGCAAACCGCCGCCACTGGCCAGGCGCGAAGGCCAGCTTCGGCCCCTCGCGGTCCCGGCTATCACGCACCGCGACGCCATCAGCCGCAGCACGCGCGACCTCGATGCAGTTGCCGCCCTGCGTCCCTGAGTAAGACGACTTCCGCCACGTCATGTCATGTCATTGATCATTTAGCTCGCTCCGTATGCGGCTTATTAGTTCCAGCGATTCGGGAGGCGCGAGCGCGGAAGCACGGGTGATATTAACCACCGTCATGAGGTTCGATACCTCTGCATGTCCCTCAACAAGGCCCGTCAGCACCTGCATGGTCGAAGGCACCGAATGGTAGTACTTGCGTCGCCCAGCTCCACCTGAGTCCAGCCGAGACGCTGACGCTGCGCTGGTCATCACCAGCCATAGCCGCACCCACCGGTTCGAGGCCATCCGCCGCCACGACGGCCCCGGCCCCCTGAGCGAAGGCACGACCGACCCGGCCGACATCGCCGACGTGGCGCTCGCCGTACTGGGCGGGAGCATCGGCGGGCCGCCCCCATCAACGAGCCGCGCGCTGACCCTCAAAGGCGCAGTCGGGCGGGCGCTGCAAGCACGCGGCATGAACGTGACGATGGCCGTCTACCAGGACAGCCAGGCGTTCGAGGTCGCGGCGGAAATCATCGCCGTCTGCCCGGACCTGCCCGAATGCGGTCAGGTCCGGGTGACCGACGACGGATACATCACCTGGGCACTCAATGGTCCAACCTGATCGTTTAGCCTGGTCAGGTGCCTGTTGATCATGGTTTTTGCTTTTGGCCAGCGGCGCAAGCCGCTGCGTTGCAAGCCGCACAGTGGCCGGACGGATGGACGCTAGCTTGCATGGGCGCCGTGCGGCCGATGCGTTAGGCCTGTGCGGGCGAGTTTCGGTGCGTCATAGGTGCGGCCAATAGTCGCTCAGCACGTGCGACAAATCAGTCTGTTGCGTCCGGAAGGTCGTTAATGCGCTCATGCGCGCGCTGCAGGTCGCGCTGCCATTGCGTGTTGGCGGGGTCGGCGGTGGCCAGCCGCTCGGCGATGTCCAGGCCGGCCTGGCAGGCGGCGCGGGCCGCGGTCAGATCTCCGGCAGCCCTCACCACGTCCCCCAGCTTGATGTGGCTAACCGACAGGTCCCGCTGCCATTCGGTGTTGGCGGGGTCGGCGGCGGCCAGCCGCTCGGCGATGTCCAGGCCGGTCTGGTAGGCGGCGCGGGCCGCGGTCAGGTCCCCGGCCGCCACCGCCACATCCCCCAGCCGGCCGTGGCTGCCCGACAGGTCCCGCTGCCATCGCGTGTTGGCGGGGTCGGCGGCGGCCAGCCGCTCGGCGATGTCCAGGCCGGTCTGGTAGGCGGCGCGGGCCGCGGTCAGATCCCCGGCAGCCCTCACCACATCCCCCAGCTTGATGTGGCTGATCGACAGGTCGCGCTGCCATTCGGTGTTGGCGGGGTCGGCGGTGGCCAGCCGCTCGGCGATGTCCTGGTAAGCCTGGTAGGCGGCGCGGGCGGCGGTCAGGTCCCCGGCCGCCATCGCCACATTCCCCAGGTTGTTGTGGCTGACTGACAGGTCGTGCTGCCATTGCGGGTTGGCGGGGTCGGCGGCGGCCAGCCGGGCGGCGATGTCCAGGTCGGCCTGGTAGGCGGTGCGGGCGGCGGTCAGGTCCCCGGCCGCCACCGCCACATTCCCCAGCTTGTAGTGGCTGATGGACAGTTCGCGCTGCCATTGCGTGTTGGCGGGGTCGGCGGCAGCCAGCTTTGCGGCGATCTCCCTCGTAGCCTGGTAGGCGGCGCGGGCGGCGGTCAGGTCCCCGGCCGCCCTCGCCGCATCCCCCAGCCGTTCGTGGCTGATCGACAGGTCGTACTGCCATTGCGTGTTGGCGGGGTCGGCGGCGGCTCGGGCCTGGACCTGCTCGTGAATGGCCAGCAATTGGCGCGTAGCTGCGGAAAGGTCTCCCGCGCGGAGAAGGGCCTGTACCTCAAGGTCAGCGACAAGGCTCCACGCTCGTTCAGTGAGGGGGATTAGCGGGCGGATCTCGGCCAGACAGGCAACGGTCGCAAGAGTGCCGGGCAGCATCTGCGTGGCCTGCCTGGCGATGCCGGCGATGTCGTCGTAACGGTCCAGGGCGGCGAGGTGGCGGGGGATGTCGAGGAGGTCGTCATAGGTCCCGTGCTGCTGCTCGAACCGGCGCAATCGCATCGCGAGCGCCCGTTCATGCTGGTCATTTAGGTCAGTGGTGGCGTTCCGTGTGACCAGGTTGGCAGTCCATGGATGCATCACGATGCCCTCGCCTGCGGTGAGCAGGGTGAGGTCGGTGAGCCGGTCCACGTCAGTACGCAGGACCGTCAGGTCCGGCTGACTGTCCGCGATAGAGCCGACAGCGTCGACCCCGGGTATGAGGGTGAAGGCCAGGTTCTCCAGGGTCATCGGGGCGCGGCAGACCGCGACCTGGCGGAGCACGTCCGTTTGGGCAGGGGTGAGCAGCGTCAGCAGTTCGGTCAGCAAGATGTCAGCGCTGCCCAGCAGCATCGCCTGGTCAATGGCCTGATCCAGGGAACGGTCCTGGGTCAGGTCGAGCCCTTCGGTGCGCGCGAGGTCGCGAAGCTTGACCTGCACCTGCTTGAGGCTGGCCCGGCCGCTGCGCAGCAGGGCGTCGGTGAATTCGATCAGCCGGGGATGGCCGCCGATCGCCCGCATCAGCAGCCGCTGTTCCCCCGAGTCCAGGTCGCGCAGGGCGGGGAGTCGCAAGAACAGCCGTCGCAATTCCGCCTGCGACAGGGGCGGGATGGGGACCTGCACCAGCAACCAGTCGAGGCCGGGCAGCGAGTACCGGCACGTGACCAGCAGCCTCCCGGTCTCGGCGGCATCAGCCAGGGCAGTGATCATCTCACTGATCGCCGGGTCCAGGAACGCGTCGCCGCCGGGGGTGAGGTTCTGCTCGAAATCGTCCAAGACCACGAGCAAACGCTGGCTAGCCAGCAGCCCGATGATCTCGGATAGTTTGGGCCCGTCATCGGTTCTAGGGTCTGCAAGCCGGGCAAGGATCTCATCCAGGGCGTGTGTGCGAGCCAGGTCGGTGATGCCGGGCAGTGCCTCGTCGAGGGCGGTGGCCGTGGCGGTGATGACAGCGGTGGGGTTCCACCGGCCCTCATGCACCGCGATCAGCCAGCCCTCATCCCGCAGCCGCGACATCACCCGCCCGGCCACGGCGGTCTTGCCGATCCCGCCGATCCCGGTCAGCACCACCCCGCCGGTCACCCCGAACCGCTCAACCGCCTCCGGGGTATGGCGCAGCACGTTCATGGTGGTGCGCATCTGGGCACGGCGGCCGATCAGCGCGCCCATCGGCAGGTCCCGTACCAGCTTCCCGCTCGGCCGGGTCGTCACCACGGTCAGCGGCACCTGCGGGAGCGCCGGGTCAACCAAGGGGCCATCACTGCCCGCCGCCAGCAGGGTGACGACCCCGTACTCGGGGGCCAGCAGGTGGTTCTTGGCTGACTCTGATCGCTGGTCTTCGGCTAGGTAGCGGGCCTGCGCTAGCGCCTGGCCCACACTGAGGGCGGGACGTGTGGCCAACTCCTTATAGAAATACCTGGCCAAGGTGGTGGCGTAATCGTCGGTGACCGAGGCGAGCATTGCGATGACCCGGTCCGCGCCGCGGGCAATCAGCCCGGCCGCCATCGCCTGCGTGCCCGCCGCGCCGCCCGAACACGACGACAGCATGATCAGCGGCACGGGCCGCCCAGCGTGCTGCAGGGCCTGCATCAGGGACTGCGCCGTGACCTGCTGCGGGCCGCCGTCCTCGTTCTCCAATTCCACGGCGTCGGGGGAGCCGTGCGCGGACAAGTGCAGGACGTGGAAGGCGTCCTGGGTCAGGGCAGCGCGGATCGCCTGCAGGGAGGCGACTTCCAGGATGCGGACCTGGGCGTGCGGGCCGGCGGCGACATCACTGACCGCCTCCAGCACGGCGGCCATTTCGGCCTCGGTATCCAGCGGCGCATTACCGGCCTTGGTTTCGTCCGGGGCCGCGACTGCCACGAGCACCTTCAATGGCCCAGCGGCGCTGGCCACATGCGGTGCCGTCCCCGGGCCCTCTCCAAAGCCCTGAGTAGCCGGTCGACGGGAAATGCTGACCGCGGGAATCAGGCCCAGCGGGATCGTCTCGCCGTTGCCCGAGTTCAGGCGGAGCAGTTCCATCGGCAGCGACAGCGCTGAACCGCTCGCACTCAAAACCACCTCGACCGCGCCCTCCGGTGAGAGCCGGGTCAGCAGCCCGGCCAGCAGCGTCTGGCCCTCGTCATCCAGCAGGGCCCCGGCCAGGCGACGGCCTGCCTCTGCCAGCCGTTCACCAGCGGCCAGCGCGGGTAGCCGCAACGCTCTCCACACCTGGGCGACCGCGAAGGGCAGGGGAACCTGCTGACGGCACAGTTGAGTGCCGGCCAGCCACACCGCCGACTCCAGCAGCCCGGCATCGGATATGGCAGCCTCGATCACGACCTCCGTCCGCAGACCCGGCTGCGGATGTGTCACCGGTTCAGCCGTCCCGGAAGCCATTGTGGCTGCTTCAGTGGCCGGGCACGATGTAACCGTCCGGTGGGTGCCGCGTGCGGGCAGACTTGTCACCCTGCCCAGGTCCGGAACGGTCTCCCACGGCTGGTCAGTGAGCAGCCGGTACAGCTTCTCCATGCCGGTTACCGAGTAATCCGTGACCACGTAGTGTGAGGCCGATGTGGGAGCCAGCCACAGCGGGATGTCGCCGACGGAGCAGCCGGGCAGCACCACCGGCAGGAACCGGCGCAGCCCGGCGTCCTGACCGGTGTAGAAGACCTCGCGGATGAGGCGCGCTTCCCACTGGATGCCGCGCCGATCATCGGGTGCGGCTTCCCCTTCGGCAGCGCGTTTGTAGTCCGGTGAGGCGATCACCAGCACGTAGTCGGCGTCGCGGACTTCCTGCGTCATCCACTGCGCCCAATCCTGCCGCTGTTCGGCGGCGGGCAGGTCTAGGCGGGCATCAATTCCCTGTGCCCGCAGGAAGACCCACAAGTTCCGCACCTGGTCCTCATGCGCCTGGTCATCGTGGGCGTAGGAGATGAACACCCGCACCGGCCTGCCCGCTGGGCTCTGACCCGGAGCCGGGCGGCTGGTTAGCAGTTCAGGCGGCTTCGTGTCCTGGCGGCCTGCGGCCGTGGCCCATTGCAGGTTGTGCACCTGGTAGGCCCGGTTGGCGGCCAGCACCTCACCCAGGGCCCCCTCTACCGCTGGCCAGGGGATGACCAGGGCGCCGTCCGAACGGGCCGGGTGCTTGCTGGCCACCACCACCCCGCACACCCCGCCCGTGCGCCAGTTGAGCACGGCCGCGCCGCTCATGCCCGCCTTGATCGTGTCGGAGGCCAGGTCCAGAAACGCGGTCGGCGCGGTGCCGTGCGTGCCCCGGTAGGTCAGCCATGCAGGCGTCAGCTGCGCAGCGCCACCCTCCCGCGGGTAACCGAACACCTGAAACTGATCTTGTGGGTCCGGCCACTGCGGGTCGATGCTGACACACGGGTGGCCGTCGAACCCGGCTACTTGCAGAATCGCTAGATCGGGATAGTCGGCGTCCAGCGCCGGGATGGGCCGTCCCCCACCGGCCATTACCATGGGCGGGCCGGAGACCGGGACCTCCCGGGGGGGCTGGCCATCACGTTCCCAGCGGACTCTTAAACCCGCCCCGTCACCGGCCACGTGCGCGCACGTGATTACGGTGCCCGGTGCGACGAAAAACCCCGCCCCGGTCATCGGGCCGCCGAGAATCCGTACCGTGCAGGCGCGGAGCAGGTCTTCCAGCCGGTCAGCCATTACTGCCCTCATCGGTGGCCTGGTGCCCCGACCATTCCAGCGTCACGGTGAGGGACGCCTCACCCTTGCCGCCGACCCACAAGGCGGTCAGCTTCCCGGCCTCGACGGCGAAGCCCAGCTTGAGCTCGACGGTGGCCTTGGTGGGTTTGGCCGCCTTCAGCCTGTCCACCACCACCGTGCCGATTTCGGCGATCGTGTCCAGTGCGTGGTCCAGATCCAGATCGCGCAGCCCGACGCTGGTTAGCTCGTCGCCTCCGGCTGGCACGGTGACCTCGACTTGGACCGGTGCCCCACTGGGCAGCCGCGCCGTCACCACCTGTACGGCAGCATCGGCATCCCGAGCGCCGTTCATGTCCCACCCCTGACGCATCGTGACCAACCACTGATCACTGAGCCTAGCCCTTACCCGAGCGCGGCAAAGCGGACCATACGTACTTGATACACGGAAGAACACCGGAACCGCGGACAAGCGGTCAGGGGCCGCGAGTGAGAGGATCTCCATAAGGGGCCATCCCTTGCAGTTGAGCTGTCCACTCGATCACCAGGCGCCGGCCGGGGTTGAGATTTTGCCATTTGACATGGCGGACCCGGTGTATGCGATGGCGCCACCTATCCCGGGCCGCTGATTCATGCTCGGCGGCTCCGGGGTAGGCGCGCGATCATAGTTGGGCGGTCCACTTAATCAGCAGTCGGCGAGCGGGCTGCGCTGGGTAGGGATTGTCTCGTTTCCCTATATCCCTGAGAACGCTCCCCGGACCCTGGGCGCCGGGTAAGGGGCCAGCGATCCGGCAAAATGGCACCATGCGGAGGCAGGATTCGTATGAAATCGACGACAATCCAGCGCGGGTGGACCTGGACGCCGCCTGGCAGTTCCTCTCTTCCGGCGCCTACTGGGGCGGCTGGCGCTCGCGCAGCGACGTGAAACGCCAGGTCGAAGGCGCATGGCGGGTGGTCGCCTGCTACGACCAGCAAGGGCGCATGATCCGGTGAGGACCTCGTTCACCCCCTGGGTGCCGTTCAGGATCGTCAGGTTCGAGTCGGCGATCCCGCGGGAGGCCGCCTCGACCAGCGAGGGCAGGATGTCGATGAGCCGGCTGGCCGCAATGAGCTCCTGGTTGCCCTCCCGCAGCGAGGTGGCGCGGGCCCGGTTCGCGTCGGCCTCGCCCTCGGCGGTGGCACGCTCCGCGTCCGCGGCGGCGTCGGCCCGCACCTCGGTGGCCGCGGCGGCGACTTCGGCCCGGACCCGGGCGGCCGTCGCCTCGGATTCGGCCAGCGTCGTGTTGCGGTAGGCCTCCGCCTCGGCGGTGAACCGGGCCTGATCCCGGTCCGCCTCGGCCAGCGCGCGCTTGCGGTGCGCCTCGGCCTCGGTGGTGAACCGGGACTGATCGCGGTCGGCTTCGGCGATGGTCCGCTTCCGGTAAGCCTCGGCGTCGGCTGGCCGCCGGACCTCCGCCTCCAGGCGCTCCGCGGCCAGATCGGCCTGGCGCCCGCACGTTCAGCCGGATGCCCTGGTTGGTGATGCAGTCCTCGACGATCTCGGCTTCCTGGAGGGCCAGCGACAGCAGCCTGGCCTTCCGCACGATGAACGGCCGGTGTTATCGGCGGTCACGCGCATGAGTTACGGCGAGGCGATCGTTACCGGCCCAGCGAGTCCGGGCCTTCGGCCCGGCGAGTCCGGGCCTTCGGCCCGGCGAGTGGCCGGTGTGTCGGCGAAGTACCACCGCGGGGCGCGGAGCGCATGCGGGCGGGCTGGGGGGTCGCCCCCCTAATCAAACGGCATGACGAACACGGAACGCGCCGACATGGTGTCCACGACCACGATCCGGGTGTGCCGCGATATGGGCTCGCCCGACCAGGCCGCGAACGTTTCTGTGCCGCCGCGGACCGGCAGCAGCACCTCGCCTGGCCCCGCCGGGGGAATGGAGACGGTCACCCGTCCGATGGCGCCGAGAAGACTCGGCTCCGGTGCCCCGGCTCTTCCCTTGGACACGTGTGCCCCGGCTTTCTGTTCCCGCGCGGCGTCCCCCCTGGGATGAGAATATTCCCCGGAGTTCAGGGTGCTATTTCAGGGGCGCTGCAGGCGGACGTCCAGGGAATCGCGGATGGCGTCACCGATCAGGTTGAACGCGACCACGGTGATGATGAGGATGATCGCGGGCGGGTAGACCATCCACCAGTAGCCGTCGAAGAGGTAGTTCAGGCCGTTGGAGAGCATTCCGCCCCAGTCGGCCTGCGGCGGGGGCAGGCCCAGGCCGAGAAAGCTCAGCGCGGACAGGGTGAGGATGGCGTCGGCGACCGTGAACGTGGCGTTCACGACGATGACCCCGATCGCGTTCGGCACCAGATGGCGCAGCACGATGCGCCGGGACGTGGCGCCCATCATCTTCGCCGCCTGCACGAACTCCCGGGTGCGCAGCGTCAGCACCTCACCGCGCACGAGCCGGGCGATGGCCAGCCACGACAGCAGCGTCAGCAGCAGGATGATCACCCACAGGTTCGGGGTGAACACGTTCACCAGGATCAGCAGCAGCACCAGGCCCGGAATCGCGAGGAACGTGTCGATGACGCGCATCATGACGGCGTCGACGATCCCGCCCGCCAGGCCGGCCACCGCGCCGTAGAGGGTGCCGAGGACAGTGGTGGCGATGCTCACGGCGAAGCCGAGTTCCAGCGACGACTGCCCGCCGAGCATCAGCCGTCCCAGCACGTTGTACCCGGAGGGGTCGGTGCCCAGCGGGTACCGGCCGCTGGGCGGGAGCTTGGCGATGCCCAGCTGGACGGTGACCTGGTTCGTCCGGTAGACCAGCGGCCCGGTAAAGCAGAACAGGGCGATCGCGATGATGAGCACCAGGCCGGCGACGGCTGCGCGGTTCTCGGCGAACGTCGCCACGATGACGCGCAGGGACCCGCCCGTCTCCCGGCCCGCGGCCCCAGCCGGTGTCTCCGCGGCCGCACCGGGCCCGGGAAGCGGGGCCGGGCCCGGGTCCCGTTCACGCGTGGCCATACCGGATCCGGGGATCGAGAACGGCGTAAACGATGTCCGCGGCCAGGCTCCCGATGACCGTCGACACGCCCACGACCAGCGTGGAGCCGAGCAGGACCGGGAAGTCGTGGCTGGTCGCGGCCTGGTAGAAGAGCAGGCCCATGCCCGGGTAGTTGAACACCGCCTCGGCGATCACGGCGCCGGCCACGATCGCCGGAAACGACAGCCCGACGATGGTGACCACCGGCAGCAGCGAGTTGCGCAGCACGTGCCGGGACAGCACGAGCCGTTCGGGCAGGCCCTTCGCCCGGGCCACCCGGATGTAGTCCTGAGCCAGCGTGTCGATGGCCGACGACCGCATGTACCGGCTGAAGCTGGCCACGTTGATCAGGGCCAGGGTCACCACCGGGAGGATCAGCGCCCGCGGATCGGCCAGCATCCCGGCGACCGTGGTGGCCTGGGGCGCCTCCGGCGGCAGGATCTGCAACTGCACGCTGAACACGGCGATCAGCAGGATGGCGAAGAAGAAGTCCGGCATCGAGTACAGCGTGAACGCGATCCCGGTGTACACGTAGTCCCCGATCCCGTTGCGCCGCACGGCCTGGTAGATCCCCAGCGGCAGCGCGATCAGCAGCGCCAGCACGGTCGACAGCCCGAGCAGCAGGAAATCGCGCGGCAGCCGCTGGGCGATCAGCGACGAAACCGGCTCCTGCAGCGAGTACGACGTGCCGAAGTTGCCGTGTACCACCTGGTCGAGGTAGGTGATGAACTGCCGGTCCAGCGGCTCGTTCAGGCCGTAGGTGCTGTTGAAGATGGCGATCCGGCCGGCGGTGGCGCGCGGTCCCAGCGTGGCCCGCGCCGCGCTGCCTGGTTCCATGTGGATCAGGACGAACGTCAGGATCATGACGCCGATCACCACCACTACGGCCTGACCGACCCGGCGGACGAGATACGCGGTCATCAGCGCGTCATCAGCGCGTCATGAGCGGGTCATGAGCGGGCGGGTCATGAGCTGTAGTACCAGACTTCCGGGTTGTTGCCGGCGGATAGCGGATTCAGCGGGGTGAAGCCCTGCAGGTTGCTCCTGTACACGTAGATGTTCGCCCGGAGCGGCAGCCACAGCCACGGGAGCTGACGCGCCGCGTAGTCCTCGTAGGCGAAGAAGGCGCTGGTGCTGGAGCCGTACTCGGTGGCGTTGATGAGGTTGTCCATCTCCGTGCTGGAGTAGCCGCCCAGATTGTTGTAACCGCCGGTGTTGAAGAACCCGGTGCCGTTCGGGTAGAGGCTGTTCGGCTGGTAGCCGAAGGCGACGAGCTGCCAGCCGCAGGTCGCGGCCGGGTGGCTGCTCGCGGTGCAGATGCCCACGGTGCTGGCCAGCGTGTCGAACGGCTCTGGCTTGAGGCTGATGGTCACGCCGGCCTGCGCCTCGGAGGACTGGATGGCGGCCTCCTGCTCGTCCGTGCTGGCCTTCCCGGAGGAGTACAGGAGCTGGAATTTCAGCGGCTCGCCCGCGGTGATCCCCGCCCCGCAGTCGGACGCGCCGGTGCCCGGGCGCTGGCAGGTCGACGTCCCGTGCGAGGTCACCTTCCAGCCGTGCGCCGTCAGCAGGGCGGTGGCCGCCGAGGGTGAGTAGGGATAGGGGCCGCCCGATTTCTCCAGCGGCGAGACCCAGGTCGGGAACGCCTGGACCGAGACCGGGCCGTTGCCCGGGTCGGCGTAGCCGCTGTAGACCTTGGAGACGATCTGCGGGCGGTTGATCAGTTCCTCCAGCGCCTGGCGGACGTATAGCTGGCGCAGGACCGGCCCCACGGCGGCGTTGTGGAGGTTCGGCACGATGTCGGCCACGGCGGGGAGCGGCACGCTGGCCACGGTGTACCCCTCCGACTTGAGGACCCCCCGCTGGCTGATGTCGTTCAGCGGGAGGGCGCCCACGGTGACGCTGCTGCCGGACCGCAGCGCGTTCAGCTCGGCCGTGTCGGTCGTGTACGGCACGTTGTTCCACCGGTTCAGGATCGGCTTGTCCGGGCCGGAGTACTCCTTGTTGGGCACGTAGTCCCAGGCGCCGTTGCTGGCGAAGGACGCCAGCTTCCACGGCCCGTCCACGACCTTCCAGAGCGGGTTGGTGGCAAACGTGCTCATCTGGCCGCCTTCCTTCTCCAGGAAGGCAAACACCGCCTTGGCGCCGCTCGTGGTCTCATCGTCGTTCCCGACCGGCCCGCTCATGGAGGTCTTGTCCCAGGCGTGCTGCGGGATCAACTGGACGTTATCCAGCACGTCGTCGGTGTAGAAGGCCGGGTTGTAGGAGTGGGTGAGACTGAGCACGACCGTGTGGGAGTCGGGTGTGGCCACGCTGGCCAGGCCATCGGGGAACAGGCCGGGGACGTACAGCCACCAGTTCGGGACGCTGGCCTTCAGCAGGTTGTATGCGAACGTGAAGTCCCGGCTCGTGATCGGCTTGCCGTCCGACCAGTTCCAGTGCTTCAGGTCGATGGTGACCTTCTTGTCGCCGTCGCTGTAGGTGATCGCGGAGAACAGGCTCTCCTGCGGGTTCACGGCCGCCTTCCCGCCGTCCCCGGGGTACACCAGGGCCGGCCAGAGCGGGTCGGTGAGGTTCTGGTTGTAGCCGTTGGTGTTCGTCGCCGGCGCGTACGGGAAGATGAAGTTCGGCGAGGCGCCGATCCAGGCTGTCACGGCCGTCCCGCCGCGGATGACGTGGCCCTTGGCGGTTCCGGAACCGCTACTTCCGCTGGTGCAGGCCGTCACGATCAGGGCCAGGACCAGCGGTATGACGGCAGCCGTAATCCGGCGGGGAAGGCGCATGCCCACTTCTCCTCAGAGGTCAAGGTTTCTTGACAGCGATGTCACCAGCCCCCCGAGCACAGGACAGTACTCCACAACAAGGCACTGATCAACAACCCTGAGGAACAGGCTCGTTACGTTCCGATACAATTGTTACGTGCCGATACGTCGGTATGCGCCCTCTTTTGTGCGTAAAGGCGCCATCGCGTGTACCCCAGTGCACGTAGAGGTGCCATTGCGTACATGAGAGCTAGCGGGAATGAGGCGGAGCGCCCCGGGCGGAGCGGTTCCCGTGCGGAGCGTTTCCCGGGCCCGTACCGGGCGGCCTCTGCCATCCGTGCCGACGGCCGCAGACGTCCGTTCGTTAAAGGGACGTTCCTTCGCCACCATCTTCCCGGCCCTGGCCGGAAGCTGTTACTCTTGAGTAACATACTCATCTGCGGGCAATCGGCGCCGCCTGCGCGGACCGCGGCTGAGAACGGCCGGAGACGTCGGGCGCGCCGGGCCCGGCCACGAGCGCATGTCATTGATCGCGAGGAGCAGCATGAGCAGTGGGAAGGACACACCGGGGGAGTTCTCCCTGGAACTCAGCCAAGACCTGCGCGACATGCGCGACTGGGTGCACGAATTCTCCGCGAGCGTCATCCGTCCCGCCGGGAGCGAATGGGACGAGCGCGAGGAGACTCCGTGGCCGATACTCGAAGAGGCGTCCAAGATCGGCCTCTATTCGCTTGACTTCTTCGCCCAGCAGGCGTTCGAGCCCAGCGGGCTCGGCATCGTCGTCGCGTTCGAGGAGCTGTTCTGGGGTGACGCCGGCATCGCGCTCTCCCTGGTCGGCACCACGCTCGCGGCCGTCTCCCTGGTCAGCAACGGGACGAACGAGCAGGTCGGCGAGTGGGCCCCGCAGATGTTCGGTGAGCCAGGCGATGTGAAGCTGGCCGCCTTCTGCTCCTCCGAGCCGGACGCCGGCAGCGACGTGGGGGCGATCCGGACCCGGGCCGTCTACGACGAGGCGGCCGGTGAATGGGTGCTCAACGGCACCAAGACCTGGGCCACCAACGGCGGCATCGCCAACGTGCACATCATCGTCGCGTCGGTCGACCCCGCGTTTGGCAGCCGCGGCCAGGCCAGCTTCATCGTGCCGCCCGGCACGCGCGGGCTGTCCCAGGGCCAGAAGTTCCGCAAGCACGGCATCCGCGCCTCGCACACGGCCGAGGTCGTGCTCGACAACGTCCGGGTGCCGGGCAATTGCCTGGTTGGCGGCAAGGAACGGCTGGACGAGCGGCTGGCCCGGGTCCGGGAGGGCGGCCGCAGCGGCGAGCAGGCCGCGATGAAGACGTTCGAGGCGTCCCGGCCCGGCGTCGCCGCGATGGCCGTCGGGGTCGGCCGCGCGGCCGTGGAGTACGCGGCGGAGTACTCCCGCGACCGGGTGCAGTTCGGCCACCCGATCGGCCAGAAC
>Ga0066790_10000428_pt1 | contig 15515 bp, 17 predicted proteins | sample OrgsoiDNA2013050_FD_70963 | JGI IMG/M metagenome (GOLD analysis project Ga0066790, IMG submission 70963) | Permafrost soil microbial communities from the Arctic, to analyse light accelerated degradation of dissolved organic matter (DOM) -... | ecosystem: Environmental > Terrestrial > Soil >...
GACCGGCATGAAGATCCGGCTGATCTGGCGGCGCGACCGGTACCTGCGCGCCAGCGACCACGTCTCGTTCCAGGGACAGGGTTACCCGGCGGCCAGGTTCACCGAGCCGCGGGAGAACTTCGACCACGAGCACCAGAACACGCAGGTGGCCAACGGTGTGCAGTTTGGCGACCTGATCCAGTTCGTGGACTTCAAGTACGTCGCCCGGGTGGCCGGCGTGAACGCGGCCGCGCTGTGGTCGTTGGCCACCAGCCCCAGCACGCCCAAGAATGTGGTGATCCACGCGGCGGCGCCCCCCAACCTGGCCGGTACCAACCTCACCACGCTCACCTGGAACGCCAACCCCGAACCTAACTTGGCGGGGTACGAGGTCGTGTCGCGGGAGACCACGTCATCGGACTGGGCCACCGCGACCCCGGTCGGCAACGTCACCGCGGTCACGCTCAACATCTCCAAGGACAACGTGCAGTTCGGCGTGCGCGCCGTGGACCAGGACGGCAATCGCAGCCCGGTCGGCTTCCCGCAGGTGTCGACCACGTAGCGCCCCGTGCGCAGGCGGCTACCGGGTGGTCTCCTTGTCGTGCACTTGCGGTGTCGGCTGTGGGTGCCTGGTCTCTAGTCGGGTGGTCAGCGCGCTCCGGCGGCACGAAGCAGCGCGACGGTCCTGTCGAAGCGCGCGCAACGAGAAGGCCGGCGATCGTCCGGTCGGTGTGCAACGGGCCGAGGCTCTCTGCGGGCGGCCTCGGCGCCCTGGTCAAGCAGAAGCCGGACTAGCTCGATCGAGCCCTGGCTGGCAGCCGAGGTGAGGAGCCTTCCACCCGAGGTGCGCACGTCGGCTCCGCTGGCGAGCAGCAGGCGCGCGGCAGCGACGGCGAACACGTCCGCCTGCGCGCCGTGATCGAGCAGGTACTGGGCGACCTCGGATCGGCGTGAGCGCACCGCGATGCAGTAGGGCGAGACCAGCACCCTGGTCACGTGAACCGCCGAGCCGGGGATCTCGATATCCGCGCCCCGGGCGACGAGCCAGCGGACGAGCGCGAGCCGTCCGCGCCGGGCTGCCGTCCAGAGCATCGTGACACCGTCTCCGCCGCGCTGATCGATCAGCGTGGGATGCTCCTCGATGAGGGCGGCGACGGCATCTGCATCGCCCCGTCCCGCCAGCACAAGCGCCTGCTTGAGCACGTCCCTGGGCGCACCGTCGTTCACGAGGCGGGCCGCGGGCCCCCGCAGCAGGTCCACAACGGCGGCTTGCGCGCTTGAGCTCGACCAGCGTCGGGGCGAGCTGTTCCAGCTGGTCGACGCCGTCAGCGACGTCGTTGCCGGTCGACATGATCAGCACGTGGTCCGCGCCGGCAGCCAGGTGCTCACGCACCTTGGCCGCGATCGCCGCCGCGTCACCGTACCCGACGATCGCGTCCACCAGCTGATCGCTCACCTCGGTGATCTCCCGCTCCGAGTAACCCAGCTGCGCCAGGGTGGCCGCATACGTGCCCGGCAGGCCGAGCCGGCCGGCCACCCTCTGCCGCGCGGTCGCCTTCGCCCGGTCCGGGTCGGCGTCCGCGACGACGGCCAGCCCGACCACCAGGAGCTTGTCCGGGCCGAGTAGCTGCCTGGCCTGGGCGGTGAACTCGGGCGGCACCATGGCGGGCATCGCCCCGTCGGCGATCTCGCCGGACAGCGCGAGCATTTTCGGGCCGTTCGCGCCGATGATCTTCGGATAGGCCACATCGGGTGCCGGCAGCTGTGTCGGGGCGGTCATCTGGTCCAGGTAGTCGCGCATCGTGGCCAGCGGGCTGCCGAATTCCCGGCCGACGCTGGCCGCCTGCTGGGGGTAGCCGGCACCCAGCCCGAGCACGAACCGGCCGGGAAAGGCCTGGGCCAGCAGGGCGGCCGCGCCGTGCGCGGTCTGCGGCTGCCTGGCCCAGATGTTGGCGATGCCCGTGCCGAACACCATCCGCTCGGTGGCCGCGAGCAGGACGGCCAGCTGCACGAGGGCGTCCTTGCCGCCGACGGCCTCGTTAGTCCATGCGGCGCTCGACGACGCGGCTGGTCATGCGGCTGGGTTGTGGAAGTAGTGGCCCTTATCGAGGTCGTCGATGAGCCCGGGCTGGGTCGGGTGCCATCCCAGTAGCTCGCGGGTCAGCTCGCTGGAGGCCGGGCTGTCGGCCGCGAGGAAGTCGGCCAGCCACGTGAAGTGCCCGGCTGCGTCCTCGGGAGAGATGGAGACCACGGGGAGGTCGAGATGCCGTCCGATCACTTCGGCGATGTCGCGGATCGGCACGCCCTCGTCGGCGACTGCGTGCAGCGTCGATCCCGCCGGGGCGTTCTCCAGCGCCAGCCGGAAGAGGTGCGCGGAATCGAGCCGGTGCACGGCGGGCCAGCGGTTGGACCCGTCGCCGATGTAGCCGGAGACGCCCTTGTCGCGGGCGATGGCGACCAGGATCGCCATGAAGCCGTTATCTCCGTCGCCGTGATTGGTCGGGGGGAGTCGCACGACTGACGAGCGGACGCCGCGGGAAGCGAGGGAGAGGACCAGCTCGGCAGTGGCCAGCCGAGTCAGCGGGCCGCTGCCCATGGCGGCCACGGCCGGGTCGGTACCGTGCCCGTCCTGTTCGGTCGCCACCCGTCCCAGTGCGAGCCCGAGCGTCCCGGAGGCGATGAGGAACGGCCGGTCAGAGCCCGCCAGCGCCTCGCCGAAGGTCTCTACGGCGCGGCGATCCGCATCGCTAGCGCCCTGGAAGTCCCCCGAGAAGGCGAGGTCGTGCTTGAACGCGAGGTGGATCACGCCATCCGACGCGGCAGCTGCATCCCGCAGGCTGTCGAGGTCATCGAGAGTGCCGCGATGGACCTGCACCCCGGCCGCGGTGAGAGCAGCGGCCGAGGCATCCGAGCGGGCGAGCCCGGTGACCTGATGGCCCGCGCCGATGAGCTCGGGTACGACGGCGGAGCCGATCCAGCCGGACGCACCGGTGACGAAAACACGCATGAGAAACCTCCAGGTGGTCGACTGTCTCCGCAGGGCTTGCGCTAAGACAGATCGATGTCAGTTGCTGTCATCACTGTACCACCTGATGTCAGTCGCTGCCGTCATATAGAATCGGGGTATGAGCCGGTGGGAGCCAAATGCGCGTGGCCGGCTCGAACAGGCGGCACTGGAGCTCTACAGCGAGCGCGGGTTCGAGCAGACCACGGTGGCGGAGATCGCCAAGCGGGCGGGGCTCACGGAGAGAACGTTCTTCCGGTACTTCGCCGACAAGCGCGAGGTTCTGTTCTGGGGCGCGGGCGCTCTGCAGGAGTTCTTCATGACCAACGTCGCCAGCGCGCCTGATTCCGCGGCGCCGATCGACGCGATGGCGGCGGCCCTCGAAGCCGTCGGCGCCCTGTTCCAGGAGCGCCGCGAGGGCGCGAGACGGCGCCAGGCCATCATTGCTGCGAACGCGGAGCTGCAAGAACGCGAGCTGATCAAGCTTGCAAGACTGTCCGCGGCGCTCGCCGACACGTTGCGCCGGCGCGGAGTCAGAGACCCGGCCGCGAGCCTGACTGCCGAGGCAGGGATCGCTGTCTTCAGGATCTCGTTCGAAGCCTGGATCAGCGAAACCAGCCAGCGAGACTTGTCGCAGCACATCCGAGAGTCGCTCGACGAGCTGAAAGCCGTGACCGCGGGCAAATGATCTGCGGCCTGGCGTGGCCGTGACTGGTACCAGCAAGTGTCGGCGTCCCCCGACAGCCTGGCCGACCACCCCGCGGTGGCCGCCGCGGCTCCGGAACCTTCCCAGGACGAGCCCTTGTTCGACCAGCTGGTCAGCCATGCCGCAGTCGAGGCATTCGAGCGGCTCACCGGCGGCGGGGAGGACTTCAACGACGCCTTCGATGGCCACCGGCACACTGCCTACGACGACCCGGTGGGCGAAGACTTCGACTTCGAAGACGACCAGCAGATGCGCCGCCGCCTGCCCAGGCTCGCGGCCCTCTACCTGCCCGGCAGCCCCGCCTAAGCAGAACTGGCCAGCGGTACTGGGATTGAACCAGTGGCCTCTTCCGTGTCAGCGGGATCTGGCATTACTTTCCGGCCCTGCTAGAGCTTACTCTGAATTGGCGTTGTCGCAGGTAGATGTGCCATTATCTGTCTGCGGTTGTCGTCGGGTGCCGAGGATTCACAAACGCGCACGCTGGCAAATCTAAGCGTGTTGGCTTACGTCGAATGCGCGAGTTGAGGAGTCAGAATCGGTAAATGTCGGCTGGGGGATGACATAGATTGGGATCGTTTGCTCTTGGGCGCCGCCGTCCACAGCGGAAAAATTGATTTGTACACCGTATATACCGTAGCTTGTCCCCGTTATGGACAAGTCCGATATTGCATTTAGAATGGTAGGAAGATCCGCAAACCTTTTTTCAGGGCCTCCTACCATCTGGGTTACGGAGAAAGTTGTCCGCCCCTCTGGGTCGACCACGCCGACGGAGATATTTCCGTTTGTTTGCCGATCAAATTCTCTGCCTATAGTGCCCGCTACTTCGTCCGTCAAGGTGACGACGCAGCGGAGGCCAATGGAGAAGGGCATTGCTGGTATGACGAGGACGCGTTGGTTGACTCCGATTAGCGCGAGGGCGCCCCTACTATCGGTGACTGCAGCCTCTGCTAGAAAGATCTGTTCTACTCTCATCTAGTGCTACCCATCGTGAGGTTCTGCGTCCCTAGAGTTAGTTCCCCGCGTAGTGATGGCTCGGAGTATACGATATGGACCCGCTCATTGTGAGCTATTGAGACTATGCTGCTCAAGTTTAGAATGCTAGCTGCACGTGGCCCATTTTGGACGAATTCGCTTGCCGAATTCTGTAGGCGTGCCAGGTGGAAGTTAATGGCCGCAACCTCGGACTGGGTTGGATACGCAAACGAATCCCCGAGGGAATAGTTGGCGAATAGCCATTCATTTACATCTCGCCAGCGCCACACCTTTGCTGACCCCCGCGTTCCGCCTCCCAGGGATCCAACGGGCACGGGGAACTTGCCGGGTCCGCGAGACCCGTTGGTCCAGGAACGTATAGTTTCACGATTGATGCCAGTACGTGATGAAATGTCAGATACGCCACACAATTCATCATCTACCTGATCCACGCATGCTTGTGCGAGGACTATGTGAACTCGATTGGCGACTTCGACGGCCGCGCATACCAGGTCAGAAGTGCTGACATACACATCAATATTCGTCCGGCCGTCGATGACCGACCAGGCGACATCACTGAGATAGCTTTCGAGCTTCGCCTGGACATCTTCGTCACGCAGGTTTATATGTAGAACGCGCAGAGTGACCTTGCGAACGCGCACCGCCGCGTCTCTATGATCAGTCCCCATCATCTCACCCTACCTGATGCTGTAGGCAAATGCCTACAGCATCAGGGATCGCCATCCTAGTTGGTTTCGACGTGCTGTGCTCTGAGCGAGGCGATCGCCGAGCTGACCTGCTCCGCACGTTGGCGAGTCTCTGCCCGCTTCGTGCCGCCCGCACGAGGCAGGCGCTGGCGGGCCATGCCCACTCGGCTTGTGGCCTCATCAAGCAACGGATCTGTGTCGACTGGCTCATCACCGTCGTATCCGCCGGCGTCGGCTGCCGCCTCGGCAGCTTCTTGTTCTGCTGTGGCGCGCTCCTCCGCCTCCTGGGCTTCCTCAAGCAGCAAGTCTGCCGCTTCGTCCACCGCCTGGTCGGCAAGATCCAGAAGCTCGTCCACCCGCGCGCGCATGGCGGTCGCCTCTATGCAGCGGCGTGCTGCTCCAACTAGAGTTTCAGCCTGTTCCAGAAGGTGGTTGGCCTCGGAAAGAGGCGATCGTGTTTTCCTGGATTTACGATGCGGGCACCTGTCAATCTTGGAGCGAAGGTCAAGAGCGAAGCTCTCCGATCCTCTGGCAGTTCGTAGAATGAGGATGTTGCATCGACCATCGTATGGTAAGTCATTACTGCATATGAGATTTCCCCACGAGTGACCATCAAATTTTTGGAGGTACCATTTGGAGGATTTTGCATATTGCAGCGGGCCATCAAAAGTCGACGAATGCGTGGGCCAGGTATCATGTGGCCCATACAGTTCCATGACACCTTCTCTGATCCAAGCGCAGCTTCGCAAGACGATCTGGGGTAGATAGCATACCCCCTTTCCCGACTGCGTGTGTTTCGCGCAACTAGGAAGGTCGGCCGGCGCTTAGCGTCGGGAGTATTTCGGCGACCTGGCCGGAGTCTCCTCCGGGAGAATAAATACCTTATGTCCGTATTAGGTTCACGTCCTCTGCGGTCGCCCTTGTACGGTATACCCGCAAATCCCGAAGTCCACAGTGCGTGATATCTATGCCACATGCGACGCCAACAATAGTGTGGACGGGCCGTGCAGATCTTCTACGGCAAGCATATGGGACCGTGCAAAGCATGCACCAGCCCAAATATGTATCGTGTGGTGGTCGGCGGCAGAGGTCGAATCACCGACCTTACGCTTGGAGTCTGACGCTTGAGTCGGCGTGCGGTCGGTAGGAGAGCTTACCCTCCATACTGCCAGCCGTGCCGCTTCCAAGTCACGGTCGCTGGAGCTTCCCGCGGCCCGGTCGGCATGCCTGTTGAACGATTCGGGCAGCGCGAGGAAGCGCGGGTCCAAGTGGCGGCCAGGTTGGCTTGAAAGAAGGCCGCAACGCGCCAACAAGCGTGAAGTAAGCTGCCGGTGTCACGCCGAACTACGCAGGCGATCTCACTTGAGCCCGAAGTTTCTTTTGCGCATGCTGGAGAGAAGTGTTCTCCATTGGCGGGGAGTAAGAGACAGTGCTTCGCCGTGCGGGTTTTTGCTGTCGCGGACGGCCACGACGCCGGGCAGGTTGAGGGCGACCTCGACGCAGTTGCCGCTGTAGCTGCTCTTGCGCCACTGGGCGTTGGTCAGGTCCATTGCTTTGCTGACTCTCTCAATAGCTGGGCTGATGCGGCCTGGGGGAGGGCCTCGGCTCGCAGGCCGTCGTAGAACGCCCTGATCCTATCTACCTGGTCGCGGCGTTCGACGATCCAGCCGGTGAGCGCTGTCTCCAGGTAGGCGATGCCGGGCGCGTCGGCGAAGTCCGCGATGACGAAGGAGCCGTTCACGCCGTCGTCGGCACCGACCTCGGCGGCGATGACCTGGATGACGATGTTGGGGCGTTCGCCCATTTCGGCTAGGTGCTCGGCTTGATGGCGCATGACCTCGCGACCGCCGACCGGGCGGCGGAGGACGCCTCGTCCAGCAGCACCCACAGCAGCGGCGGCTTGTCGCGGTCGAGGATCATCTGCCGTTCAAGCCGGGCGGGTACCTGCTGGTCCACGTCGGCAGCCAGGGTGCCGACTCGGGCACTCAGGAGTGCGCGGGCGTAGCCCTCAGTCTGGAGAAGGCCGGGCATGACGGCCAGCTCGAATGCACGGAGAGTGGTGGCGTCAGCCTCGTGCTGGGCGAAGGGACGGAACCATGAGGCTTAGGCGTCGCCAGCCACTAGGTGGTGCATCCTGGCCAGGGGGATGCGGCCGGTTCAACGAACCCGATCGTCAGGAGGATGTTCGCGTAGAGCCGGTCATCACCCGTGGCCACGCACACCGCGAGATCAGGCTCTCGGCACGCGGCGTAAAACTCCAGTCTGCCCAGCGGCCGCAGCGGCAGGCCGTCGCCGAGCAGCTGGCGGTACCGGCCGAACACCGAGGGGGTACTGCCGTCGTCTGGCTGCATGACGGCGACCGACTCAACCGGGACGGCCGCCAGCATCGGTTCGAGCACCTGGTCGACCGTGACCAGGCCGGGGCTGAGGTTCAGGTAGATCCGGGCGGCCCGCGGATGGACGTTGGTGGAATGCGAGTAGTTGGCGTCGGCGATCAGAACGCGGCCGCCGTGGCCGGCCGCGGCCAGCGCAGCAAGCAGCGGCGGATGGATCAGCGGAAAGCGCAGCACGTGTCCTCCAGCGGTCAGGCGGTCGCCGCAACGGGCCGTCGGCCCCGGCCGTTCGGCCAGTGCCGGCGGCACCGTCGCGTTCCTCAATGTTTCATGATCTTCACCGATAAGCCCGGCCGACGCCAGCGGTCACCTTTCTCCGGGCGCGGCGGCGAGTTTCTGCCGAGCCGCTGACCGGGTAAGCGCACGTGGTCTTCCGGCCGGACTATGTCAGTTGCCGGGACATCCGGCCAGCTGTTCGCTTAGCCTGATTAATAACTCCGCGGGACTGTTTGGAACTTAACTGGATTTAGCAGTCCTTAGGATAATCGGGGGCCCGGGATCTGTCGTCAGCGTGGTGCTTGCCGCGTCAGCACCTGCGATGAGAACGGAGGAATTATGGGGTCTGCTCCGTGGGCTGCCCGAATGGCCGTAATCACAGGGATGAGTTCCGCGCTCTGGTGGACCGCCGCTTCGACGCCCGTCGCCTCGGCTGGGGCCACGAGCGCGCCGGCGGCTGGCCGGGACGTCCGGGCCGCCTCGGCTCGCCCGGCCCCGTTGGTGCGTGACGCCGGGTCGGCGGGGGTCACCAAGCAGGGCCTGGCGGCGCCCCCTATGTCGTCCCGGATGCTATCGGCCAACGCTGAGCGGCAGGTCAGGGCCAAGGAATTCCTGCGCATGCTGCGGCAGAATGTCAGTGCGGACGTTAAGTGCACGAGCCGTGCGTGCCGCACCGGCCTGCCGGTCGCCAAGAATCTCAAGCCCACCCAGCAGGCGCAGGTCCGGGGCTACTACTGCGGGCCGGCGACGGTCTCGGAGATGCTGGCCCAGCTGGGCAGGCGGGTCTCACAGAGGGCCGCCGCCCGGGAACTCAAGACCAATCGTAGCGGTACAAACTGGTCAGATGACGCCGGGTATCCTGTTCCGGACGTTCTGAACATGAACCAGAAGAAAAATAACTACGTCGCCGTGGCATTGCCATGGTCACCGACTTCGGGGCAGGTCCGTGCCTTTGAGACGGATCTCGTGGCCGACGTCAATCACAATGGCGGGGTGCCGCTGGCCGGAAATGCCTATGAGGTAGCAGGGGGGCCGCACCTGGTAGGAAACCCGCTCAACCAGACGATATTTCACTGGTTCGATATCCGTGGCTATAAGAATTTCGGCAGGGTGACCGATTATGAGGACTCGGTGCACGGCGCCGCCAGCATCGGCTGGAGCGCCGCCGTCCCGGCGTACTCGTCGATGTCCTCCAGGGCGATCGTCGACATCCTTGGTGCCCGTGGCTACGACTGGTAGCGGCAGGCACGGTAAGCCGCGCCAGCCGCACGGGCCCGGCGAGTCCCGCGGCTCCGGCGGCGCTGGTCATCGGCGGTGGCTGCGGGTGGCTTGGGTGGCCGGGATCACGGGATTGGCGCTCGCTGCGGTCACCGGGGCGGCGCTGGCCGCTCGCGGATCGCGCCCGGACCCGGCTGCCGGAAAGGTCGCGACGTCAACGGCTCGGCCAGCGCTCGTGTTCTGCCAGACGACGCCGGTCAGCTCGCTGCGCAGCGCGCTGGCTCGCTCTGTTCCGGGATCGCGCAGCGCCGAGATCCAGCCACTCGGTGTCTCGGCGGACGCCCGGCAGGTGTACGTGTCGGCCTGGACGCCCGGTTTCTCGGGAGTTGCCGCGCTGAACCCGGCGACCGGCGGGCTGCGCAAGATCAGGGCCTTTGCCGACCCGGCGACGGATCAGGCGGATGGATCGGCCGGCGGCCGGTGGCTGGCCTGGGCGCAGACCTACTCGCTCAGCAGCCTCGATCGCTTCACCATGTACGCATGGGACTCGGTGACCGGCCACCTGCTGCGGCTCGGGAGTTCCATCGCGGGGCCCGGCGGGACCGCGTGGCCTAGTCCATGGCATGCGCCGGCGGTCAGCGGGCACTACGCCGCCTGGGCGCAGGGGTATGGCCCAGGCGGCCTGGTGGAGATCCGGCTGGCCGACCTGCAGACCGGGAGGGTCACCACCATCCGCGGCGGACACACGCAGCCGCCGTTCTTCGACGGCAGCCTGGTGGTCTGGCCAGAGTCCGACGCGCCGGGCACGCAGACGACGCTGCGCGCCTGGAGCCTGACCTCCGATCGCCTCGCGCCCCTGCCGTCCGCACTCAGGAAGGTGCACGGGACCGAGTTCGTCGTGACCGACGGGATCCGTACCGCCTACCTGAGCCCTAGCCTGACCCAGCTGTACTATTCGCCACGGCAGGATCAGTCGGCCCGGCTGACGCTCCAGCTGCCCGCCGGCGTGGACTTCTCCGACCTCGCGATGGCGCCGGATGCACTGGCCTGGACAACCAGCCGGGCCACCTACCTGGCCAGCACCCGTACCGGCGCGTTCACCAGGGTCACGCCGAGCTACGGGTACGCCACGGGCTCCGGCTCCGTCGTGCTGGTCACCGACGCGCCTGGACAAAAGGCGGCGCATCCCGTGCTGCCGCTGCACGTGATCGATCCCGCCGGCATTACCTGGCCGGCCTGCCATGCCCGGCCCGAGCCCGCTCGGTAAGCCGGAGCTGCGCCGGGTGTCGGGAGTCCGTGGCAGGCTGTGTGTCGGCGCAGGGCTGAGAGTAGACCTGGACAAAAAGGGGTCGCAAAATGGCGTTTGACGGGTGGCCTGAGGAAGCCCTGGACTTCTACGAAGGGCTGGAGGCCGACAACACCAAGACCTACTGGATGGCGCACCAAGGGATCTACGAGACGAAGGTGCGCGGCCCGATGACCGAGCTCCTGGACGAGCTCGGCGCGGACTTCGGCCCGACCAAGATCTTCCGCCCGTATCGCGACGTCAGGTTCAGCAAGGACAAGTCGCCGTACAAGACGGCGATAGCCGCGACCGTCGGGGACGGCTACGTGCACCTCTCAGCCAGTGGCCTCGCCGCCGGCAACGGCATGTACGCGATGGCCCCCGACCAGCTGGAGCGCTACCGGGAGGCGGTGGCCAGCGACCTTGCCGGAGCAGAACTCGAGCGCTTGATCAGCTCCGTGCGCGGGCACGGCATCGACGTGCGCGGGCACGAGACGCTCAAGACGGCGCCGCGCGGCTACCCGTCCGATCACGAGCGGATCGGGCTGCTGCGCTGCAAGGGCCTGATCGCCTGGCAGGAATGGCCGGTCGAGGCCTGGCTGGGGACGGCCGGAGCCAAGCAGCGCGTGGCCGGGTTCCTGACCGCGACGCAGCCGCTGGCTGACTGGCTCGCCGCCCACGTTGGCTCGTCTGCGACCGGGGCCCGGCGGTCCTAGGCCGACGTGGTGATGATCTCCGCTGCGACCCACCGTGCGACGTTGGTGGGGTAGGGCGCTGGCAGCCCCAGGACGATGTGCTGGAAGCCGCGGCGATGGCTTGGCCGACCGCGTCCCGGGTGGTGCTGGGCTACCGGGCATAAGGGCAGCGCCGTGAGATTGTTGGCTAACCTGGTTCGGTGACCACCGAGCTGACCTTGCTGTCGCGGGTGTCTTACCGCGGCCAGGAGATCGCCGGTCCCCGGATGCGTGGTCTTCTCGCGCTGCTGGCTGCCGATCTGCGTACCGGCTGCAGCGCGGCCGGGCTGGTGGAGGGCCTCTGGCCGGACGGGCAGCCCGAGAACCCGGTCAAGGCGCTGCAGGTCCTGGTATCCCGCGCCCGGGCGCAGCTGGGCTCCGGCGTCATCGCCAGCACACCTGCCGGTTACCGGCTGTCCTTGAGCGTGGACCAGGTCGATGTCTCTGCTGTCCTGCTCAGCGCGTCCGCGAGCGCACGGCACTCCCGGGCCGGCGATCACGCGGCGGCGCTTGCGCACGCTGAGGCTGGTCTCGCGTTGTGGGATGGCGGCCCGGGCGGTGGCACCGCGGGCGATGACCCGCTGTCCGCGCTACGCGCTGAACGGGCATCGACATACCGGTCGCTGGTGCGGGCCCGCGCGCTGGCGCTGTCGCGGCTCGGCCGCCACGGCGAGGCGGTCGAGCCGCTGACCGAGCTGTTCCGTGACCGCCTGCGGGATGAGGAGGTGCTGCTGGAGCTGCTGCGATGTGAGGCGGCGACGGTGGGACCGTCCGCGGCGCTGGCCAGATATGAGGCTTACCGCCGCTCGCTGCGTGACGAACTCGGCTCCGATCCCGGCGCCGCACTCCAGGCCCTGCACCAGCAACTGCTGCAGGGCGAGTCGCCGACGGTCCGGCACGGTATCCGGCAGGAGCCCAACCAGCTACTCGGCCGCGCCGGTGACATCGCGGCGGTGACGGACCTGCTGCGCACCGCGCGTGTCACGTCGATCGTCGGCGCCGGCGGGCTGGGCAAGACCCGTCTCGCGCATGTCGTGAGCCGCCAGGCGGAGCACCGTGTCGTGCACTTCGTCGCGCTCGCCGGCGTCACCACCGACGACGATGTCGTCAGCGCAGTCGCGTCCGCTCTCGGCGTCGCTGAGTCCCTGCACACCTCGACCGGTCACCTCGCGATCCCGCATGACATCCTCACCGGCATCGTCAGCGCTCTCGGCCCTGGCCCCGCGCTGCTGGTGCTGGACAACTGCGAGCATGTCATCCGCGGTGCCGCCGAGCTGGTGCGGGCTCTGGTGTCGGTGAGCGGGGACCTGTCCGTGCTCACCACCAGCCGCGCCCCGCTGGGCCTGTCGTCGGAATCGGTGTACCTGCTGCCGGAGCTGAGCCTGCCGACGACCGTCGAGCTGTTCAGCCAGCGCGCCCAGGCGGCCCGCCCCGGTGTCGGCCTGCCCGCCGATGTGGTGGAAGAGCTGTGCCGCCACCTGGACGGGCTACCGCTCGCGGCGGAGCTGGCGGCCGCGCGGGTCCGGGTCATGTCGGTCGCCGAGATCGCCCGCCGCCTGGAGGATCGTTTCACCTTGCTGCGCGGCGGCGCCCGTGACGCACCGCGGCGGCACCACACCCTGCATGCCGTCGTCGACTGGAGCTGGAACCTGCTGGAGCCGGGCGGGCAGGCGGCGATGCGAGCGCTGTCGGTCTTCCCCGGCGGATTCACCGCTGACGCCGCTCGGCATCTGCTCAATGCTGGTGACAGCCTGCGGGTCCTCGAGCACCTGGCCGACCAGTCGCTGCTCAAGGTGACCGACACTCCGTCGGGCGCCCGGTTCCGGATGCTGGAGACGGTGCGGGAGTTCAGCGCGGACCACCGGGAGGCGGCCGGGGAGAGCGGCCGCGTGACCGACGGTTTCCTGGCCTGGGCGCGCGACTTCGGCGTGACGCACCACGAGGCTGTCTTCGGAGCCGACCCGCTCTCGGCCGCGGCGCGGGTCCGGGCCGAGCAGGACAACCTGCTGCAAGCGCTGCGTCACGGGCTCGCCCGGTCCGACGGTGCGACCGTTGCGGCGGCTGCCGCCGTACTCGGCGGACTGTGGGTCATCGAGCGCAACCTCACGCGCCTGGCGACGCTGACCGAGGAGACTGCCGGGCTTCTGTCGCGCTTCCGGCCTGAGCCTGATCTCGTCGAGGTCACCCGGACGGCCGCGGCGTTGAGCACTATGTACGCGTTCATGGTCCAGGGTCTTGGCGCGGCGCGCTTGCTGGACACCCTGCGCCGGCTTCCGCCGGCCCCGCCGACCACCGTGATCCGGGCTGCCGCGATCGTGCTGAGTGCCGGGCCCGAGGTTCTGGCAGCGGATGGCCTGGCGCTGCGCGCGGCGTGCGACAGCGACGAGCCGCTGCTGGCTGGCGTGGCTAACTACGCTGCTAGTTACGTCTGGGAGCACGAGGGCGACGCGGGCGGCGCGCTGAAGGCCGCCCGGCGGATGCTCGAAGCCTTCGAGAACCGCGGAACCCCGTGGATGCTGTTCGGGGCTCATGCCCGGATCGGCGAGCTGTGCCTGCAGGCCGGGGAGGGTAACGAGGCGCGGGTTCACCTGACGGCGGCGCTGCGGGTTCTGGAGGAGCTTGGGCCATGGTCCGACGTGTTCGGCATCCGGTGGGCGGTAGCGCTCGCCAGCCTGCAGGCCGGCGACATCGATGAGGCGGAGCACTGGCTGGCGCAGGCGGCGCTGAACCGGGCCGACGATGCGGGCGAACTGCTCACGTTCGACCTCGGATTGCGGGCGGAGATCCTGCTCGTGCGAGGTGAGGTCGAGGCCGGCCTGCGCCTGTGGCGACGGGCTGCCGACCGGGTGAAGAACACCGAGAGCGAGGCCTACCGCATCGAGCCAGCCGGCCTGGACGCGGGGACGTTGGAGATCCGGGCGGTGGCCGTGATCGCCCATGCCCGACACGGCCGGCTCGGCCTCGTTGCGGAGATCACCAGCGAACTGCCGCGCAAGCTGTCGGCTGTACTCACCAATCCCATCGCTGGGCCGCCGGCCTACCTCGTCGACTTCCCGGTCTGCGGTGCTCTGCTGCTGGCGGTGGCCATGGCGGACCTCGACCGCGGAGAGCGCACCGGCGATGAGCGCGCCACCAGGTCAGGCGCGGCGATGATCGCCCTGGCGGAGCGCTTCGGTTTCTGGAGAGGCTTCCAGCCGACCATGTCCGCGGACCGCGCCCGCCACGCGGCCGAGCGGGCCAGCAGATCGGCATACGGCGACGCTGTGTCGTCGTATGCCGATCTGGGGCGCGAGGAGCTGCGGCCCGCCGCGCTGGCGGCGCTGCGGGCGCGTGAGCAGGGCTGACGCCGGGCTACCGGACGGGATCGCGGCTGAACAGCGCTCGCGCCCACAGGTACCCGGCCGGTGCGAGGCCGGCGCACCCGGCGACGGCGATCATGGCGCTGTCGCCGATCGGAGTACCCGTCAGCAGGCCCCGCAGCGTGTCGATGATGGGGGTGAAGGGCTCGCTCTCGGCGAACCAGCGCACCGCGCCGGACATCGAGTCTGGAGGGGACGAACGCGCTGCTGATGAACGGCAGGACCTGAGCGATGAGCGTGAAGCCACTCGTGCCCTCGGGATTCTTGGCCAGCAGGCCGACCGCGACCGCGGGCCAGGTGAGCGCGAGGACGAGCAACGTGAGGACGCCGATCGCCGCGAGCCATCCGGCGGGACCAGCGGCAGGCCGGAAACCTGTGAGCAGTGCGACTCCGATGACAAGGCCTACGCCAAGCCATCCGCCGCGGTGGGAGACACATCCTTAGACGGTCTTGCGGTGGTAGGTGGCCATGGCGAGGGCGTACGCGACGATGAGGATGCCGAGGCACCAGGCGAGGGCGGTCCAGATGCCGGTGCTGACTGGCTGTCGTGCGAGAAGGTCGCGGATCGTGTTGATGATGGATGTCATGGGCTGGTTGTCGGCGAAGGCGCGTACCGGGCCGGGCATGGTGCGGGTCGGCACGAATGCCGAGCTGATGAACGGCAGGAAGATGAGCGGGTAGGCGAAGGCGCCCGCGCCGTCCACGGTCTTCGCGGACAGGCCGGCGATGACGGCGATCCAGGTCAATGCCAGGGTGAGCAGGACGAGGATTCCGAGGATGGCAAGCCATGCCGGCGCTCCTGCGCCTGAGCGGAATCCCACGGGGAGGGCGATGAGCACGACGATCACGAGCGAGATCAGGGTGGAGACCACTGAGGTCAGCACGTGCGCCCACAGCACGCTGGAGCGCGCGATCGGCAGGGACTGGAATCGCTCGAAGATC
>Ga0066790_10000429_pt1 | contig 15513 bp, 12 predicted proteins | sample OrgsoiDNA2013050_FD_70963 | JGI IMG/M metagenome (GOLD analysis project Ga0066790, IMG submission 70963) | Permafrost soil microbial communities from the Arctic, to analyse light accelerated degradation of dissolved organic matter (DOM) -... | ecosystem: Environmental > Terrestrial > Soil >...
CGAGGCGCTCGAGCTCGGAGAGATCGAGGACCACGCGGAAATCGAGGCGCTCGTGGAGTGGGCCTGGAGGGCTCGCCGCGAGCGGTTCGGAGACTCGACCGACATGTGCTCGCTGGTGAACGCCAAGTCGGGTGGCTGCGCCGAGGATTGCGGCTTCTGCGCCCAGTCGAAGTACGCCGAGGCCGATACGCCGAGGCACGCGATGATGGAGCCCGAGCAGATCCTCGAGCACGCGCGTGCGGCCGAGGCCGCCGGTGCGCACCGCTTCTGCATGGTCACCCAGGGCCAGGGGTTGTCCAAGCGCGACTTCGAGAAGGTGCTCGAGGGCGTGAAACTCGTGTCCGAGCACACCAATCTCAAGCGCTGCGTGTCGATCGGGCATATGTCCGGACAGCGCGCGAAGGCGCTCAAGCAGGCCGGTGTGCAGCGCGTGCATCACAACGTGGAGACCGCCGCGTCGTATTACCCGGAGGTGTCGAGCACGGTTCGCTACGACGGCCGGCTGCGCACCATCGACGCCGTGCGCGAGGCGGGCCTGGAGACATGCGTGGGCGGCATCTTGAACCTCGGAGAGACGCGCGAGCAGCGGGTCGAGATGGCCTTCCAGCTCGCCGGGATCGATCCCACCAGCGTCCCGATCAACCTGCTCAACCCGCGCCCCGGGACGAAGTTCGGCGATCGCGAGCTGATGGATCCGTGGGAGACGGTGAAGTGGATCGCGATCTTCCGCCTGATCCTTCCCGACGCGCTGTTCCGTCTCTGCGGCGGACGGGTGGAGAACCTCGGAGAGCTCCAGACCACGGCCGTCAAGGCGGGTCTGAACGGGGTGATGATGGGCAACTTCCTGACTACTCTGGGCAACACCCCGGACGAGGATCGCTCGATGTTCGAGGAGCTGGGCCTGAACGTGGCGCGCCAGTCCGACAACGGAGCCAACCCGCGCCCCGACAACCGCTCCGGCTGGCTCGAGGGCGAGACGCCGGACGTCGTCGGCGCGGCGCTGACCGAGCCCGAGCCGGCGCTCGCGGGGCTCGAGGTCCGCCTCTGGGATCCCGCCTCTCAGCTCCACTTTCAGCGCAAGCGGGCGGTCCCCGGGCGTCCCGACGGCGCTCCGAACACCGGTCAGGGGCGCGAGACGCGGGAAGCCAGGGCTCGGCGAGCGCAGGCGGCATGATCGAGATCGAGGCGCGCCTCGCCGAGCTGGGGGCCCTTGGGCTCGGTCGCCGTACCCGGCTGGTCAGCGGCCCGCAGGGCCCCCACGTGCTCCTGGACGGCAAGCCCGTGCTGCTGCTGTGCTCCAACAACTACCTCGGGCTGGCCGACCATCCGCGGGTTCGCGAGGCCGCGGCGGACGCCGCGATGCGATGGGGCGTGGGAGCGGGCGCATCCCGGCTGGTGTCCGGCACGATGACGATCCACCGCCGGCTGGAGGAGCGCCTGGCCGCCTTCAAGGGCCGGGAGACCGCGCTCCTGTTCGGCTCGGGCTACCTCGCCAACGCGGGCGTGATCGCCGCGCTGGCCCGGCCGGGGGACGTCGTCTTCTCCGACCAGCTCAATCACGCCTCGATCATCGACGGCTGCCGGCTCTCGCGCGCCGAGGTGTTCGTCTACTCGCACCTCGACGTCGAGCATCTGGCCTGGGGGATCGAGCAGGCCCGCGGCCGTGCCGCGCTGATCGTGACCGACGGCGTCTTCTCGATGGACGGTGATGTGGCACCACTGCCGGAGCTGGTCGAGCTCGCTCGGCGCCACAACCTGCGCCTGATCGTCGACGAGGCGCACGGAACGGGAGCCCTGGGACCTGGCGGCCGCGGCGCCGCCGCCGCGGCCGGCGTGGAGGAGGAGGTCGACGTGATCGTGGGCACGCTCGGCAAGGCGCTGGGCTCATACGGAGCCTTCGCCGCCTGCGACCGCCAGATGGCGCGCTACCTGGTCAACGCCGCGCGCACCTTCATCTTCTCCACCGCGCTGCCGCCCCCCGCCGCCGCAGGCGCAATGGCGGCGCTCGATCTGCTCGAGGAACGGCCCCACCGCGTTGACCGGCTGGCCTCGAACGCGGCCGCGATGCGCGCGGAGCTCGAGCACGAGGGCTTCGACCTCCGGGGTGCGCGCACGCAGATCGTGCCGCTGGTGGTCGGCGACGCCGAGCTGGCGATGCGGATCTGCGAAGCCGCGCTCGCCCAGGGGGTGTTCGCCCAAGCCATCAGACCCCCGACGGTGCCGCCGATGACCTCGCGCCTGCGCCTGGCGGTCATGGCCTCGCATCGCGAGGAGGAGCTTCGCTCCGCCGCGCGCACGATCGCCCAGGCCGCTCGCGCGGCCGGGTTCGAGCCGCGCACCCGCCTCGATCCGGTGGCCGAGGAGTCCGCCTGGCAGCTTCAGCCGGCACAGACGGGACCGGCCGCCGGCGAGCCCCCGCCTCCGCGCGGCGCGCCACGACCGTTCGACCACGAGGCGCCCGCGCCGATCGCGCGGGCGGCGTAGCCGACCACACGGCGGCTTGCGGGGCTGCTTCGTCACCGGCACCGACACCGGCGTCGGCAAGACGGTGCTGGCCGCGGCGATCGTGGCGTCGCTGCGATCCAGCGGGGTCGCGGTGCGAGCGCTGAAGCCGCTGATCACCGGGCTCGACGAGCCGGTCGACCCCGACTGGCCTCCCGACCACGAGCTGCTGGCCAGGGCGGCGCAGTGCCCGCCCGAGGAGGTGGCGCTGTTTTCCTACGGCCCGCCGGTGTCCCCGCACCTGGCCGCCGAGCTCGCGGGTCGACCCCTCGATCGGGGCCGGCTGTGCGACGCCGTGCGCCGCGCCTGTGCGGCCGCGGATGTGGCGGTAATCGAGGGCGTGGGAGGCCTGCTGGTCCCGCTGGCCGCGGGCTACGACGTCCGTGGCCTGGCCGCCGACCTCGGCCTGCCGCTGCTCATCGCCGCCCGCCCCGGCCTGGGCACGATCAACCACACGCTGCTCACGCTCGAGGCGGCGCGAGCAGCCGGGCTGCGGGTCGCAGGCGTGGTGATGACGCCGTGGCCGGCTGAGCCGACCGAGGTCGAGCGCTCGAACCGGGCCACCGTGGCCCGGCTCGGGTCGGTGCCGGTGTCCACGCTGCCACCGGTGGAGCGGGCCGACCCGGAGCTGCTCGGCCAGGCTGCGCGCGGGCTGCCGATCGACGAGTGGCTCGGAGCTGCGGAGCCGACGTGATCGCTGCACGCCATGGACGGAGTGCGACGACGATGACCCGCCTGGGGCTGGTCCTATGGGCACCGTCTCGCGGCCCTAGCGTTCGCCGGCTCCCCGCTCGCGGCTCGCCCGCAGGCCGGTTCCGCCGGTGCGCGAGCTAGCGTGCCGGGCCATGCGCAGCACCGCCGAGCTCGCCGCCCTGGACCGCCGCCACGTGTGGCATCCGTTCACCCAGCAGCAGGGCTGGGCCACCACCGAGACGCCGATCCTGATCGACCGGGCCGAGGGCACGAACCTCTACGACACCGACGGAAACGCCTACATCGACGGCGTGTCCTCGTTGTGGTGCAACGTGCACGGGCACCGGCATCCCGCCATCGACGCCGCCGTCCGCGCCCAGCTCGACCGCGTCGCGCACTCGACCATGCTGGGCCTCTCCCACCCACCGGCGATCGAGCTCGCCGCGAAGCTGCTCACCGTCACGCCCGCCGGCCTCACCCGGGTCTTCTACTCCGACAGCGGTTCGACGGCGGTGGAGATCGCGCTGAAGATGGCGTTCCAGTGGTGGGCGCAGCGCGGCGAGCCGCAGCGGACCCGGTTCATCTGCCTGGAGAACGCCTATCACGGTGACACGCTCGGAGCGGTGTCGGTGGGGGGCATCGAGCTCTTCCACTCGCTCTACCGCCCGCTGCTGTTCGACGCCTGGCAGGCTCGGCTGGGCGACGACGCGCATCTGGAGGAACTGCTCGGGTGCCACGGTGAGCAGGTCGCCGCGGTGATCATCGAGCCGCTGGTGCAGGGAGCGGCCGGAATGCTGATGGCGCCCGACCGCTACCTGGCCCGGGTCCGCGAGCTCTGTGACGCCCACGGCGTGCTGCTGATCTGCGACGAGGTGGCGACCGGGCTCGGCCGCACCGGCCGGATGTTCGCCTGCGACCACGAGGATGTCTCCCCGGACATACTATGCATCGGCAAGGGGCTCACCGGGGGCTACCTTCCACTGGCCGCGACCCTGACGACCGAGCGGATCTACGAGGGCTTCCTGGGCCGGTTCGAGGAGTACAGGACCTTCTTCCACGGCCACACGTACACCGGCAACCCGCTGGCCTGCGCGGCGGCGATCGCGACCCTGGAGACGTTCGAGCGCGAGCGCACGATGGACGGGCTGCAGCCGAAGATCGAGCTCCTGGCGCGGATGCTGGAGCAGCGCGTCGCTCCGCTCGCGGGCGTGGCGGAGATTCGCCAGCGCGGGTTCATGGTCGGGATCGAGCTCGCCGAGGCCCCGCCCGAGGCGCGGATGGGGCACCGGGTCACACTGGCAGCCCAGCGCCGGGGGGCGGTCGTCCGCCCGCTCGGGGACGTGGTCGTGCTGATGCCGGCGCTCGCCATCAGCGAGGCCGACCTGCGGCGGCTGGTGTCGATCACCGCCGACGCGATCGCCGAGGCCACCGCGGGCGAGCTCCGCTCAGCCGCGTCGGCGTCGGGTTCGCACAGCGGACCTCAGTCCTCGTACAGCGTGAAGTCCCGCTTGCGGGCTCCGCAGACCGGACAGAACCAGGTCTCGGGGATGTCCTCGAACGCCGTGCCCGGCGGGATGCCGCCGTCGGGATCGCCTTCGGCCGGGTCGTAGATGAACCCGCACGATTCGCACATCCACTTGTGGCTGGTCTGAGTCGTCATGGGACAGGTGCCAGTCCGTACATCGGCCGAAGCCTAGATCACCAAAGCCAGGTAGGGTCGCAACATGAACATCGGCCGGCCCGCGCCGGGAGAGGAGCTCAACCCCGGCGACGTCACAGTCCCCCGCCTCGCCGCGACGGTGATCCTGCTTCATGGCGGCGGCAGGGCGCTCGAGGTGCTGCTCGTGCGGCGCAACCCTGAGTCCCGCTTTATGGGCGGTGCCTGGGTCTTCCCCGGAGGCGCGGTCGATGCCCACGAGGGCGAGGGGGACGCCGCACTACGGGCCGCCGCGGTCCGAGAGCTGGAGGAGGAGGCCGGCGTGTCGGTGCCGGGTCCGGAGGCGCTGGTCCCGTTCTCGCGCTGGATCACACCCGCCGAGGTCAAGATCCGCTTCGACACCTGGTTCTTCCTGGCCGCGCTCCCCGAGGGCGCCGAGCCCAAGGTCGACGGAAGCGAGATCGTCGACTCACGCTGGTACGCGCCCGCGGCCGCACTCGAGGCCGGGGAGCGGGGGGAGATCCCGCTCGTGTTCCCCACCATCAAGCACCTGGAGCAGCTGTCGGCATTCGCGTCCGCTGACGAGCTCCTCGCCTTTGCCCGCGGTCGGGACGTGCTCCCGGTCCAGCCCAAGGTCGTGCTGTTGGGCGAGATCGCTCGCGTCGTGCTCCCCGGCGAACCCGGATACGAGGACTGAGCGGATCCGGCGATGCCAAGTTCGCCGTCGCCCGCGAGCGCATCCAAGGGCCTGACGGTCGCGATCACCGGTCCCACCGGTGATATCGGGCGCTCGCTGCTGCGTACGCTCGAGCGCGGCCGGGACGTGCGCCGCATCGTCGCGATGGCGCGCCGTCCCTTCGATCCGGTGGCCCAGGGGCTGCGCAAGACCGAGTACCGCCAGGCTGATGTGCTCGACCGAGACGCGGTCGCCGAGATCGTCGCCGGCGCCGACGTGGTGGTGCACCTGGCCTTCCTGATCATGGGCGGGCTGGAGGAGACGCGCTCGGTGAACCTCGAGGGGTCGCGCAACGTGTTCGAGGCGACGGTCGCCGCGGGCGCCCAGCGGCTCGTGTACGCGTCCTCGGTGGCGGCCTACGGGTTCCACTCCGACAACCCTGAGTGGCTGACCGAGGACATCGAGCCGCGCGGAACCGACAACCACTACTACTCGGCGCAGAAAGCCGAGCTCGAGGGGGTGCTCCGCGACGTCCTGGCGGGCGGCTCCACCGATGCCTACGTGTTCCGTCCCTCGATCGTCGCCGGGCCCGACGCGCTCATGCTGCTCGAGAACATCCCCTATATCCAGCTCTCGGAGAAGATGCCGTCCGCGGTGATGCGGGTACTCGAGTTCGTGCCCGCGCTCAAGCCCGTGCTCCCGGATCCCGGCGTCCGCTTCCAGCTCGTCCACCACGACGACGTGGCGAGCGCGATGCGGGCCGCGGTCCTCGGACGCGGCAGCCCGGGTGTGTACAACCTCGCCGGTCCCGGCACGCTGACCTTCTCCGATATCGCCGACGCCCTCGGCTGGTACAGCATCCCGGTGCCCGATCTGGCGGTCGACACAACCGCGGGGCTCGTCGCGAGGCTTCCCTTCGTGCCCACCGAGGCCCAGTGGGTGGAGGCATTCCGGGAGCCGGTCCTGATGGACACCGCGAAGGCCCGCCGCGAGCTCCGTTGGCGCCCCAAGCACGACGCCGCCGAGACGCTGCGCACGATGGTGCAGGGCGCCAGGTCCGAGCAGCTGATCCGCTGAAGGGCCGGATCAGCCCGCGGGTTCGGATTCCTCGTCGTGGATCACGTGCAGCACGGCGTTGATCAGCGCCAGGTGCGTGAAGGCCTGCGGGTAGTTCCCGAGCTGGCGCCCGGTGCCGGCGTCCAGCTCCTCGGCGTAGAGCCCCAGGGGCGACGAGTGCGCCAGCAGCCGCTCGAGCATGGCGCAGGCGCGGGTGTGCTCCCCCACCTCGGACAGGGCCGACACGTACCAGAACGAGCAGATCAGGAACGTGCCCTCCCCGCCCGAGAGGCCGTCATCTGTCTCCTCCACCTTGTAGCGCTGAATGAACCCCTTGTCCTGCAGCTCCTCCCCGATCGCCAGCACCGTCGCGCGCACGCGCTCGTCATCGGTCGGCAGGAAGCGGACCAGCGGGATCAGCAGCGTCGAGGCGTCCAGCGAGTCGGTGCCGTAGTGCTGGCGGAAGACGCCGCGCGCGCTGACTCCGTTCTCGAGGATGTCCCGGCGGATCTCGTCTGCGATCGTCGACCACTCCTGCGCGAGCTGGTGCTCGCCCTGGGACTCGGCCAGGCGGGCGCCGCGATCGACCGCCACCCAGCACATCAGCTTCGAGGACACGTAGTGCTTGGGCTCGCCCCGAGCCTCCCAGATCCCCTGGTCGGGCTGGTCCCAGTGACTGATGGCGCACCTGACCTGGTCCTTGAGCACCGGCCACAGCCGCTGGGGCAGCAGGCCGCGCACCTTCATGTGGATGTAGACCGAGTCGAGGACGGCGCCGTAGACATCGTTCTGGCGCTGCACGGAGGCCGCGTTGCCGATCCGCACCGGCACCGCGCCCTCGTAGCCAGTCAGATGGTCGAGCGTCTGCTCGGTGAGGTCGCGCTCGCCACCGACGCCGTACATGATCTGCAGCGCGCCGCCCTCGTCGCGCTGTAGGTCGGCCACGAACTGCATGAAGTCGTCGGCCTCCCAGTCGAGACCGAGCGCGTGCAGACCCCACAGGGTGAACGTCGCATCGCGCATCCAGCAGTAGCGGTAGTCCCAGTTGCGCTCGCCCCCCGGCGTCTCCGGGAGCGAGGTCGTGGCAGCGGCCACCGTTGCGCCGGTGGGGGCGTAGGTCAGGCCCTTGAGCGTCAGCGCCGAGCGCTGGAGGTAGGAGCGCCAGCGATGATCCGGGAAGCGGCCTCCGGCCAGCCAGCTGCGCCAGTACTGGGAGGTGACGCGGAGCCGCTGCAGCGCGTCCTCGCCGCCGGACGGGCAGGCGATGCCGTGCGACCAGCCCAGGGCGACGTAGCGCCGCTCCCCCGTGGTGAGCGTATGCCGGGCGCGCGCGCGGTTGCCCTCGATCCCGAGCCTGAGATCGGACCGCAGCCGCAGGGTCACCTCGCCGTCGCTGGCCTCGGCGGCGGCCCAGTCGTCGGTGATCATCGTCCAGTTCGCCGGCGTGCGCCCGTAGCCGAAGATCGGCTCGCAGATCGCCTCGACCTGGACCTGGCCCTGCAGGCACTCGACGGTGCGCACGAGCATGTGGTCGGCATCGTGATCGGTCGGAGGCCGCGTGTGCGAGGTCTCGTCGGCGTGCTCGTCGTGCCACAGCCCGATCGTCAGCGCGTCGCGGACGATGATCCAGCCCGACGGCGTCATCCACGTCGTCTCGAGGATCATCGTGCCGGGCTCGTACCGGACCGAGAGCGGCACCACGATCCCGTACGGACCCAGCCGGAAGCCGCCGGCGCGTCGGTCGAGCAGGCTGCCGAAAACGCTCGCGGAGTCGAACCGCGGGATGCACAGCCACTCCACGTTGCCGTCGGGTGCGATCAGGGCACTGCTGTGGCAATCGGACAGGAAGGCGTAGTCCGCGATCGGCGGGAACGGCGAGCCGCCGCTCAGGGGGACGTCGTGGGGCGGGATCTGGATGCTGGGGCTCACGGAAGGCTCACGGAACGGCGGCCATCATCTCGCACGCGAGCGTGTCGATCGCCCGCCGGCGGTCTAGGCAGTGACGCCGCGGCCGTGCCCGATCGCCGCCACGACGGCGTGGGCGACCATTGCTGCTCCGGCGCCGAGCGTGATCGTGTAGTGGTTGACGTCGGGCACATCGACGACCTGCGCGGAGGGCTGAAGCTCGGCGAACCGGTCTCGCGCCGGCTCCGGGATGAGCGGGCTGTTGGGGTCGTCAAGTAGGCCCCGGGGAGCGCGCAGCAACCACAGCGGAGCGCGCACCCGGCCGGCGGCCTCGAGCGTCACCTCGTCACGCAGCAGCTCGGTGCCGTCGACCCGCACCGCGGCCTCCGAGACGACGCTGTGAAAAGCGCCCGGCTCGCCCGTCAGGTCGGCGCGGACGTACGCCTCCACGTCGTCGTTCCAGCACCCGGCGAAGGCGGGGTGGCGCTGCCAAAACTCGATGTACTCCTCGGGCGAGGCGAACGTCATCTTCAGGCGGGCGATCGCCGGCCCCAGCACCGCGTCGAGCAGCGCATCGGCCTCGATGTCATCGGGTGCCGGGATCCGGAGGCCGCCGTCGATGAGCACCACGGCCGACGCCAGATCAGGATCGTCCGCCGCCGCTCGCGCCACCACGAAGGCGCCCATGGAGTGTCCCGCCAGCACCGCCCGGCGGCAGCCGAAGTGCTCCAGGACCGTGGCCACGTCCGTGGCGTGGGCGACGATGCCGTACGGCGGCCCGACGCCGGCGCTGTGACCGCGGCCTCGCAGATCGGGGGCCAGCATGCATACGTCGGGCTGTGCCGCTAGCAGCTCACGCGCGACGATCCGCCAGCCGTGATGGGATGCGGTGATGCCGTGGACGGCGACCACAATCGCCTCGGCATCCGCCGGCCGGACGCCGGCACGAGCCACATGGAGCGCGCCGCCGGCGACGGGCACCGACTCGCCGGAGGTGAACGGATCGCGGTTGCCGGACACGCCGCCAACTCTAGGAGACGTTGCCCGCCGGTGACAGCGGCGCTACGCTGCGAGTGAACCGGACGAGGAGAGCGGCATGGCTGACGAGACGAACCCGAGCAAGCATTCAGGCAATCTCCATCCCGGCGAGGACTCGGACGGCGCGGCGGCACGCTGGGGCGAGCGCCACCCCGACGAGGATGTCGAGCACCCGGTGCCGTTGGGCGTGCCCGAGGCCGAGGGCATCGTTCCCAACCATCACTCCGCCAGCGCCGAGGCGGCCTCGTTGCGCTGGCACGAGCGGCACGAGGACGAGGATTTTTGAGAACGCGCGGCGGCTCAGCCGCCGCCGTAGGTGATCACCAGGTCGGTCACCACACCGACCAGGAAGCCGGCGCTCAGCAGCAGCAGCCCCAGTTCGCGGTGGCCATAGCGGCGCATGCCGGTCCAGACCTCGCCGATCACGTAGAGGATCGCGCCGCCGGCGACGGCATAGAACGCGAGCTCGAGGGGCCGGCTGGTAACCGTGTAGCCGACGATCGAGCCGAGGAACGTGGGCCCGCCGCCGATCAACCCGGCCAGCCCGAGCCACTTCCACGACGGCCGGACGTCGCCGAGCGGCCCGACGATGCCGAAGCCCTCGGTGGCGTTGTGCAGCGCGAAGCCGATGATCAGCACCGTGGCGAGGCTGATCGCGCCGGCGCGGGCCGAGACGCCGATGGCCAGCCCCTCGGCGAAGTTGTGGACGCCGATGGCGGCGGCGATCGTGAGCCCCGTGCGCAGCGCACGCTTGCGCGCGGCGTCGACCTCGAGCGCCACCGCATCCGCCTCACCCACGGTGAGCGCTGCCGCCGGGGCGCCGCCGGCGATCGGCGGGGTGCGCCGGCCCAGCGGTCGTATCCGGCGCTCCAGGATGGCCAGCCCCGCGCTGCCGGCGGTGAATCCGGCGGCCGTCAGCACGACGAGCCAGATGACGTAGGCCAGCGACGTCTGACCTGCCTTGAAGGCGGTGACTGAATGGCCGAGGATGTCGCGCGCGTTCGAGAGCACGTCGACGAAGATGAACGCCAGCACGCCCACCGAGAACATGGCCAGCGCGACCCGGGACCGGGTGCTGATCGTCTGCAGGCGCCCCACGGGGAGGCCCAGAAAGATGGTGAACCCTGCCAGCGCTCCGAGCGCGACTGTCTGTGCAAAGGACACGGGAATCCTGTTCGTGCGTTAGGTGGCCCTAAGCCCCCCTGGAATCGCGAACCGTAGCACGTTAGGGCGGCCTAAGACACAAGCTTCGTCCGAGCGGTACGCGGCATTACCCCCTACGTATCGGTGTTCAGGTCCGGCAACCCCAGGCTCTGCAGCCAGTGGTTGACGGTGATGTTGAGCTGCGTGAACTCTCCGGTCCAGATCATGATCCCCATCCAGATCAGCACCACGCCCCCCGCGCCGATCACGAGCGCGTAGTGGCGCTTGACCACCGTCAGGGCCGAAGTGACGGTCCCGAAGGCGAGCCCGGTGATCAGGAACGGGACTCCGAGCCCGAGGCAGTAGAACACGAGCAGCACGGCGCCGTGCGCCATCGAGCTGGTGGCACCGGTGGCGCCGATGATCGCGCCCAGGGTCGGCCCGGTGCACGGGGTCCAGGCGAGCGCGAACGCGGCGCCGGTCAGGACCGGCCCGCTGCGACCGGCCCGCTCCATCAGCTTCCCGACGTGCCATTCGCGGTTCAGCCGGGGCACGAACGGCGCGAGCACGAACAGCAGGCCCATCGCGATGATCAGCGCGCCGGAGACCTTGAGCGCCGCCGGACCGGTCAGCGTAGCGCGAAGCGCCCGCTGACCAAGGAGCCCGAGGGCGATGAAGATCACCGAGAAGCTGGCCACGAACCGGAGACTGGGACCCAGCACCCGGCGCCAGCTGATGTCTGCCGGCGCCACGCCGGCGACCGCCGATATGTAGCCGGGAACCAGCGGCAGCACGCAGGGCGACAGAAACGAGATCAGCCCTGCGGCGAACGCCACCGGAATCCCGATGCCCGACGCTGGATCCATCCTATGTCGGAAGGCTAGCGCTGGGTGCTCATGCTCCGTTGCGCCCCAGCAGCATCGCGATGCCCTGGCCGCCGCCGATGCACAGCGTTACCAGTCCGAGCTCGTGATCCCCGCGCTCCATCTCCGACAGGATCTTGGTCGTGATTGCGGCGCCGGTCGCGGCGATCGGGTGCCCGAGGGCGATCGCGCCGCCGTTCGGATTGACCTTGTCTGTGTCGAGCCCGAGGCCGTCGATCACGGCCAAGGCCTGAGCGGCGAACGCCTCGTTGAGCTCGATCACGCCGATCTCGTCGAGCGAGCGGCCCGAGCGCTCCAGGACCTTGCGCACGGCGGAGACCGGGCCGATGCCCATGATCGAGGGGTCGACCCCGCAACTCGCGTAGGCGAGGATCTTCGCCCGCACCGGAGCGCCCAGCTGCTTGGCGCGATCCGCGCTCATCAGCACGACCGCGGCGCCGGCATCGTTCATCCCCGAGGAGTTGCCCGCGGTGACGGTCCCGTCGGGCTTGAACGCGGGCTTCAGCTTGGCCATGCCCTCGAGGGAGGCGTCCTCACGGATGTGCTCATCGCGGGCGAACTGGACCTTCTCGCGCTTGACCTTGATCTCGACTGGGACGATCTCCTCGTCGAAGCGCCCGGCCTCCCGCGCTGCCGCGGCCCGGCGGTGGGACTCGACCGCGAACGCATCCTGGCGCTCACGTGAGATCGGTCCCTGCTCGGCCAGGTTCTCGGCCGTCACGCCCATCAGCACGTGCCCGAACGGATCCGTCAGGCAGCCCATCACCGCGTCGGTCATCGGCGTCTCGCCCATGCGCGCTCCCCAGCGGGCGCTCTGGACCCAATACGGCCCGCGGCTCATCGATTCGGCCCCTCCGGCCACCGCGACCTCGGCGTCCCCGCTCTGGATCGCCTGGGCGGCGGACACGATCGCCTGCACGCCGGATCCGCACAGCCGGTTGAGGGTGTAGCCGGGGACTTCCTTGGGGATCCCGGCCTTCATCCCGACCAGGCGGCCCATGTACATGTCGCCGGGCTCGGTGTGGATCACGTTTCCGAACACGACGGTCTCGACCTGCTCGGGCTCGATGCCGGCACGCTCCATCGCCGCGACGGCTGCGGCGGCGCCGAGATCACTCGGCGGAACGCCGCCGAGGCTCTTGCCGTAGGTGCCGATCGCGGTTCGGGCAGCGGAGGCGATCACAACTTCATTCATTTCATTCATTCTCTGGGGTCCTCTCCTCAGACAGAGCTATGGCCCCAGCGTAGAGGCGTATGGCCCGCGCGTAGACGCGGATCTCGAACATGCGCCAATCTGGCGCGGCCGGTCGGTGATACCTTGCGCACGAGAGGAATGGCAACCGCGGTCCGCACACTGCAGAACTTCATCGACGGCGAGTTCGTCGACCCCGCCGAGGGGCAGACCGAGCCGATCCTCAACCCCGCCACGGGAGAGGTGATCGCCCACGCGCCGCTCTCCACCGCCGTCGACGTGGACCGGGCCGTGAGCGCCGCCCGCGGGGCATTCGAGGAATGGGCCAACGCCACCCCCGGCGAGCGCGCGAGTGCACTCCTGAAGCTGGCCGACGCGATCGAGGAGAATGCCGACGAGATCTCGGATCTCGAGGCGGCCAACGCCGGCAAGCCCGTCGCCGCCTTCAGGGGCGACGAGATCCCGTTCATGGTCGACAACCTCCGCTTCTTCGCCGGAGCGACCCGCTGCCTGGAGGGCCGCGCCGCAGGCGAGTACGTGAGTGGCTACACCTCGATCGTCCGGCGCGAGCCGATCGGCGTGATTGGCCAGATCGCACCCTGGAACTACCCCCTGATGATGGGCGTGTGGAAGATCGGGCCCGCACTCGCGGCCGGGAACACGGTGGTGCTCAAGCCGTCCGAGACGACGCCCGTCTCGACGCTGAAACTGGCCGAGCTGGCGGCGGAGATCTTCCCCAACGGCGTCCTCAACGTGATCACCGGGCACGGCGATCCGGCCGGACGCTCGCTCGTCACGCATGAACAGGTGGACATGGTCTCCCTCACCGGCTCGGTCGACACCGGCAAGTGGATCGCCGGGGCGGCAGCCAACACGCTCAAGCGCGTGCATCTCGAGCTGGGCGGCAAGGCACCGGTGGTGGTGTTCGATGACGCCGACCTGGAGACGGCGCTGGAGACGATCGCCGGAACCGGCTACTACAACGCCGGCCAGGACTGCACGGCTGCGACGCGCGTGCTCGCCGGCCCGAAGGTGCACGATGACTTCGTGGCGGGGCTGGTCGAGCAGGCCGCCGGGTTCGTGGTCGGGGACACCTTTGCGCCCGACACGACGCTGGGCCCACTGAACTCCGCCCGGCAGCGGGAGCGCGTCGAGGGCTTCCTCGAGCGCCGTCCCGCTCACGCCGAGCTCGCGACCGGAGGTCGCGAGCCCGATCTGCCCGGGTTCTTCCTCGAGCCGACCGTCGTCTCCGGTCTGCGCCAAGACGACGAGATGATCCAGCGGGAGATTTTCGGACCCGTGATCACCGTGCAGCAGTTCTCCGACGAGGCCGAGGCGATCGCCTGGGCCAACGGGACACCGTACGGCCTGGCCTCATCGGTGTGGACCCGGGACATCGGCCGGGCGATGCGCGTCTCCAAGGCGCTGCGTTTCGGCTGTGTCTGGGTCAACGACCACATCCCGCTCGCGTCCGAGATGCCCCACGGCGGGTTCAAGCAGTCGGGGTACGGCAAGGACCTGAGCATGTACGCGCTCGAGGACTACACCGAGGTCAAGCACGTGATGGTGAGCCTGTCCTGAGCGCCAACGCGCAACTTCCGGCCGCATAACCCGTTACATTGGGGCAAGGATCAGCGCGTGGAAGCCTCCGCCCTCCAAGCACCGGCAGCAATCGCGCGGACTCGGATCTCGCTCGGGGCTCCGTTGCTCCGCCTCCGTTCCGACGAGCAGCTGGTGTCGCTGTTCCGGAGCGGCAACGACGAGGCGTTCCGGGTCATCCACGACCGTTACCGGCAGCGCCTGTTCGCCTACACGCGCCAGATGCTGCCCGGGTCCCGGCAGGATGCCGAGGATGCGCTGCAGGACATCTTCGTCCGCGCGTACGCGGGACTGCGGGCCAACGACCGCGAGCTGGCCCTCCGGGCCTGGCTATATCGCGTGGCGCACAATCGCTGCATCGACGAGCTCCGGCGCCCGCTGCCCCCGGCTCCGGAGGTCTTCGGGCTGGTCCGCCCGCCGGACCACGACCCGATCGAGGAGGCCGAGCGGCGTGAGTCGCTCCGGCGACTGGTCGCGGACGTGCGCCGACTGCCCGAGCAGCAGCGATCGGCTCTGCTGATGCGGGAGCTGGGCGGGATGAGCTACGCGGACCTCGCCGTGACACTCGGTGTGTCGGTCCCGGCCGTGAAGTCTCTGCTCGTGCGTGCCCGCGTGGGGCTCGCCCACGCGCTCGAAGCGCGTGACGTCGCCTGCGCCCACATCCGTGAGGAGCTGATCGGCTCCCATGATCGCGGCGTTCGTCCGAGCGGGATCGCGCGGCGTCACATGCACGACTGCAGGGGCTGCCGCGAGTTCCGCGGCCAGATGCGCGGCGTCAGCCGCGATCTGGCAGCGCTCGTTCCGGCCCTCGGCCCGCTGGGCGTCATCTGCCATGCCCTCGGCATCGGCAGCGGCGCCGCGAGCGGCGGGGCGGTCGGCAGCGGCGGCGCAGCCGCCGCAGCGGGCGGCGCGGCCAGCACCGGCGCGGTTGCCTCGGCGGGCGTGTTCGCCACCGGTGCGGGTCACGTGGCCACGCTGCTCGCCGCGGCCGTGGTGACCGCCGGGGGTGCCGCCGAGATCCAGCGCACGATCGCACCGGCGGTCCATCACCGTACCGCTCACCACGCAACGATCGGCCCAGGCACGGCGTCCTCCGCACCGTCTTCACCCGCATCCGCGGCCACCATCGCGGCGCCGGCGGCCGCCAACCCCGTGGGACCGCCGGTGA
>Ga0066790_10000430_pt1 | contig 15502 bp, 13 predicted proteins | sample OrgsoiDNA2013050_FD_70963 | JGI IMG/M metagenome (GOLD analysis project Ga0066790, IMG submission 70963) | Permafrost soil microbial communities from the Arctic, to analyse light accelerated degradation of dissolved organic matter (DOM) -... | ecosystem: Environmental > Terrestrial > Soil >...
TTCTCTTCGTGCACGCCCTCAATCCCCACGGTTTCGCCCACGAGCGCCGCGTCAACGAGGACAACGCGGATCTCAACCGCAATTTCGTCGATCACGCCGACCCTCCGCACAACGACGCCTATGACGAAGTGCACGCCGCGCTGGTCCCGCCGGCCTGGGCCGGGCAGCCCAGGGATGAAGCGGACCGCATCCTGTCACAGGTCGCGGCGCTCCGGGGCGAGCGCTATCTGCAGGCGGCGGTGACCAGGGGCCAGTACCGGCATCCGGACGGCCTCTTCTACGGAGGTACCGCACCGGTATGGTCGCACCGGCTGCTCCAGTTCATCGTGCGCGAGTACCTGTCCGGTTGCCCGAGCGTTGCCTACATCGATTTGCATACCGGCCTCGGACGACGCGGGCACGGGGAGCCCATCTTCAGAGGCGGCCTGGATCCTGACGCGCTTTCCCGGGCGCGGGCCTGGTACGGCCCGGCGCTGACCACCTCCGAGGATGGGTCATCGAGCTCAACGCCCATCATCGGCAACACGGCGAGCCTGGTCGCCCGCGAGCTGCCCACGGATGCCGAGCTCACCGCTATCACCCTTGAGTTCGGCACGGTCCCGGGCCGTCAGGTCCTCGACGCCTTGCGTGCGGACAACTGGCTGCACCTGCAAACCGACCCGGATGCCGCACTCGCCACGGAGATCCGGCACCGGATGCGCGAGGCCTTCTACCCGTCAGACTGCGCCTGGCGCGGCACGGTATGGGTGCGGGCGAAGGAAGTTTTCCGGCAGGCATTCGCGGGCGTGGCTGCAGCCACCACTCCATGATCGCCGAGTGTGCCCACCGGCGATCAGCAACCCCCGGGCATCATCGGCGATCTATAACCCCTTCGGGGGGTTACGATGGTGCGGTGAGTGACCCCGTCGGCCGAGTCGGCAGTGCGCGCGCCTTCCGGTTCCGCGGCGGACGTCCGTGTCTCGACCTCGCGGCGACGCTGGGCCGCCGGTACGGCAAACCGGTGGAACGGCTGGCCGGGCCGGCCGACCTGGCCCGCTGGCTGCGTGAGGCGGCCCTGCTCAGTGAGCTTCCACGGGTAGCCGCCGAGGACCTGACGGCGGCCCGGGAGCTCCGGGAAGCGATCTACCGCATTGCCCAGCATCTGCTCACCGGTGACCGGCAGGACTCGTCCGATCTGGAGGTGGTAAATTGTTTCGCAGCGTTCCCGCCGCGCATTCCCGAGCTGGTGGACATTGGGCAGGTAGCCAGCCGGGCTTCGCCTGACGCCGTACGGGCCGCCCTGTCTGATGTGGCCCGGGACGCAATCGATCTTTTTGGAACGGCCGCCGGCCGTCGTCTTCGCGAGTGCGCGCGATCCGACTGCTCGCTGCTGTTCATCGACACATCGACGTCGGGCAGCCGCCGCTGGTGCTCCATGGACGGCTGCGGAAATGTCGAGAAGGCGCGCCGTCACCGCCGCAGCGGCCAAAGCAAGTGGGCCCAATGGGTAGGAGAGTCAGCACCATGCGCTCGACCAGGAACCGCATTACATTCATTGCCCTGCTGGCGGGGACGCTGGCGGTTTCCACGACCTTCGGAATGCTGCTCTTGCTCCCGCTTTACATTAAGGAAAAGCTGGGCGGGACCGAGGCGGACTTCGGCCTTATCTCCGCGGCCGGGGCCATCACGGCGGCCATCGCCATCGGGATCCTGATCCGGTATCCGCGCCGGATTCCTCCGCACTTCATCCTGGCCATCACCGCGGCCATCTATGCAGCGGCCGCTTTCAGCGTCTCCCTCACGCACACCTTCGCCTGGCCCCTGATCGTGCTCGGGCTGGTGCTCGGTACCGCCTGGGCCGTCGCCTACACCTCGGCCCCCATGGTGGCCAGCGAGCTCTCCGACAACGAGACCCGGTCCAAGAACATTGGCTACGTCACGGGAATGGTCCAGATCGGCTTCGGGGCGGGCCCCCTGCTGGGGGACCTCCTGATCCATCAGGGCCTGAGCTTCTCCGGCATATTCCGTGTGGCCGCCGTATTGTCCCTGCTGGCCGCGCTGGTCGTATTCCCGCTGCACTTCCGCTCACCCGAGCTCAGGCCCCGGGGCGTGGCCGATTCGGAGCCGCCCCTCGGTCCCGCACTGATGGCCATCCTCCGGTCCCGCGCGGCGATTCCGCTGCTGACAATCCTGCTGTGCGCATGCCTGTTCACCACGATGAACAGCTTCCAGACGACGTTCGCCGCCAGCCGCGGGCTGTCCTTCGGGATCTTCTACGCGTGCTACACGCTGGCCGTCATCTTCGCCCGTTTCGTCCTGGCGCCCTTGCTGCGCGACTCGGGCTCCCCTCGCATACTGGCCATCGCCAGCAGCGGGATCGTGGTCTCGATCCTGTTGTTCATCTGGGTGGGCAGGTCCGGCTATCTCTACGGCGTCGCGTCGGTCGCGCTCGGCGTCACCTACGGCCTGACCCTGCCCGCGCTGCAGGGCGGAGCGGTCAACGCGAGCGCCGATAACAACCGGCTGCGCATCCTGCCCATCGCCGGGCTGCTGTTCGAGGTAGCCATTCTGGCCTTTCCGCTCGCCTCCGGGGAAATCATCACACGGGCGGGCTACACCGTCGTTTTTATCGTCCTGCTCGTATTCGCGGTCGCGATAGCCGGACTCGGGGCTCGCCTGTTCATGTCCGGCGCGGACACGAGACCGGCCCGCATCGCACCGGCGACCGCCGGAGTATCACAAAGTAAGCCTGACTAAGTGAGAAGGTTGAGCCATGTTGCGCATGGCAGTCATAGGATCTACCGGAGCAGTGGGCCGCGAATTGCTCAGCTTGCTGGACGGCCCGGAAATACCTGACGCGCATATAGTCCCCGTCGCCTCCGCCAGGTCGGCAGGAACGGATATCGGCGCAGAACTCGGGCTCCGTACGGAAATCGAGCCGGTACGCGAACTGGGAGATATCGATTTCACCCAGGTCGACCTAGCGTTCTTCGTCGCCGGCGCGGAGGTGAGTCGGCAGATGGCCGAGAAGGCCGCCGCCGCCGGCTGCCTCGTGATCGACAACAGCTCGGCATTCCGGACGCGGGACGACGTCCCCCTCGTGGTGCCGCAGATAAACCCCGAAACACTGCGCAGCCGGCCCGCGAGCAATCTGATCGCGAACCCGAACTGCTCCACCATCCAGCTGGTCCGCGCGATAAACCCGCTCCGGGCAGTGGCCGGCCTGAGCCGGGTCATTCTCTCGACCTACCAGGCCGGCTCCGGTGGCGGCATCCGCGGTCTGGGTGAGCTGGCCGGCGACAGCCGGCAGATTCTCGATGGCGGCCCCAATCCCGGCCCGGGCCGGTTCGGGCCTCCCCTCGCCTTCGATCTGCTGCCGCAGATCGGGGACTTCGGCGACCATGCGTCCTCCTACGAGGAGCAGAAACTGCGCCGGGAGCCAGCCCGGATCATGGGCCTCCCGGACCTGAAGGTCAGCGTGACCGCCGTGCGGGTGCCGATTTTCCACTGCCACGCCGAAGCGGCGTGGGTCGAGCTGGACCGTCCGGTGGACGCGACGACCGCCGAGAACGCGCTGGCCGCGGTCCCGGGAATCCGGCTCTACCGCGCCGGAGACGATGAGCCGTATCCAACCCCGCGGCTCGTCGAGCAGTCCGGCTCCGATCGCGCCCTGGTCCACGTCGGCCGCGTCCGGGTCGACGAGCACGGAGCCAACGCACTATGGCTGTGGATCGTCGCGGACAACCTGTGGGTCGGTGCCGCCCTCAATGCCGTGGACATTCTGCGCACGATCAGCCGATACGGATGGCTGAACTGATGGGCCCCTTAGGGCCAGACCGGCCGCAGGTGTTCAAGTTCGGCGGCGCCTGCTTCCTCAACCTGAACGACTACCAGACCGTCGCCCGCTACATCGCCGGCCGGCTGCCGGACTCGGGGCGGATCGTGGCGGTGGTCAGCGCCATGTCCGGGGTCAGCGGAAACCTTCAGAAGGCGCAGCAGGGCCTGGATTCCCATTCCCAATCCCATTCCCCGGTGCCGGAGACGCTGACCGCCGGGCTGATGGCAACCGCGGACAGGGTCAGCGCGATCCTGCTGGCGACCGCGCTCAGCGATCTGGGCGTCAAGGCAGGCACGCTCGAGCCAGCCCAGGGAGGAATGTCCGCGGCCGGAGCGGCCAACCGGGCGCACCTGACCAGGCTCGATCCAGCGCCGCTCTGGGTGGCCCTCACCGAAAACGACGTTGTCGTGCTGGCCGGGGGCGAGGCGGTCGACGACCGCAGCCATGTCGTCACGCTCGGCCGGAACAGTTCCGACCTGTCCGCCGTAGCCGCGGCCGTCACCCTCAACGCACCGTGCTGCGAGATCTTCTCCGACGTGCCCGGCGTGTTCACCGCCGACCCGTTCCTGCTCCCCGAGGCACAGCTGATCTCCGAACTAAGCTACGCGGCAGCCATGCGGATGAGCCGGGCGGGGGCCAAGGTGCTGCATCCGGGCGCCCTGGAAATGGCGTCGCAGCAGGAGCTGCCCATCATCTGCCGGACCCGCCCGCCCGGGGCGGAGAGGGGAACCCTCATCGCCGGCACCGACGCGCCCGCGATGGTGATCGCCGACACCCGGACGGCCGTCTGGTCGTTCCGGGACGACGTGGAACTGGACCGGGTACGCCGCCGGCTGGCCGACGAGCAATTCGACGAGCAGGACACCCGCAGTGTCGTGGTCGACTACGAAGGCGTACGGCACCTGGTCTTCCCCGGGGGGGACCCGTACGGTATCGCGGAAAGGTGCTGCTCCTTCATCCCCCAGGTCACCGGGCTGCGCCTGATCACCACGGTCCTCGGTGACCAGGAACCGGAGCGGGTCCTGGTCACCGAGGAGGAACTGCTCCCGGAAGCTCACCGCCGTCACCACCTGCACTACCCCGAGGCCAAGTCCAAGCCCCGCGGGGAAAAGCACCGGTCGTCGATGAGCCAGATCCTGCTCGAGTCGGCCCCCGACGGGACACCGGACGAGGCCAGCGAGCGGTCGGCCAGCTGAGCCCCGGGCCGCTGAGGCGAGGCCCAGCTAAAGGCGCGGGCCAGTTCCGCCCCGCTGACGGCGCGGCCGCAAGATAGGCGCCCGCAGGGATCATCCTGCCCGGAATCGTCCACACATAAGACTGGTGCGGCATTCCCGCATGCCTTTCTTGTGGCCATAAGAATTACAGATAACACGATCACCCTCCTTGCCTGGTAGAGCCCGAAAGAGCAACATTTCTAGTAGCGCGGAGGAAAAACCAAAACCCGTGACTACTGGCCAGAAAGGAGACTTAAATGCCTGAGAAACTCGTTATCGACCCGTCTCAATTGCATCAGTTCGGTGAGCCGATGGACAGTGCATTCTGCCTGGTTACCAACCCAGAGCTCATAGACGTGATCTCAATCCTGCCGACCGGAGGCTACCGGGAGTACTTGAAGATTCCTTTCCGGCCCGGTGAGCGATTCGCTGATGTCCTGCCCGAACGGGTACCCGAGCCCGCCCATGTCCTGGCCATCTCGCCGAAATCGTTCTTTGAGTCACCGTCGGCCGCCCTGCTCGGCCCGCGCCGGAAGCTCATGGGCATGGCCTGCAACTCGACACCGACGTCCATTGAAACTATTCAGCATTTCCTGTCCATCATGGAGCATACCTCCGCAGCTGATCAGGCGCGCTTCTCGGATAGATTCTTCGAGCAGCTCAACAATGCGCAGTACCTCGTCTACGTAGACGAACGACGCGGTACCCGGGCCGTCCTCCAGCATCTGGAGGACAATCTTGAGTGGAATCAGCAGGCCGGTCCGCTCGACTGGGGAGAGCAACAAATAGTTCCATCTGGGGAAATCAGCGTCCTCCCCGTAGAGATCACCGAGTTCCGCGAAGAGCTGCACCTGCCACTCGAAGGCGAAATTGCTTTTCGCGGCTACCCCATTCTGCACAGCGGAACCCCGTCATTTTCCCGGGCGGACCAGGCTCGTATCCATTTCAGCCTGGCCACGCTCAACCTGTACGGCGTGATCGCCAAGGTAGTCGGCGGCATCATCACCGAGATACGCCCGCACCATCCCGGAGCACGATCAGCAGTCGACATGCTGAACGCGATGTTCAAGATCGACTCGCGTTACCGCATCGTCTGGGAGATGGGCCACGCCCTGAACACCAGCTTGAACATCCTTCCGGGGAACCACGCCATGAACGAGGTCTACGGGGGGACCGAGGGGTGCCTGCATTGGGGACTTGGCCTGACCCCGTATACCCAATATCACCTCGACATCATTTCTCCCGACACAACGGTCTACACCGACACCGGCGAAGTGGTGCTCGGCGTTCCCGGTGGTTATAGGAACGATCGGGTCGCCTTGTCCTCCTGAGTTTAGTCGCGATCTAGCCCGCGCGGCTATACCGACGATACAGCAGAGGAGGTGGCACACATGAAGGCTCGCAAGACCATCACGGTCAAGAAGAACAGCAACTACCTTGGCACGCTGCTGGGCTGATCCTACCGATCGCCAGTACAAAGGTAAAGGTCAGGGTGGGTGGGCCGGTTCTCCCGTCCACCCACCCTGACCCGGGAAATGAGCGGACGATGAATGCACGCAACGAGCAGGGCGTCCTGGTACGGCCCACTGCCCTACGGCAGTTCGGCGGCCATCCGGCGGACAACTTCTGCCTAGTGGCTGACTCGAGTCTGATTGGCGAATTTTCCCTGCCCGCCGCGGGCACCGATGACAATACATACCAGCAGAGTATGATTGTCCCCATTAATTCCGGCGACGACCTCGGGCTGATGTTGGCGCGCGACATTCCGGCGGCCGCCGACGTTCTCATTATCTGCCGGCGCAATTTCCTGTCCTCACCCGACGATCAGACCGTCGGAAGGCGCCGGATAGTGGTGATGCCCTGCGCGTCGACACCCGTCACATTGTCACATATCCGCTACTTCCTGCGCGTCGCCGAGCGGACCGACCCGGCCGCCCAGGCGGCCCGGGCCGAGGAGTTTTTCGGGGTCGTGCAGGAATCGGCCAAGCTGCGCGTTATGGACGGCGAGCAGAGCAGCGTATGCGAATTCGACCCGCTGGGCGGCGACTACGTGTGGAACCAGCAGGCAGGCCCGCTGGGACCTGGTGAGCAGCAGATTGCGCCGGCCGGCGAGCTAAGCGTCCTGCCGATGGACATCGCCGATTTCGACGAAGACCGGCGGCTGGCTCTCAATGGCACGATCACGCTGGCCGGGACCCCGATCGTGCACGCCGGATACGACGAGAAGCTGGCCAAGCCACAGGCGCATCTGTATGAGCAGCTGCTTCCGCTGTACCGCAATCCCGTGCAGCTGGACATTCGCGACGGCCTGATCGTGGAGTGCCGGGACGTGGCGGGCAGCAACGAGGGGGCCGCCCTGGTCGCCACGTTCACTGAACTGTTCACGGCAGATCCGCGGTACCGGATGATCTGGGAACTCGGGTTCGGCATCAACACAGACATGGATGTGGTCCCCGCCAACTGCGGCCTGAACGAACCCTACGGCGCGGCGGGCGGTGTCGTGCACGTCGGCCTCGGGCTGACCCCGCATACGGAGTTCGCCCTGACTTTTCTTTGCCTCACGTCATCGCTCGTCAATGACTCAGGGCGGCTGCTCGCCGGCAAGGCGGAGACCGCCCAGGGAACGGGCCGCATCCGGCGCGTACGCCGCGCCGGATGCGGCTGCCACTGAAAGAGCCACCAGAGGAAGGCTGCCATGAAAGAGACAATGATGAAGGAGTTCCGCGGGCGGGTCGATGCATATCTCGACCGGAGCATCGAGGACTTCTACAAGAACATTCCCTTCGCCCAGCATCAGCTCCAGGGATCAGAGATCAATCTTACTTACTACAAGCGGCACAATATAGAAACGATCTTGCGGCTCCGCCGGAAACGCACCATTGATGCGCTTGCCATCCGGTACTTCACCAAGGTGGACCCGGTCACCGCCAAGGCCTGGGCGCATTACACCGACGACGAAATGCTGCATGACCGGCTCTTCGCCGCGGACTTGAAGAAAGTAGGCGTCAGCAAGGAAGAGATTTACAGTACCGAGCCCATGCTGGCCACGAAGATCCTTACCGGGTACCTGCAATACGGCATCGAGTACGAGGGAACACCGTTGGCGCTCATCGCCAGCGTGTACTTCGTTGAGTACGTGACCACGCGCACCCAGCCGGACTGGCTGGACAACTTGGAGAAGAGGCTCGGCCCCGAAAAGGTACAGGGGCAGCGGGCCCACGTCGGAACGGACCTGGACGACCAGCACGATGACTTCGTCTGGGGCGTGCTGGAGACTCTGGTGAAATCCGAGGCGGACGAGGCGAAAGTGTTCATGCATCTTCAGGACATCTACCGCCTCTGGCAGATGTACTTCCTAGAGCTGTACCGGCTCACTGTGGACGCAACCGAGCCGCTGGTGCTACCGGAACCGGTCATGACAGGCGCGTGATGACCGTCGACGACGGCCGGACGGTCGAGATAAGCAGCCTGGTCTGCACCGGGACCTTAGCCCGGGAGACCGAGCAGTGGCTTTTCGGCGGGCTGATCGCGTCCCTCCCGAAGCTCCGGATGGCCGAGTTGTTCGCACTCCGGGGCGACATGTTCAGGGACGCACATCTCATCACCGTGGCCACCGAAAAAGCTGATGGCAGCGCTGTCGGTGTGCTGTCCTCGCGATGGTGTGCCCTGCCGTCCGGCCGGCCGTTCCTGCACGTCCTGGCCCAGTTCGTCGGTGATAGGTACCGGCGGGGAGTCATTTTCCGCCGGAGCTGGGGTGATCATTTTGCCACCTTGCAGCGGGACAAGCGCGGCTTCCCGGATCTGATCGTGCTGAAGACCTACAACCCCATCGTCTACTGCGCCATGCGCGCCTTCACCCGCGTACCGGGAGTGAGCATCTATCCCGATATCACTGCGGGCGTGACGCAGGATCCGGCCGCGGCCCAGCTGGCCAGCCAGGTAGCTGAGGTCGTCGCGGCAGGTCACAGATTCGTGCCCGAGACCGGAATCATCCATGGCATCGGCCTGCCCTACGACCTATACCCAGGTCTCCCGGCATCCTCGGACCGGGTGGCCAACGACTACTTCGCCGCCGTGACGCAGCCTGACGACCGGATGCTGTGCATGCTCAGCGTACCGACGCCGGAGGCCGGTGACCGGATCCTCGGCGCCTTCGATATCGCGCCCTTCGCCCGCTCATAGGAGGCGGCCAGCAATGCACGCAGAAGTGGCTGACTCTCAGGAAAAGGTCATCACGTGGCAGGCCCCGCCGCTGCGCATGGGCGCCGGAGCGACCCGAGAAATCGGCTACGAACTGGCCAGTCGCGGGATCTGCTCCGTCCTGATCGTGACCGACCGCAACCTGGCCCGAATCGGCCTGGCCGGGCGGGTCCAGGAGCTGATTGAGCGCGAGAACATCAAGACCGAAATCTTCGACCAGGTGCAGGTGGAACCCACCGACGCCGGCTGTGAGGCGGCCGCGGCAGAAGTGGCCGGCCTGGAGGTGGGCGGCTACGTAGCCGTGGGAGGCGGCAGCTCGATCGATACGGCGAAGGTCCTCAACCTGCTGCGGACCTTCCCCGGCACGCCTCTCCGCGCGTACCTGAACCGGCCGATCGGCGACGGAACGCCCATCCCGGGGCCGCTGAAGCCCCTCGTGGCGGTCCCGACCACCGCGGGCAGCGGCAGTGAGTGCACAGCGATGGTCGCGCTCGGCGTCACGGACCTCAAGGTGAAGACCGGCATCAGCGATCTGCGGTTGCGTCCCACGGCTGCCGTTATCGACCCGCTGAATACGCTGACCCTGCCGTCCGCGGTCACCGCCGCGTCTGGATACGACGTCCTGACCCATGCCTGTGAGTCATTCACCGCCCGCCGCTTCGACTGGCGCCCCCCTTATCCGTCACCGGCCGCCCGGCCCATCTACGTGGGTGCGAATCCGATCAGCGACGTCTGGGCGGAGCAGGCTCTCACGCTTGTCGGCCGGTATCTGCGCCGTGCGGTCCTCAACCCGTTCGACCTGGAGGCCCGCACGGGAATGAGCGAGGCGGCGACATTCGCCGGAATGGGGTTCGGCAACGCCGGTACCCACATACCGCATGCCTGCGCCTACCCCATCGCCGGGATGGTCGGCGACTACCGCCCGCCCGGTTACGTGGCCGACCATCCCCTCGTACCGCACGGCGAGTCGGTGATCGTCACCGCTCCGGCCGCGTTCGAGTTCACCTACCCGACGTCACCTGAGAGGCATTTGCGGGCCGCGGAACTGCTAGGCGCCAATCTGGCCGGAATCACCGCCCGGACCGGCGCCGACCTGCTGCCGCAAACGCTCCTGGACATTATCGCCGACACCGGCGGGCCGCGCGGGGTGGCCACCTTCGGCTATCAGCCGGGCGACATCGCGCTCCTGGTGGACGGAGCCGCCCAGCAGCAGCGGCTCCTGGCCTGCTGTCCCCGCGATGTCGGGCGCGAGCAGCTGACCCGGATCCTTCAGGCATCCATGGATCCCTGAGTGACGATCGGAGGAGACTCATGACGGCACCAACGATGACGAGGCCCCTGCCGCTACAGCGGGCCCTCATCGGGACCGCGCGTATCCAGACCGGTGAAGAATTTAACGACCTGGATCCGTCGACCGGGCGTCCCTGCGCACGAGTTGCCCGTTGCGGAGCCGGAGAGATCGACCTGGCCGTCGAGTCCGCGCGGAACGCCTTCGAAGGCCGGTGGAGACATTCCGCACCGGCCGACCGGGCCGCCGCCTGCCGCCGGATCGGCGCCATCCTGCGCGCCCACCGTCAGGAACTGGCAGAGCTGGAGACGCTGGATACCGGGAAACCCATATCCCAGGCTTTGACCGACGCGGATGTCGCCGCCCGGTACTTCGAGTTTTACGCCGGCTGCGCGGAAGCGCTTTTCGGCAGCACGTTGTTTTCGGTGCCTGACTCATTCGCCTATACGGTCGCCGAGCCGTACGGCGTGTGCGGTCACATCGTGCCATGGAACTATCCGATACAGGTTGCGGCACGGACCATCGCTCCCGCGCTCGCCGCCGGGAACACGTGCGTACTCAAACCGGCCGAGGAGGCGCCCCTCACCTGTATCCGGCTCGCGGAACTGGCGCTCGAAGCCGACCTGCCCCCCGGCGTACTCAACGTCGTCCCGGGCTACGGCACCGAAGCCGGAGCCGCCCTGGCCGGGCACAGCGGAATCGACCATCTGGCCTTCACCGGATCCCGCGTGGTCGGCCAGCTGGTCATGACGGCCGCTGCGCGCAACATCGTGCCGGTCACGCTCGAGCTGGGCGGCAAGTCACCGCACATCGTGTTCCCCGATTTCGACCCCGGACAGACCCTGCCGCTGATCGCGGCCTCGATCGTGGAGCACGCCGGCCAGAACTGCTCGGCTGGCTCCCGCCTCCTCGTTCATGAGTCGGTTCACCGCAGCGTGGCCGCCGCCCTCGCCGAGATCTTCGGTGGACTGCGGATCGGCCCCGGGATGGCGGACCCGGACATCGGCCCGGTCATCTCTGAAAAGCAGCGCCAAAGGGTGCTGGGATACGTCGAGCAGGGCCGGCTGGACAGCCACCTCGTCATCGGCGGAGGCATCCCCCGCGATCCTGATCCAGGGAACGGATTCTTCGTCCAGCCGACCATATTCGATGACGTCCCCGTCCATTCACCCATTGCCCAGGAAGAGATCTTCGGGCCGGTCCTATCCATCTCCGGATTTAGTGATGCGCACGAAGCGGCTGAGCTGGCCAACGGAACTTCCTACGGGCTCAGCGCGGGCGTATGGACGAAAGACGTGGGGCTGGCCCACTGGATGATCCGCGAATTGAGAACCGGTCAGGTCTTCGTCAACAACTTCCATGCCGCTGGAGCCGTCGAACTTCCCTTCGGCGGATACAAGAAATCCGGGTTCGGGCGGGAGAAAGGCTACGAGGCCCTTCGCGAATACACCCAGTGCAAAGCCGTGGCCATCCGGATCGAAACACCGGGAACCGGAACGTGACCCGCACGATGGGAGGTCAGCGGGCGGTCAGCCTGTGCCGCTCGAATACTCGATTAGGTGGTTCACCTGCACTGTTGCCGACATGACGGGCGCAGTGGTGGTTGGCTTGCAGGGTGCTGCTCAAGATCGTTTACCTGCTGACGTGCCTATGGGGTTCCAAAACGGGGCATAGGCCCCTGACCTGCTGGTTCGCCTGCGGCGGTAGTTCTGTGACTGGCAGCATCGCAGACTTGTGACGGTACGGATGCTCTACTTGGTCTTCGTCCGCCTAGCCGGCTGGATGGCGCTGCTCGCCCGTTCTTCGGCCTGGAAGGACGCCGAGCTGCTGGTTCTGCGCCAGGAAGTGGCGGTGCTACGGCGGCAGAACCCCAGGCCGAAGCTGGACTGGGCCGACCGGATGGTGCTCGCCGCCCTGGCGCGGCTGCTCCCGGGGCCGGGACGGATGAGCCGGCTGGTGACACCGGACACGCTGCTGCGCTGGCATCGGCGGCTGGTCCGCTGGCGGTGGACCTATTCCCCTCAGGGAGGACGCCCTCCTGTCGATGCCCGGGTCGCGGTGCTGATCGAGGAGATGGCACGGGAGAACCCGGGCTGGGGCTACAAGCGGATCCAGGGCGAGCTGCTCGGCCTCGGCTACCGGGTCGGGGCATCCACGGTGCGGCGAATACTGAAGCGGCTGCGGATACCGCCCGCGCCGGACCGCTCCCGGTCCACGTGGCGGCAGTTCCTGCGCACCCAGGCCCCGGCCATGCTGGCATGCGATTTCTTCCATGTCGACTGCGCGGTTACCTTGCGCCGTGTCTGCGTGTTCTTCGTGATCGAGGTGGGCACCCGCCATGTCCATGTCCTGGGCGTGACCGCGCACCCGGACGGCGCCTGGACGGTGCAGCAGGCACGGAACCTGCTGATGGACCTGGGGGAGCGGGCCGGCCAGTTCCGCTTCATGGTCCGGGACCGTGCCGGCCAGTTCACCGACGGGTTCCGGCGCCACCCAGCCCGAAGATCCCGATGAAGGCAGGCTGTATCCCTTCCCGGTCACCCTGTGGCCCGCGAGCGACCCGCTGGTCACCGCCGTGGGCGGCACCCGCCTGCACACCGGCGCCACCGGTGACCGCGTCAGCGCCGGCACCGCCTTCGCCAGCATCGGGGGCTTCGCCGGCGGTGCCGGGCTATCGGCGGTATTTACCCGTCCCGCCTGGCAGAACAGTGTCCGCGACGTGACTGGCTCCCGCCGGGGGGTGGCCGATGTGTCCGTGGACGCCTCTCCGTGCAGCCCGGTCCTGGCCTACACCGGCTTCACCAGCCCGGGCGGCCAGCGTCCCGGGTGGGCGGACTTTTTCGGCACCAGCGTCGCCGCGCCGCTGTTCGCCGGGATCGTCGCGGACGCGGCCCAGATCGCCGGGCACCGGCTCGGCGTCCTCGGCCCGGCCCTGTACCGGATGCACGGCCCCGCCGACGGGGTGATGGACGTCGCCGAAGGCACCACCACCACACCCGCGCTAGCCGGGTATGCGGCCCGGCCCGGATACGACCTCCCCACCGGCATCGGCACCGTCGGAGATGCACTGGGCTTCGCCACAGCACTTGCCCGGCAGGCTGGCGGCACCCACCCCAGCCGGGCGGGTGGCGGTCGCGGGCCAGTCACGGCCGTCCCGCTGGCGTCGGCAGTCGCCCGGGTGTGCGGCGTAACGCAGGACCGGGCGTGACCAGGCCACCCGCCCGCAGCTACGGGGATACGGCTGTCCCGAACGTGGCGCGCATTTATGACGTGCTGCTCGGCGGGACCGACAATTTCACCGCTGACCGCGAGGCGGCCGGGCAGATACTGGCCGTCGTGCCCGATGGCCGCGCGGTGGCGCGGGCTAACCGGGATTTTGTGCAGCGCGCAGTGCAGTTCATGGCGGCCAGCGGCATCGCCCAGTTCATCGACCTGGGGGCGGGTATTCCGTGCGGGCCCGGGATACATGGTGTGGCCCGCTCCGTGCTCCCGGCCGCCCGCGTGGTGTACATGGACGCTGATCCGGTCGCCTGCACCCACTGGCAGGCCCTGCTGGCCACCGAGGACGGAGCGGCCGTCGTCATGGCCGATATCCGGGACCCCGGAACCATCCTGGCCCATCCCGAGCTGAACCGGCTGATCAGCTTCACCCGGCCGATGGGTGTCCTGCTCACTGCTGTCCTGCCCTTCATCGGCGACGAGGCTGATGCCAGCGCGGCGGCGTTCCGGCAGCGCATGTGCCCCGGCAGCATGCTCGCGATCTCGCACGTCACCGCCGACGGCACACCACCCGGGGTGATCACCGGCCTCCAGAACGCGTATTCACCGACCGGGATACACATCGCGTTCCGCACGCGGGCCAGGATCGGGACGTTCTTCGGCGGCTTCGAGCTGGCCGCGCCCGGCTTAGTGGACGTGGCCGAATGGCCGGACCCGCGAGGTGTCCTGGCCTCCGCCACGCTGCGGACCGCTGCGGGGGTAGCCCTGGCCCAGCGGTGAGAATGCTCCGATCCGGCCGCAACGATGTGCACACAGCTAAAGGGATGGCCGCCCGTCATAGCTGAATTCCGTCATTCTGTGACTATCTGGTGACAAACTGGCCGCGGATGGCAGTGAACCGTTGACGCGCATCCGCTCGTGCTGTTAGCAAAGACGGATCTGCTCAACGGTACTTTCTGCTGGTACCCCTTCATCAAAGGTCGCGTTGATCAAAGTCACGTTAATCAAGGTCGCGGGGGCGGGGACAGGTGGGACGGCCAGTTGACTGGACGCCGCTCGGCTGCGCCAGCGACCCTGTGCCCGGGGATCCCGACGAGGTCAACCGTCAGGCCGCGCACCTGGCCAGCGTCGCCCGGCAGATCACCAGCCAGGTCGCCGCGCTGCGCGCCATCGCCGCCGATGCCGACGGCAGCCTGACCGGCGCCTACGCCACCAAAATCCACGCCGCCGCCGGTGATACCGGCGGGCAGCTGGCGCAGGTCGCGGGCCGGTATGAGAAGGCCTCGACGGCGCTGCGGGCGTGGGCGCCCGACCTGGAGTACACCCAGGCCCTGTCGCTGCGGGCGCTGAACCAGGCCGAGGCCCCCTACCTGACCTTGAAGAACCTGGTGCCACCGCAGTCGGCGGGCGGGCCGCTGACCGCCGCCCAGGAACAAGACCAGCAGGCTTACAAAAGGGTCGCCGGGCGGGCCCAGTTCGCGCTGGATGCCGCGCGGGCGCTGCTGGCCCGGGCGGTCAGCGTCCGTGACGAGGCCGCTGCCCGGTGCGCGGCGGCGATCCGCGCGGCCAGCGATGACGCGATCGCCGACTACTGGGTCTTCGGCGGAGCCGCACCCATCTCGCGGCAGGCCGGGACCCTGCTGGAACAAGCCGCCGCGGGCAGCACCCGCGCCCTGGCCGCGCTGCTGGCCATCCAGCGCGGCGGCAGGCCCGGGCTGGCGCAAGCCGTCGCCGCCTGGTGGCAGCTGCTGACCACCGCCCGGC
>Ga0066790_10000433_pt1 | contig 15474 bp, 17 predicted proteins | sample OrgsoiDNA2013050_FD_70963 | JGI IMG/M metagenome (GOLD analysis project Ga0066790, IMG submission 70963) | Permafrost soil microbial communities from the Arctic, to analyse light accelerated degradation of dissolved organic matter (DOM) -... | ecosystem: Environmental > Terrestrial > Soil >...
AGGCCGAACGCGTCGTTCAGGACCTTGGCCATCGGGGCGACACAGTTGGTCGTGCAGGACGCGTTCGAGATCACGTCGTGCTGGTGCGGGTCGTAGGCGCCGCTGTTGACGCCGAGCACGATCGTGACGTCGGCGCCCTTGCCCGGCGCGGAGATCAGCACCTTCCTGGCGCCACCCTTGAGGTGGAGCGCGGCCTGGTCACGGCTGCTGAACTTTCCGGTGGACTCGATCACCACGTCGGCGCCCAATCCGCCCCAGTCGATGTCGGCCGGGTCCCGCTGGCTCAGCACCGCGATGGAACGTCCGTCCACCGTGATCGAGTCGTCGGTGTAGCCGACGCTGCGCCCGAACCGGCCGAACGTGGAGTCGAAGTCCAGCAGGTGCGCTAGCGTCCGGGGGTCGGTGATGTCGTTGATGGCCACGACCTCGAGGTCGGACCCCTCAGCCGCGCGGCGCAGGAACGAGCGCCCGATACGGCCGAAGCCGTTGATTCCAATTCTGGTAGTCACGTGACTACTCCTCACTGCATGCGGCCGTGTTGGTTACGGCCATGGACGGGCGGGAACGTAGCGGTCGAGCAGGCGGTTCCTGGTGGCCTTCAGCCGACTGGACGCGACGTCGAGGAACCGGCGGGTGAGCTCGTAGCCGAGCCGCGGATCGGCGTCGCAGAGCGCGCGCACCGCCGCCCCCTCGAACTGGAACGCCTCGGTGGGCTGGATCGCCACGGCGCCGAGCGCCCACCGGTACCGCGGCAGCTGCCACGACCAGCCGAGCACCTCGCCCATCCCGAGGGTCTCGATGATGATCTGTCCCTCACCGGGTACGTGCAGGTCCAGGGCCACCGAGCCGGAGCGGATGAGCCAGAAACCCTGAGCGATCCCGCCGTCTTCGAAGATCCGCCGGCCCGCCGGAATGGACACCAGGCACGCGGCCGGCACCAGCTCGGCGACGAGCTCGCGGGGCATGCCGTGCAGGAAGTGGTGGTTCGCCAGCGTGGCGGCAGTGACCCGGGAAACGCCTTCTCCACTTGTCATGCCGGCCTCTCCTCTCCGGTGTGCCTTCTGGTTCCGCTCCTCTACCATCGCGCGGCGGAGCGCGGCCTCCCACGGGCATAGGACACGCGGGTCCGGGTCTTTCGTCCCTGTCAAGGCCCAGGTCATCCGCAGTGAGATACAGAAGCTGACGACGACAGGAGACAGCGCGTGTTCCAGGTACGAATCCACGGGCGCGGCGGCCAGGGCGTCGTGACCGCCGCCGAACTGCTGTCGGTGGCGGGCTTCACCGAAGGCCGCCACACACAGGCCTTCCCGAGCTTCGGCTCGGAGCGGATGGGCGCCCCGGTGGTCTCATTCTGCCGGATCAGCGACGCGCCGATCCGCACCCACGAACCGGTGGCCGAGCCGGACGCGCTGATCATCCAGGATCTGACGCTGCTGCATCAGCCCGGCCTGCTGGACGGCCTCGTGGCCGACGGCTACATGCTCGTCAACTCCACGCGCGAGTTCAGCGAACTGGGGCTGCACGAGTACGTCAACCGCATGCCGCCCGAACGCCTGCTGGTGGTCCCGGCGACGCAACTGGCCCTGGAACATATGGGCCGCGGCCGATGCCCGGCGCTCGGCGGCTTCGCCGCCCTGACGGGGCAGGTCCGGCTGGAATCGGTCGTGGCCGCGATCAGGGAGCGGTTCTCCGGCGCGGTCGCCGATGGCAACGCCGCCGCGGCCGAGGCGGCCTATCGCTTTGTTGACGACGAACGCCAGACCGCCGGTCACCACGCCGGCGTACAGGAGGGATGAGGGCATGCTCAGGCAGATTGAGGGCTCGCGAGCGGTCGCCGACGCGGTGGCCATGTGCCGCCCGGAGGTGATCTGCGCGTACCCGATCACGCCGCAGACCCACATCGTCGAGGCGCTCGGCGCCAAGGTGAAGGCGGGCCAGCTCCGGCCGTGCGAGTTCCTGAACGTGGAGTCGGAGTTCGCCGCGATGTCGGTGGCGATCGGCGCCTCCGCGGCGGGGGCCCGCGCCTACACCGCGACCGCCAGCCAGGGGCTGCTGTACATGTCCGAAGCCGTCTACAACGCGGCCGGGCTTAGCCTGCCGATCGTGATGACTGTCGCGAACCGGGCCATCGGCGCGCCGATCAACATCTGGAACGACCACAGCGACGCCATGTCCCAGCGTGACTCCGGCTGGCTCCAGCTCTACGCCGAGAGCAGCCAGGAGGCGCTCGACCTGCACATCCAGGCGTTCCGTATCGCCGAGGACCTGTCGGTCCCGGTCATGGTGTGCATGGACGGCTTCCTGCTCACGCACGCCTACGAGCGCGCCGACATCCCCAGCCAGGACCAGGTGGACGCCTTCCTGCCCGGGTATGAGCCGCGCCAGGTGCTGGACCCGGCCGCGCCGGTGTCGATCGGCGCGATGGTCGGCCCGGAGGCGTTCACCGAGGTCCGCTACCTGGCGCACGCGCGCCAGTTGCAGGCCCTCTCGCTCATCCCGGATGTCGTGGCGGAGTTCACCAAGACGTTCGGCCGCGATTCCGGCGGCCTGGTCCGCGGTTACCGCCTCGAGGACGCCGACACCGTGGTCGTGGCGCTGGGCTCGGTGCTCGGCGCGATCAAGGACACCGTGGACGAACTGCGCGGCGACGGCATGCGCGTCGGCATCCTCGGGATCAGCACGTTCCGGCCGTTCCCGTCGGCCGCGGTCCGCGAGGCGCTCGGCAGCGACGGCCGGGTCAAGCGGCTCGTGGTCCTGGAGCGGGCGCTCGCCACCGGGGTGGGCGGCATCGTGTCCGCTGACCTGCGGATGGCGCTGGCCGGTGGCGGGCTGGCGCGGGCCCCGGAGCCGGTCATCTCGACCGTCATCGCCGGCCTGGGCGGACGGGCCATCACCCGGGTGTCGCTGCGCACCATGCTGACCGAGGCCGCGGCGGGCGTGCTGGAGCCGCTGTCCTTCCTCGACCTGAACAAGGGCCTGGTCGAGCGCGAGTTCATCCGCGCGCGGCGGACCCGCCGATCCGGGCCAGTCGCCGAGAACATGCTCCGCGACCAGGGCGCCGGCACCCGCATCGGCTGACGAAGCGACCAGGAGCCTGTTATGCCACGGCAAGAAGGCGGCCCGCTGCATCGACGCCTGGCTCCGCAGCGACCCTTACACGCGCGAGCCGAAGCACGACCTGGCCCCGTTCGGCAACCTGAACACCTGGTACTACGAGGACGCCCCGGCCACGGTGCGGCCGCAACTGGACGCCGCCCGGCGGATCACCAGCTTCGACGAGGTGGTGGGCGGCCTCGACGCCTCGAACGCGCTGTTCGAAGCGCGGCGCTGCCTGTCCTGCGGCAACTGCTTCGAGTGCGATAATTGCTACGGTGTCTGCCCGGACAACGCGGTGATCAAGCTCGGCGTTGGGGAGCGGTACCAGATCGACCTGGACTACTGCAAGGGCTGCGGGATCTGCGTGCACGAATGCCCGAGCGGCTCGATCAAAATGGTGCCCGAGGAGGCCTGAACCGCGGCGACGCGCATCATCACCGAGGAGAAGCTCGGCACGTTCCTGGCGGGGGTTCCGGGGACGCCCCGGGTGGTCTGCGGCGGGAACTTCGCCACCCCCTGGCGGGCGCTGGCCGTGCTGGACGCGGCCATCCCGGAGTACCGGCTCTACACGCTGAACGCGCAGCCGGGCATCCCGGACCGGCCGGGCGTGACGCTGGAGACGTCGTTCACCGGCCCTGGCGTGCGCGGCCGTGAGCAGCTGCGCTACTACCCGGGCCGGCTGTCGCTGGTGCCGCGCCTGCTGGCCGAGACGCTGCCGCCGGACGTCGTGCTGCTGCACACGTCGGCCCCGGCGGGCGGGACGGTATCCCTCGGGGTCGAGGTCAACGTGCTGCCCGCGGCGGTCGAGACCGTCCGGGCCCGCGGCGGCCTGGTCGTCGCGCAGCTCAACCCGAGGATGCCCTACACCTTCGGCGACGCGGTGCTGCCGTGCGGCGAGATCGACTACGCGATCGAGGTGGACGACAATCCGCGGATCCGGATGCTGCGGACCGAGAAGACCAACGACCCGTCGGTGATCGCCCGGCAGCCGCAGATGATATCGGTCAACACCGCGCTCCAGGTGGACCTGTTCGCGCAGGCGAACGCCAGCCGGCTGCACGGGATGATCTATTCGGGATTCGGCGGGCAGACCAACTTCGTGGTGGGGGCACTGCACTCGGCCGGCGGTCACGCGATCATCGCGCTGCCCAGCTGGCACCCGAAGGCCGACGTGTCGACCGTCGTGCCGCAACTGACGGGGCCGGTCACCTCGTTCCAGCACAGCTTCATCATCAGTGAGCAGGGCACCGCGGCCATCTGGGGCCACCACTCCTCCGCCCAGGCCCAGCAGATCATCGACCATGTCGCGCACCCGGCGGTACGCAGCGAACTGCTGGCCATCGGCCAGCACCTCGGGCTCCGGCTGAGCTGACACGCAGCGGCGCCCGGGCAGACCAGGAGCCCGCGCAGACCAGGAGCCCGCGCCAGGGGGGACACGGGCTCCTGGTGGTCAATGGCGGGGGTCAGAACGTCTGGCGGATCCTACGGCCGGTGATCCGGGTGGGGACGATGCGGATGTAGTGCTCCTTCGATCCGCCGGCCCAGGGCTCTACCCCGGACGCGCGGACCGAGCCGCGCTCGGCATTGGAGTCGACATGATGAGCCGACCCCTGAAGGAGAACGCTCCATCCGGTCCGTTCGGAATTATCCAGCTCGTCGATCTCGAAGGCGACCTTGTATTCGGCGTGCGCGATCCCGGACCGCAGGTCCTCACCCATCGGGCTGTCCAGTGCGGTCCGGAAGACGATCGTGCCCTCGAAGACCTCGTAGTTGACCGGGAGCACGGTCAGGCCGAACCGGCCCGAGTACGCGATCCGGCCAATGCCGCCGGGCGAGATGAGGATCCGGCACTCGTCCTCGCTGAGCTCGTCGACGCTCCCGGCGATGTGGTCAGGCATGGTGCGTGGCTCCTTTGCGGGCTGGGCGGACTGGGCGGGTATTACGGGCGGAGCACCAGGCGGGCCGGGGCCCGGCCCTGCAGGACCTCGGCGATGGCCTCGTTGACCTCGCTCAGGTGCCGGTCCTCGTAGATGACGCGCGTCCGCCGCGCCGCGTGCAGCGCGAACACCTCGGACAGGTCGGCGCGGGTGCCGACGATCGAGCCGATGACCGACGTGCCGTTCAGCACGGTGTCGAACACCGGGATCGTGAGCGCCCCCTCCGCGGGCAGCGCGACCAGGACCAGCCGGCCACCGCGGCGCAATCCGGCGTACGCGGTCTCGAAGGACTTCGAGTCGACGGCCAGGCCGACGGCGACATCGGCCCCGCCGTGCGCCTTCAGCACCGCGGCCGGGTCCTCGTGCCGAGCGTCGATGACCAGGTCGGCGCCCAGTTCCTTGGCCAGGTCGAGCTTTTCGTCGGTGATGTCGACCGCGGCCACGGTCGCGCCGAGGATCTTGGCGTACTGCAGCGCCAGGTGCCCCAGGCCGCCGATCCCGGAGATCGCGACCAGCTCGGTCGGGCGCACATGGGCGACCTTGAGTGCCTTGTACGTGGTGACCCCGGCACAGGTCAGCGGGGCCGCCTCGAACGGGTTGATCCCCTCCGGCACGCGCGCGGCGAAGGCCGCCTCGGCCAGGAAGTACTCGGCGTAGCAGCCGTCCACGGAGTAACCGGTGTTCTGCTGCTTCTCGCACAGCGTCTCCCACCCGGTCAGGCATGCCCGGCAGGCGCCGCAGGCGTAGCCCAGCCATGGCACCGCGACCCGCTCCCCGACGTTCAGGCGGGTCACGCCCTCGCCGACAGCGTGGACGAGGCCGACGCCCTCATGTCCCGGGACGAACGGCGGCACGGGCTTGACCGGCCAGTCGCCGTGCGCGGCGTGGATATCCGTGTGGCACAGCCCGGACGCTTCCATCTGCACGGTGATCTGCCCCGGGCCAGGCTCGGGGATGGGCCGGTCCTCGATGACGAGCGGCCGCCCGAACTGGTGAACCACTGCTGCCTTCATGCTTCCTCCTCAACGCTCCTACCGGCTCTATCCTGGGCCGATGGCATATGAGCTGGTCAGGGCTACAGGTCATGGCCTCAAGTGACCAAGGCCCCGGCCGGGCAGCCCGGGAGCGGACCAAGGTCCTCACGGACAGGGCCGGTATGACCCTGCACCGGGACGGCGTGCTCGCGGCACGCTAGGGGGCAGTACGCGGCGGTAGGTCCCGCGGCACACCCGCTTCTGGCCGCCGGAGGTGACCACGATGAGCAAGGCTGGCCCTCCCACGATGGGAAACGTCCGGGCCCGGTACGCCCGCAGGCTGGGACTGGACCACAATCCACTGCGCCGCAGGATCGACCGGATCGAGACGTTCGTCCGGCTGACGGTACTGGTCCTGCTGTTCGCCGCGGTCCCGGCCGGGGTGTTCCTGGCCGGGAGCATCGCCGACCACGTGTTCATGCATCAAGCCCAGGCGCAGCGGGCTTCTGATCACCAGGTCAAGGCCGTTCTCACACAGGACGCGCCGATGGTCGGGGCGGCGGACCCGTACTCGGCGGTCGAGACCGCGTGGGCGCAGGCCCGGTGGACGGCACCCAACGGAACGGTCCATTCCGGGGGGGTCCTGGTCATTGCGGGCAGCCACAAGGGCAGCAAGGTACCCCTCTGGATCAACGCCGCCGGCGCGACCACCGCTGCGCCCGTGAACCACCGGGACGTCATGGCCGAGGTCGCCGTGACCAGCATGGTTACCGGGATCGCGGCGATCCTCCTGCTGCTCGGCACGGAGGCCATCGCCGTGCACAGCCTGAACCGGCGGCGGTCCGGCGCCTGGGACGCGGAATGGCGCGCCACCGGTCCCCTATGGACGGACCACCGGACCTGACCAAAGTCCTTCTCGTTCCCACCGTTTAGCCCATAAGCCGGGGACGTTGCGCCGTGACGGTGCCGGCGCCGGCCGGGCGATCGTAATAGTGCCGGTTTCAAGGAACCAGCACCGGCCCCCAATCGGGGGTTCCAGTACGAAACGCCGGCCCCCGTAGCGGGGACCAGCACGATGAAGGAGGCGTCTTCCATGCGCCGCAAGACCTTTGACACCCTGCTCAGCGTCACCGGGCTGGCCCTAGCCGCGATCTTGCTCATCGCCGGCGGCCTGCTGACGTGGGGATCGACCTACGTGCACAACACCGTCCACAACCAGCTCGCCGCCCAGCAGATCTTCTTCCCGCCCGCGGCGGCCTTCGCCCACCCCAAGGCCGGCACCGAGATCACCCCCTCGATGGTCCCCGCGGTCTCCCAGTACGCCGGCCAGCAGCTCCTGACCGGCCAGCAGGCTGAAGCCTACGCCGACCACTTCATCGCCGTGCACGTGGCCACCATGAGCGGCGGCAAGACCTACAGCCAGCTGTCCGCCGCCGCCCTGGCCCAGCCGAACAACACCAAGCTCACCGGCCTGGTCAGCACCGTGTTCAAGGGCGAATCACTGCGCGGCATGCTGCTGAACGCCTACGGCTGGTGGAAGGCCTCCCAGATCATGTACATCGCCGCCCTCATCTCCTTCGGCCTGGCCGGCCTGGCCCTCATCGGCTCCGGCACCGCGATCGTCCGCGGACGCCGCGCCGCCCCTGAGGCCGAAGCGTTCCCGCCGGTCATCAAGCACCCCGTGACCGTGTAGCCGCCCTCGTCAACCGCTCACCCGGGCCGGCGCCCACCACGGCGCCGGCCCTGGCCGGTGATAAGGCCCCGCGCAATGCGCGGGGCTTTATCACGCTATGGCTCAGCCGGCCCTGCCGAAGGTCTGTGTGCGGGCGGGACGAATTTCCCTGTTGGCGGGTAAGGCGAAGCGGGATTGTCTGATCCGTAAAGCTTGCCACGTAGGGGGCATCAGATGAAGCACCACACGGTGGCGGACGTAATGACCACCGACGTCGTTACGGTGACCACAGAAACGTCGTTCAAAGACCTGGCGGCCCTGTTCGTGGAGCGGAAAGTCGGCGCGCTTCCCGTCCTCGGCCGCGATGGCACGGTCACCGGCGTCGTCCGCGAGACGGACCTGCTGAAGAAGGAAGAGCTGCAGCGCGATCTGAGCACCGGGCTGGGGACCGTTCGCCCGCTGCGATGGCGGCGCGGCGTGCACGCCGTCGCGGCCGGCAGCGTCGCCGGTGAGGTCATGACCACCCGCGTCGTGCCGGTGCATCCCGACCTGCCGCTGACGGAAGCGGCACGGCTGATGCACAGGCACCGCACTGCCTGCCTGCCCGTGGTAGCCGACGACGGAACGCTGGCCGGCATCGTTACCCCCCGCGACCTGCTGCGGGTCTTCCTCCGCCCGGACGCTGACATCCGGGACGAGATCGCCGTTGACGTTCTGCAGAATTACCTGGGGACCAATCCCGTGCTGGTCCACGTCGGCGTCCACCAGGGCATGGTGACCGTGACCGGAGAGGTCGAGCGGAGGAGCATGGTCGGGCTCGTGCTGCCGCTCGTCCGGGCCGTGGACGGCGTGGTCGACGTCACCGCCGACCTCAGCTACGCCATAGACGACTCGCATCCGGCAGCCGCCACGCACGAGCCCCAGCCCTGGCCCATCGGGGCGTAGTTGTGGGGGCGACGGCGGCTGCGGAGCCCGACGCTCAGACAGCGCCCGGGGTCCCGGCAGCAGTGGATGTCGACCCACTGGAGCCGCTGGCCACCCTGTTCCGTGATCTTCGCAGTTCGCCGCGGGGCCTGACCGGCCGGGAAGCGGCCCGGCGCCTGGTCGCGTACGGACCGAACGAGCTCAGCCGGCGCGGCGGCCGGCGCTGGCCGAAGGAGTTGCGCGCCCAGTTCACCCACCCACTGGCGCTGCTGCTGGCGGCCGCCGCGGTACTGGCCTGGATCAGCGGCACGCCCCGGCTAGCCATCGCGATCGCCGCCGTCATCGTCCTGAACGCCACGTTCGCCTTCGCGCAGGAATTGCAGGCCGAACGGGCCGTGGAAGCCCTGGCGGCGTATCTGCCGGCGCACGCCCGGGTGCTGCGCGATGGGGCCTGGCAGGAAACAGAGGCGCGGAAGCTGGTCCCTGGCGACCTCCTGGAGATCTCCGAGGGAAACGGGATCTCCGCCGACGCGCGCCTGGTGACCGGGACCCTTGAAGTCGATTTGTCGACTCTGACCGGCGAATCGGTGCCGGTAGAGCGCTCCGCCGAACCCACCGCCGGCGACCGGTCGCTGCTCCAGGCCACAGACGTGATCTTCAGTGGCTCGGCGTGCACCGGAGGAGAGGCCGAGGCGGTCGTCACCGCCACCGGCATGCATACCGAACTCGGCCGGATCGCGGCCCTCACCGAACGCGTCGAGCGCGACGAAAGCCCCCTGGAACGCCAGGTCAAACGGGTCGCCCGGCTGATCGCGTTCATTGCGATCGGTATGAGTGCCGCCTTCCTGCCGATCGGGCTGGCGGCCGGGCTGTCGCTCGCGCTGGCGGTGAGCTTCGCGATCGGCCTGCTCGTCGCGAACGTGCCGGAAGGGCTGCTGCCCACCATCACCCTGGCCCTGGCGGTCGGGGTCCGCGACCTTGCCCGGCGCGGCGCGCTGGTGAAGCGGCTCAGCGCGGTCGAGACCCTCGGTTCTACCACCGTCATCTGCACCGACAAGACCGGGACGCTGACCGAGAACCGAATGCGGGTAACGGCCGTATGGACACCGCAGGGGGACGTCAGCCTGGACGGCGGAGCGCCCAGCGCCGCAGGATCGGGGGTACCCAGCGCCGGCACATCGGGGGCGCCCGGCCCTGCGGCCGGCCATACCGCGACGGGCGCGGCGATCACGCAGGTCGCCCGGGCGGCGGCGGTCTGCACGACGGCCGCGCTGACACCCGCCGGCCCGGCCGCGGCCGGGGATCCGACCGAACTGGCCCTGCTCCAGCTGGCCCGGCTACAGGGTGTGGACGTTACCCGGGCCCGCCGTGCGGCCAACCGGCGGGCACTGTTCCGGTTCGACCCGCACCTGAGGCTGATGACCACCGTCGACGCGGACGGCGACCGGCTGGTCCTGCACACGAAGGGCGCGCCCGAGGCGGTGACCGCCCGGGCCACGCGATTCTCCGGTCGCGACGGGGAGCGGCCGCTGACGCCCGCCGACCGGGAGGAATGGAACCAGGCGATCACCGGGTACGCGCGTCAGGGGCTGCGTGTGCTCGCGATCGCCCGGCGGTGGCTGGGACCCGGGGCCGCGGTGCCCGCCCGCCGGGCCGACGCCGAGCAGGACCTCTGCCTGCTCGGCCTGGTCGCGATGTTCGACCCGCCCCGGCCCGAGGTCCCGGCCGCGATCATCCGGGTGCACCGGGCCGGCCTGCGGGTGCACGTCGTCACCGGCGACAACGGCCTGACCGCCGCGGCCATCGCCCGCCGGGTCGGCATCGGCCACGGTGGGCTGACCGTGACCTCCGGTTCTGAGCTGGACACCATGCCCGAACAGGACCTGGACCGGCTGCTGAGCGGGCCGGGGGAACTGGTCTTCGCCCGCAGTTCACCCGAGGCCAAGCTGCGGATTGCCGACGCGCTGCGGCACATGGGCCAGGTCGTCGCCATGACCGGCGATGGGGTGAACGACGCCCCCGCGCTCCGCCGCGCCGACATCGGGGTGGCGATGGGCCGCAGCGGCACCGACGTGGCCCGCGAGGCCGGGGACATGGTGCTGACCGACGACAACTTCGCAACGATCGCGACCGCCGTGGAGGCAGGCCGACGGGTCTACGACAACGTGCGGAAGTTCATCGTCTACATCTTCAGCCACGCCGTCCCGGAGGTGGTGCCCTTTGTCGTGTTCGCGCTGGCCGGCGGGGCGGTTCCGCTGCCGCTCACGGTCATGCAGATCCTGGCCATCGACCTCGGCACCGACACCCTGCCGGCCCTGGCCCTGAGCCGTGAGCCGGCCGAGCCCGGGCTGATGGACCGGCCGCCGCGCCGCCGCACCCAGGGCGTGATCAGCGGCGCCATGATCGCCCGCGCCTGGGGCTTCCTCGGCCTCATCTCCGCCGCGCTGGTGATGGCCGCGTTCTTCGTCACCCTGTTGCGGGCCGGCTGGTATCCCGGCCGCCCCACCACAGGCTCGTTCGGCCATTCCTACCGGCAGGCGACCACCGTGGCCTGGCTCGGCATCGTCACCTGCCAGATCGGTACCGCGTTCGCGGTCCGCACCGACCGGGCCTCGCTACGGTCCGTCGGCGTCTTCACCAACCGGTTCCTGCTCGGCGCCATCGGCCTCAGCCTGGCCTTCGCGGCGCTGCTGATCTACGCGCCGCCGCTGCAGGGCTTCTTCGGCACCGAGTCGCTCGCACCGGTCCAGCTGCTCACCGTGGCCCCGTTCCCGCTCATCGTCTGGGGCGCCGACGAGTTCCGCCGCTTCCTGGTGCGCCGCCATCGTCACCCGCTTGGCCAGGATCAGGACCCCGCCTGACGGAATACCCCATGGGGGTATTAAGGTAGGGCGTGCCGGAACGGGAAGGGGACGCACATGCACGCGGTCGGGCACGCCCTGTCCATTGCCGGGTCGATGACGTGGCAGATCGCCTGGGCGCTGATCCTCGGCTTTACGCTGTCCGCGGTCGTCCAGGCCGTGGTGCGCCGGTCCACGATCGTCCGGCTGCTGGGCGACGACCGGCCGCGCACGCTGGCGCTGGCCGCCGCGTTCGGCGCCGCGTCCTCGTCCTGCTCCTACGCGGCGGTGGCGCTGGCCCGCTCGCTGTTCCGCAAGGGCGCGAGCTTCACCGCTGCGATGGCGTTCGAGATCGCCTCGACAAATCTCGTTATCGAGCTGGGCGTGATCCTCGCGCTGTTGATGGGCTGGCAGTTCACGCTGGCCGAATTCACCGGCGGCCCCATCATGATCGTGGTGGTGGCCGTCGTCTTCCGGCTGTTCCTGCGGGAAAAGCTGCTGCGGGCGGCCCGGGAGCACGCCAGCCTCGGGTCGGCCGGGTCGATGGAGGGCCACGCGGCCATGGACATGTCGGTCCAGGGCGACGGCTCGTTCCTGCGCCGGCTGCTGTCACGGGACGGGTTCACCGCCGTGGCCCACGTCTTCGTGATGGAGTGGGCCGCGATCCTGCGTGACCTGATCATCGGGCTGCTCGCGGCCGGGGCGATCGCCGCCTGGGTGCCGGACTCATTCTGGCGGGCGTTCTTCTTCGCGGGCCATCCCCTGGCCGCGAAGGTGTGGGGCCCGCTCATCGGGCCGGCCGTCGCGATCTTGTCGTTCGTCTGCTCGATCGGCAACGTACCGCTGGCCGTCGTGCTGTGGAAGGGCGGCATCAGCTTCGGCGGCGTCGTCGCGTTCGTCTTCGGCGACCTGATCATCGCGCCGATCCTGAACATCTACCGGAAGTACTACGGCGCGAAGATGGCCGCCTTCATCCTGGCCACTTTCTATGCGGCCATGGCCATCGCGGGGTACGTGGTCGAGCTGGTCTTCGGCGGCCTGGGGCTGATCCCCGGCCGGGCCACCGCGAAGATCCCGGACCAGGGCGTCGCGTGGGACTACACCACCTGGCTGAACATAGCGTTCGGCCTGCTCGCGGTGATACTCGTGGTCAGGTTCGCCCGGACCGGCGGCGCGCCGATGCTGCGGATGATGAACGGCGCACCCGACGGAGGGCACGGCGGGCACGGCGGGGAGCACCCGCACGCCGCGCACGGGCACGCCGGCCCATAGCCGCGAGCCCGCTGCCACCCGGCGGCAACCAGTGTGCACCCCCGGCGCCCACCGGCGGCGGACATCCTCGGGATATGCGAAACACACCGAGCACCGGCCCTGGCAAGATTCTCGTCGTCGAGCGTGATCCCGCAGTTGCGCTGTTCACCGAGACGATCCTGGGCGTCTGGGAAGGATTCGAGGTCACCGCGGTGCCCGACGGCGGAGCCGCGGCCGCCCTGATCGAGCGTGAGCCGTGGGACCTGATCCTCGCCGACTACGAACTGCCCAACACGGAGGCGCTCCGGCTGCTGGCGACCGTCCGGCAGGAGTCCCCGGACCTGCCCTTCGCGATGATCGCCGCGTTCCCGGTGCTGGAGCCGGCCGCAGCCGCGATGGAGGATGCCGATGGTTTCGTCACCAAGCCGATGAAGCCGTCGCATCTGATCGGGCTCGCGACCGGCCTCATCGAGCGCTCACGCCGCCTGCGCGAGCAGCGCGAGCAGACTGAATGCCGCGGGCGGGGCGGGCAGCGCGAACGGTCCGCCGACGACCCGACCACAGGCATCTTCTAAACGCCTTCGAACAGGGATCGGGCCAGTTACGGGGCCGCGACGATCTTGGCGGTCTTGCCCAGCACCTTGGCCAGGGCCCGCTCGACTTCCGCCGCCAGCTCCGGGTCCGGCGAGGCCGGCACGCGGGCCTCCCGCGCCGCAGGGACCGCCGCGGGCACCCCGGAATCCGGCCCGCAGCAGGCGTGATCCGCGCCTGGATCGCCCTCGAAGCCGGTCAGCCGGATGAGGCCGCAGTCACGGCACTCCACCTCGTCCAGCCGCCGGACGAGGTGGGCGCTGGCACAGCGGCCGCACCGGTCCAGTTCGGCGGTCCAGTCGCGCAGCGTCTGGCACCGAGGGCAGACGAGTATCTGATGATCGCGCAGCACTCCCCGTGTCCATGGGCTCACGCCCCGGTCCGGGTCCACCTGCCGCGTACCGCAGTGGTAGCAGGGCATCCCCGCCATCTACTCCAATCGTGCCGTGCGCCCGTCCGGGCGCGCCATGAACCAGGTCAGCACGGCCAGGTCGGCGTGGCGCGCCGGAACGGGGAAATCAGTCCAGCTCAGCCAGCGCCTTCTGGTAGTCGCTGATGTCGCGGGCCTGCGGGATCGGGTTCACGACCTTCCACCGCACGACGCCGGCCTTGTCGATGATGAAGGTCCCGCGAGTGGCCAGGCCCCTGCCATCATCGAAGACACCATAGGACTTCGCCACCTCACCGTGTGGCCAGAAGTCCGACAGCAGTCCGAAATTGAAATGTTCGGCGTCCGCCCAGGCCCGGTGGGTGAACATGGAGTCGACCGAGACGGTCAGCAGTTCGACGTCGTCGCGCGATACCTCGGGGAACTCGTCGCGCATCGAGCACAGCTCGCCGCTGCAGACGGGGCTGAACGCCAGCGGGTAGAAGATGAGCACGACGTTTTTCGAGCCGCGGAAGTCCGACAGCCGCACCGCAGTGCCGTGCTGATCCGCCAGCTCGAAGTCGGGGGCCTGCTCGCCGATCTCTACCGCCATGCCGGGATCCTTTCCATGGGGTGCCCAGTGCCATGCCGGGGCCCCAGCGCTACCGCCAGCACTGTGCCACGCGGGCGCGGTGCGAGGGAAGCACTGGGTCATAACGCATGACGGGCACACATAATTTTCCGCCGCTAAGTCTGCCACCCCGGCCGGCCAATAAAGCCGGCGGCCAGCCCCGGACGGGCGCTGTCCGGTCAGTGCTAGCCGGGTCCACTGCTAGCCGGGTCCACTGCTAGCCGGGTCACTGCTAGCCGGGTCAGCGCGAGCGGGTCAGCGCCGCGCACGCGGCGCCACCAGCCGGGACCCGGACCAGTCACGGGCCGCGCTGATGCTGGACGTCTGGGACAGGCCCGCGGTCGGGGACGCCTCGCCGATGTCACTCGGCTCGACGTGGCCCGGCCGGCCCGCCTTCGGCGTCAGCAGCCAGATATACCCCCCGTCGGTCAGCGGGGTCAGCGCATCGACCAGAGCGTCCACCAGGTCTCCGTCCTCGTCCCGCCACCAGAGCAGGACGACATCGACCACGTCGTCATAGTCCTCGCCGACAAGCTCCACGCCGTCCACATCGCCGATCGCGTCGCGCAGATCCTCGTCGCAATCGTCGTCATAGCCGATCTCCTGCACCACCTGGCCTGGCTTGATGCCGAGCCGTTCGGCCTGGCCGCGTTGATCCTGGGCCTGGCCCGCGGTCGCGCTCACTGACGTCCTCCTGCACCCTCCCCGCGTCACCGCTCCCTCCGGGCCGGACCAAGCCCCACGGCTCCGTACCGTGGTCTGGTCCTGGCGGCGATGACCGCGTCCGCACTACTTGTTGGGACAGTTCACACTGGCCCGGCGCAACGCGCAAGTGGCAATCGCCGCTGTCGGCCAAAACTGCTGACACAATTTGGTTTCCGTCGGCCCGGGAACCCGCCCCCCGGGACGGCCCGGGAACCCCCACAGGTTACGGCGAGACGACCGTTACCGGCCCAGCGAACCGGGCCTTGTGCCCGGTGAGTGGCCGGTGTGTCGGCGGGTACCGCAGCGGGGCGCGGAGCGCATGCGGGGGGCTCCGGGGGGTCGCCCCCCGGGCCAGCCCAGTTACCGTGTAGTAGAGATGCAATTCCTGGCCATACGTACGACGATTGGTCTGGACATCAGATAAAAAACGCGGCGTACAGCCGCCCTGAACTAGCGGAAGGCGAGGCTACCCCGTGGCTTCCGGAC
>Ga0066790_10000434_pt1 | contig 15469 bp, 15 predicted proteins | sample OrgsoiDNA2013050_FD_70963 | JGI IMG/M metagenome (GOLD analysis project Ga0066790, IMG submission 70963) | Permafrost soil microbial communities from the Arctic, to analyse light accelerated degradation of dissolved organic matter (DOM) -... | ecosystem: Environmental > Terrestrial > Soil >...
CGCGCCGACCAAATGCGGGCCTGCTAACTGACCTCTCGCCGAGCGCGCTCTCGCAGAGTGGGCTGTACCCGCCGCCGTTGCCCCTAGGGCCACGGTCAGGGCGAGCACGGCGACGGAAGTGGCGGGTGCTCGCGAGTGGCGGGTGCTCGCGCGAGATTCGGCACGACTGAACTCCTCCTGCGGCGGGACCGGAACGGATCAGGTGTAGCAGGAGTGCGAGCCAAAAATAAGAACCCCGGGCGACTCCCGCGATTGGCCGCCTTCGGGCATGCCTTTCGCGGGGACCGGCTGGACAAGGGCCGGTCAGCCCGGGGATCCGGTGTCTGTCGTGTATTTCGCCGACCGCCGCCGTAAGAGCACTCAGGACAGTGTCGCCAAACAGTGCTGCTCAAACAGTACTGCCAAAACAGTACTGCCAAACAGCGTCCTGGCTGCTAAACAGCGTCCTGAAGCGGCCGGTGAAGCGCGCACCGCGGTCATCCCGCGAAGCGGCGCCCACACAGGCGGCGGCTAGCTGACAGCCACCTCGCGAGTCCAACATCTATGCATATGTTCTGGACCACCTCCATTCCCGCGTTAGCCGGAACGCTACGTCAGGACCTTGCGCTGAGGCAAGCGTGTTTTCGCCGGGCGCGATTTGGCCGGGCATAACTACACTTGGCGTATGTCGCAGACGTGGGATGACACGCTGCGGGCGAGCGGCTACCGCGTCACACCCCAGCGCCAGCTTGTGCTTGAGGCCGTTACCCGGCTTGAGCACGCCACGCCGGAGGAGATTTTCACCGACGTCCGGCACACGGCGCGCGGGGTCAATGTCTCCACGGTCTACCGAACGCTTGAGCTGCTGGAGCAGATCGGGCTGGTCACCCACACCCACCTCGGCCACGGGGCGCCGCGGTATCACCTGGCGGCCGAGGCGCAGCACGTGCACCTGGTCTGTCGGCAGTGCGAGCAGGTGACCCAGCTGGAGCCGGCCGCGGTCAGCTCCCTGGTCGCTGCCCTTGACGAACAGCAGGGGTTCGAGACCGATGTCGGGCACCTGACCGTGTTCGGCCGCTGCGCCAGCTGCCGGGCCGGCTAGCCACACCGGCACCGGCACGGGCACCGGGACCACAGGGGCCGGGACCGACCGCATAGCCTGAAGGCATGGACAGCCCGCTACTGGCCGAGCCAGGCGCGGTGCCCGCCGAGGCACCCGACGTCGGCGTGGCCGCGCATTATGGAGACCCTTACGCCGAGCAGCGCGGGATCATCGCGTCCTGGGGCGTGGTGGACGCCTCGCACCGGCACGTCATCCGCATCACGGGCCGGGACCGGCTGTCCTGGCTGCACAGCCTGACGACCCAGCACCTGGAGCAACTCGCGCCCGGTGCCAGCGCCGAGGCCCTGATCCTGGATCCGCAGGGCCGCGTCGAGCACCAGCTCAGCCTGACCGACGACGGCGAGGTCACCTGGGTCCACGTCGAGCCGGGAGCCGCGCCGGCGCTCCTGGAGTTCCTCACCTCGATGCGCTTCATGCTCCGGGTCGAGACGGGCGACGTCAGCGGCGAGTACGCCGTGCTGGCCATCCTGGGCAAGGACTCCGAGGCGCACCTGGCGCCGGGTGCGGCGGCGACGGTGCGAAATTCGTTTGAAACGAATGTCATCGTCCCGCGCGCGGCGCTGGCTGACGAGGTCGCGGCACTCCGTGGCGCCGGCGCCACCCTCGCCGGGACGTGGGCGCATGAGGCACTGCGCATCGCCGCAGGCCGGCCGCGGATGGGGCTGGACACCGATCACCGGTCCATCCCCCACGAGCTGGGCTGGATCGACACCGCCGTGCACCTCAACAAGGGCTGCTACCGGGGGCAGGAGACGGTAGCGCGGGTGCACAACCTGGGTCATCCGCCCCGCCGCCTCGTGCTCCTGCACCTGGACGGGAGCGAGGACCGGCTGCCGGCGCACGGCGACCCCGTCCGGCTGGACGGCGCCGACATCGGGTTCGTCGGGTCGGCGGCCCGGCACTACGAACTGGGGCCGATCGCGCTGGCACTGGTCAAGCGCACCGCGCCGGTCGACGCCACGCTGCTCGCCGGCGGTCTGCCTGCCGCCCAGGAGGTCATCGTGCCCCCGGACGCCGGCGCGAACGTGCAGGTCACGTTCCGGCGACCCCGAGGCGACCTGATCGGTCGCGGACGCTAGTAGCCTGCGTGGGCCAAACGACAATTCGGGCAGGGGCAAGATCGTTCCGGAGGTAACCGCAGTGCTGCGCCGAGCGCTGCTGGCCGCGTCAGCCAGCACGAGGATCCGCGAGCTCACTACCACCATGCCGGTCACCCGGGATGTCGTGACCAGGTTCGTCGCTGGCGATACCGCCGATCAGGCGCTGGGAGTGATCGAGCGGCTGCTCGGCGACGGGCTGCTGGCCAGCATTGACTACCTGGGCGAGTACACGACGGATCGGGATCAGGCCGCAGCGGTCGCGGATGAGTACATCCGGCTGCTGGGGCGGCTAGGCAGCGCTGGCCTGTCACCCGGCGGCCGGGCGGAGGTATCGGTCAAGCCCACCGCGGTCGGCCTGGGGCTGCCCGAGCACGGAGAGAAGACCGCGCTGGAGAACATCGTCCGGATCGCGGTGGCGGCCAGGAACGCTGGCACGACGGTGACGCTCGACATGGAGGACCACACCAGGATCGACGCGACCCTGCGCCTGGTCACCGAGCTTCGCGCGGACTTCCCCGATCTTGGCTGCGTCATCCAGTCCTACCTGCGCCGCAGCGCTGCCGACTGCAAGGCGCTCGCCATCGCCGGATCGCGGGTCAGGCTGTGCAAGGGCGCGTACCGGGCCCCGGACGACGTGGCGCTGTCCGGCCGCGACGTCGACCTGTCCTATGCCCGGTGCATGCGGATCCTCATGGAGGGCTCCGGCTACCCGATGCTGGCCACCCACGATCCGAGGCTGATCGAACTTGCCGGGGTCAAGGCCACCCTGGCAGGCCGTGAGCACTCAGACTTCGAGTATCAGCTGCTCTACGGCATGCGCCCGGCCGAGCAGCGGCGACTGGTGGCCCGCGGCGCGCGCGTGCGCGTTTACGTCCCGTACGGCAGCGACTGGTACGGCTACCTCGTGCGGCGGCTCGCCGAGCGGCCGGCGAACCTGGGATTCTTCCTCCGGGCGCTCAGCCCCTTCGGGCGCTGACTTTCGGCGCCAGTTTCTGTACACAGTTTTGGTGCACAGAGTCGATGCACGATGGAATGCGCAGATTCCGGTGCACGGCGCAGATGCACGGGCAGCAGCGCTAAGAAGCGTTAGTCCGGCGGCGGCCAGCTTGCCGCCATTCATTGACTGGCCAGCGGTTACTGGCGTTCCTGCGCGCTATTCTCTGGCTACGCATTAGTCTTGGTAATTTTGGTCACTGACCGAAATTGCGTATGCTCGGCGCGGGCCTGCCCGGCCTGGGACGGTGCCGCCCGCGATAGGGTCGCCGGTGTGATCGCTGTCCTTGGTGCCGGGAAAATGGGCGAGGCGCTAACCTCTGGCCTGCTGCGGGCGGGTACATCGCCGGCCGGGGTAGTCGCGGCCGTGCGGCGCGGCGATCGCGCGGCGCAGTTGCGCGACACCTACGGCATCAAGGTACTGGGCGCGGCCGCGGCGGCCGGGCTGGCGCAGACCCTGCTGATCACCGTCAAGCCCCAGGACATGGCGGCGCTGCTCGACGAGATCGCGCCGCAGGTATCGGGCGACAAGCTCGTCATATCGGTGGCGGCCGGAATCCGCACAGCGTTCATCGAGCGCCGGCTGGGCGGTGAGGTCCCCGTCGTGCGGGTGATGTCCAACACGCCCGTCCTGGTGGACGAGGCGATGAGCGTCATCTCGGCGGGGACCTACGCCACGGAGGAGCACCTGCAGCGGGCCGAGGAACTACTCCGCCCGGTCGGCAAAGTGCTGCGGATACCTGAGTCCCAGCAGGACGCCGCGACCGCCCTGTCCGGGAGTGGCCCGGCGTACGTCTACTTCCTGGTCGAGGCCATGGTCGACGCCGGCATCCTGCTCGGCATGCCGCGGGCGACCGCGCTGGAGATGGTCAAGCAGGCCGTCTACGGGGCGGCGACGATGCTCCGCGACTCGGGCGAGCACCCGGTCATCCTCCGCGAGGCCGTCACGTCACCCGCCGGTACCACGATCAGCGCGATCAGGGAACTGGAGCGCCACGGTGTCCGAGCCGCGTTCCTGGCCGCTATCGAGGCCGCCCGGGACCGCGGCCGGGAACTGGGCGGCGGCTAGCCGCCGCCCGGCCAATGATTGCCGGCGAGTGGATGGGCAAGCCCGATTGCCGGCCAGTGGATGGGCAAGCCGCGGGCGCGGGCCGGGTAAGCGTGCCGTTGGGCGTGCTCGCGAGCCAGTTTCCGGAGCCGGTTCGATGGTTACGGCATTCTGGCTGTTACGCCACATTTGGCCTATGGCATGCACGCCAATCCTGGTCAGGCGAATTGACCATCTCGTGAGACTTGCCCTTTTCCAAACAGGACTTACGCTGGAGGCGGGCGTGACTGGTGCGCTGGAAACTCGCTGGGCGCACTTAGCCTAGCCAGGAGAGGGCTATCGATGGCAGCAGATGTGACTCCGCTCAGTGACGTCAGGTTCCTGACAGTGGCCGAGGTGGCCACGATCATGCGTGTATCCAAGATGACCGTCTACCGCCTCGTCCACTCCGGTGAACTCGAGGCTATCCGGGTGGGCCGCTCGTTCCGCGTGCCCGAGCAGGCCGTGAATCAGTACCTCCGGGACGCGTTCGTGGGATCGGACTGACCCGCGCCCGCGGTTCGCGAGTTCGTGGATGTCCCGTAGCTACCGCTGTAGCGGTAGCTACGGGACATCCACGAGTCTGGCTCGGGCTGCCTGGCCAGATGCGGGGCAGCCCCGTAACGGCGGTACCCTTTGGCGTTGGCGTGTGCCCTGCCGCTCGGCGAGCAGGGCGGCACAGTAGGCATGCCGTCAGCCAGGAAATCGAACGAGGGTGGTCCCGTGGGCTCAGTCATCAAGAAGCGCCGCAAGCGCATGGCCAAGAAGAAGCACCGCAAGCTGCTGCGCAAGACTCGCGTTCAGCGCAGAAACAAGAAGTAGCCGACTAGCACGTTGCCGTGAGTGACAACGGGCTGCCCAGCCCTGGATCCTGGCGGCACCGGCTAGCCGACGCGGCGGAGTTCGCGCGGCGGCGGCTGGCGGGCGAGTTCGAGGTCGATCAGTTCGGGTTCGACCCCGAGCTCAATTCCGCCGTCCTCATGCCTGCCGCTCTCGCGCTGTACCGGGAGTGGTTCCGGGTACAGATGCGCGGCCTCGACCGGGTGCCGGGCAGCGGCCCCGCCCTGATCGTCGCGAACCACTCGGGCGTGCTCCCGCTGGACGCGGTCATGCTGCAGGCGGGGTTGTACGCCGATCATCCTGCCCACCGCAACCTGCGCCTGCTCGGTGCCGATCTCGTGTACGAGCTGCCGGGCCTGTCCGGCCTGGCCCGCAGGAGCGGGCATACCCGGGCCGATCCGGGCTGCGCAGAGCGGCTGCTGGAGGCCGGCGAGCTGGTCGGGGTGTTTCCCGAGGGCTTCAAGGGCACAGGCAAGCCGTTCAGTGAGAGATACCGGCTGCAGCGGTTCGGCCGTGGCGGCTTCGCCCGGATCGCGATCGGCGCGGGCGTGCCGATCATCCCGTGTGCGATCGTCGGCGCCGAGGAGATCTACCCGATGATCGGGAACTCGGACCGGGCCGCCCGGCTGCTGGGCCTGCCGTACTTTCCCCTGACACCGCTATTCCCGTGGCTCGGCCCGCTCGGAGCCGTCCCGCTGCCCTCCAACTGGATCATCGAGTTCTGCGACCCGGTGCAGACCGACGGCTCCGCGGCCGCGGATGGTGACGCGAGCGATGTGGTCGCCAAGCTCGCCTGGCGGGTGCGGGAGACGATTCAGGGCAAGCTCGACGAGCTGGTCGTCGAGCGCGGCCCGGCGTTCGGCTAGTGCGCGGGCACGCTCAGCTGAGCCCGCGGCGCCGGCGGAAGGCGAGCCCGGCGGCCATCCCGCCGGCGATCGCGCCGGCCCCGGCCGCGACGGGTAGCGCGATCATGGTTGCCCGCCGCCCAGAGCGGAAGTCATGCACCGGCCAGCCGTGCTCGCGTGCCTCGGCGCGCAGTTCGGAGTCGGGGTTTACCGCGTTCGGATGCCCCACGAGAGCCAGCATCGGCAGGTCGTTGGCCGAGTCGCTGTAGGCGCTTGACCGCGTCAGGTCCAGTCCCTCGCGCTCGGCTAGGGCCCGGATCGCGGCCGCCTTCGCCTCACCGTGCAGCAGGCCACCGACCAGCCGGCCCGTGTAGACGCCGTCGACCGACTCGGCCACCGTCCCCAGCGCCCCGGTCAGGCCGAGCCTGCGGGCCAGGATGTTGGCTAGTTCCACGGGCGTCGCTGTCACCAGCCAGACGCGCTGGCCCGCTTCCAGATGACGCTGGGTGAGCTGCCTGGCACCGGCCCAGATTCGGTCGGCCATGGTGTCGTCGTAGATCTCCTCGCCCAGCCGGACGATCTCGTCGACTCGCTGCCCGGCGACGAAAGCCAGTGCCGCCTGCCGGACGGCGTCGATGTGCTCAGAGTTCTCGGCGCCGTGCAGCCGAAACGCGAACTGGCCCCACACCATGGCCGCCATGTCGCGGGCCCCGAACATCTTGCGGGCCGCGAGGCCGCGGGCGAAGTGATAGATCGAGGCCCCGCGCATGATGGTGTTATCGACGTCGAAGAAGGCCGCAGCAGACGGGTCGGGCGCCGGCGGCGGCTGCTCGACGTCCGCCGCGGCCGCTGACGCAGCGCCGGCCGCTGACGCAGCGCTGGCACGGACCGCCCAGCTCCGGCCCGGACTGAGCCCTCCCGGCAGCCTTTTCATGTCTACCAAGCCTACCGGCGGAACTCGGCTGACCTGCGCTGCGCCGCCCGGCCGCAAGGGGTTGTAGTCGCCAGGTCAGGGGTATGCTCGCATCATTGGCTCGCGTCGTGCACCATAGGCAGCGATGTCTATCTCCCTGATCGTGTCCGGGATCGGCGCCGTCGTGGCGGCGATCGGGATCGGCATGCTGATGGCACGCTGCATCCGCGCTCCGCGGGGAGACCTGATCGCCTGGTCGGTGGCCCTTCTGGGCCTGTTTATCGCGCTGGCCGCGCAGACCGTCGGTCACCTCGTCGGCTTCAGTCAGGTTAGTTTCCGCGCGATGGAGATAGGCGCCCAGGTCATCGCGCCGCTGGCCCTGATCATGGGGATCGCCGAGCTGGTAGCCACCAGCCTGCCCGGCCGGTTCGCCGCCCGGCTGTTCATCCCGGCCTTCGCGTTCATCCCGCTGGTTATCTTCGCTGTTGACCCGCTGAGCGGAGCGGCCTTCAGCAAGGCCTGGCCGGCGCCGACTGTCTACTACCAGATCATCCCCAACAAGCTGCTGGAGTACGGCCTGGCCCCGGTGGGCCTGCTGCTGGCGCTGATCATGGTCGGCATCGTCGCCTACCGGGCGCGCCGCTCGGGCACCTGGCGGGCCATGCTTTCCGCCGCCGCCCTCGCCGGGATCGGGGTCATCGCACTGGTGATCCCCGGCCTAGCGCCGGAACTCAGCGCCCAGCTGGGCGTGACGCTGCCGCTGAGCTCTCTGTTCGCCCCGCTGTGCCTGCTGGCCGCCGCGCTGGCCTGGTACGCGGGGATATCTGCTGACCGCGTGCCGCTGACCGCGCTGCACAACGGCACGGCCGGGGCTGGCCGGGCCGGGGCTGGCCGGGCCGGGGCTCGCGGGGCCGGGGCTCGCCGGGCTGGGGCAAGCCATGCTGGCGCCGGCCGGGATGGGGCCTACGACGACCAGGAAGATGACCTGGACCAGGACGGCTGGGGGGGCGGCAGACAGTGGGCGGCCGGTGACCATACCGGTGACTTTGAGTCGTATGACGACGGCAGCCAGGGCGTGTACCGGGGCGGTGGCCTGTACCGGGACGAGCCCGCAGGCGCCCGGCAGGCGCCCGGCGGCCATCCCGGAGATGATCTTGGATATGGCTGGCAGGGCAACGGCGACGATTACGACAGCCGTGAGCTTGATGCCGTCTACGGTCCCGGCGGCTACGACACCGGGAGTCTGGACGCGGCCGCTGGCGGCAGTCGCAATGACTACGACCGCAACGGTCGGCCCCTCGACCAAGATCCTCTCGGCCGCGATGCGCTTGGCCCCGATCCGCTTGGCCCCGATCCGCTTGGCCCCGATCCGCTGGGCCCCGATCCGCTGGGCCCCGATCCGCTGGGCCCCGATCCGCTGGGCCGCGGCCCAAGGGATAGCCGCGGAGTCCTCGAAAACGGTGTTCTTGACCGCGGTGTTGTTGACCAGGGTGTCCGTCGGCCGGAAGCCACCCGCGCACAGCTTTTCGGCCAGATTGCCATTTACACGCTGATCGAGGACCGGGTGCATGAGTTCGACCGGCTGACCGAGCGGGTCGTCGGGCAGGTCCGGGCCGGTGAGCCCGACACCCTGGTCTACATCGTGCACGCGGTGCCGTCGGCGCCCATGCAGCGAATCCTGTACGAGGTCTACCGCGACCGGTCCGCCTACGACCGGCACCAGCAGCAGCCTTACGTCACCGAGTTCGAGGCTGACCGGCGGCCGTACGTCCTGGCCACCAACGTCATCGAACTCGGGTTGCAGCAGGCCAAGGTCTCGCCGTTCCCGTCGATCGCCGACCTGTTCGGCGAGCCGGGCTACGACACCTCGGGGTTCGAGCGCCCCGACTACACCCGCGAATACGGCAACTCAGCCGGCCAGAACGGCACCGCGCGATGACGGCGCCCCGCCGCTCGGTGCCCGGCTCTGTGCCCAGCGGGCCCGGCCCGGCCCGCCAGATCACCCTGCTGTCCCGGCCAGGCTGCCACCTGTGCGAGGACGCGCGCGCCGTCATCGAGCGGGTCGCGGCCGAACTTGGCGTGTCCTGGTCGGAACGGGACATCACGCAGTCCGAGGATGACCTGCGGCTGTACTCGGAGATGATCCCGGTCACCCTGATCGACGGCGTCCAGCATGACTACTGGCGGGTCAGCGAGGACCGGCTGCGGGCGGCGCTCGCCGCGCAGTAGAGGCCGGGTAAACCGTCGCTATCGCCTCGCCGGCGTGGTCGCCGGACAAAGTCGCTCGACTTTGTGCAAACGTTCACAAGGGCGTACGGTGAAGCCGTGAATCACATGCGGGCAGGCCAGCAGTAGGCCAGAAGTCCTGCGTGTCCGTGGCATCGATCCCCCAGGAGTGCCGGCGCATGTCACGCCGCTCAACCTCAGCACAGGGAAGTCATGGCATCCCGGAGGCGACGGTAGCTCGCCTTCCCGTTTACCTTCGTGCCCTGTACGCCCTGGCCGATCGTGGCATCGCCACCGTCTCCAGTGAGGAACTCGCGACGGCGGCCGGGGTGAATTCGGCCAAGCTCCGCAAGGACCTGTCGCATCTGGGCTCCTATGGCACCCGCGGCGTCGGCTACGACGTCGAGTACCTCGTCTACCAGGTGTCCAGGGAGCTAGGGCTGACCCAGGACTGGCCCGTTGTCATCGTCGGCGCCGGAAACCTCGGCCGCGCGCTGGCGAACTACGGGGGCTTCGCATCCCGCGGCTTCCGGATCGCAGCGCTGCTGGACTGCGATCCGGCCGTCGTCGGCACGGTGATCGCCCGGCACAAGGTACGCAGCGCGGCCGAGATCGAGGACGTGGTCACCCGGTACGCCGTGTCCATCGGGGTCATCGCGGCGCCGGCCGCCGCCGCGCAGGATGTCTGTGACCGGCTTGTGGCCGCGGGCGTGACGAGCATCCTGAACTTCGCGCCCGTCGTGCTCAACGTGCCATCGGGCGTCGATGTGCGTAAGGTCGACCTGTCGATCGAGTTGCAGATCCTCGCCTTCCACGCCCAGCGGCGGGCCATTGTCGGGATGACGCACCTCGGAGAGAGCGAGTGGCAGGAGCGCCGGGCCCGGCGGCGAGGCGGGCGTGAGCCCGCTGATGCGGCGGGGTCGCGGTCACTCGGCGGCGATACCGGGGTGAAGGCCCAGGCGGTAGGCACATGAGCATTCTGGTCGTCGGACTCAGCCACAAGAGCGCGCCAGTGGCGACGCTGGAGCAGGCCGTGCTGACCGGTGATGCCCGGCTCAAGCTGCTGCGTGATGTCTTGCATGCGGACGACGTGGCCGGGTCTGTGGTCGTGAGCACCTGCAACCGCGTCGAGATATACGCGGACGTCGAGAAGTTTCACAGTGCCGTGGCTGCCATCTGCGAACTGCTGGCCCGGCACTCGGGCGTCCCGCTCGGCGAGCTCACCCCGCACCTGTACGTGCACTACGAGGACCGCGCCGTTCAGCACCTGCTCGCCGTGACCTGCGGACTGGACTCGATGGTGGTGGGTGAGAGCCAGATCCTCGGCCAGGTCCGCCAGTCGCTGACCCTGGCCCGTGAGCAGGGCACCGTTGACCGGCCGCTGTCGGAGCTGGGCGCGCTGGCCCTGCGCAGCGGCAAGCGAGCGCACGCCGAGACCGAGATCGACCGTGCGGGCGCGAACCTGCTCAGTGTGGGCCTGGCCGCGGCCGCCGCGCGCCTCGGATCTGCACAGGCCGGATCGGGCCTGGCCGGCCGGTCGGTGCTGGTCGTCGGCGCCGGCTCCATGAGCTCGCTGGCCGTAGCCGGCGCGGCACGCGCCGGGGCAGCCGCGATCGCCGTCGCCAACCGCACCCACATGCACGCCAAGCGGCTAGCCGCGACCGTCTCCGGTAAGCCGGCTGACCTGACTGACCTGCCCGGCCTCATCGCGGAGGCCGATCTGGTCATCTCCTGCACCGGAGCACCCGGCAGCGTCATCACGGCCGACATGGTGCGCGAGTCGTTCGCCCGCCGGAGCCACGCTCGCGACACCCTGGTGCTGCTGGACCTGGCCCTGCCCAGGGATGTCGAGGCCGGCACGGCGCAGCTGCCGGGCGTGGCCGTCATTGACCTGGAGACACTCGAGTTCGGCGAGGACGGCGGGCAGTCGCTGGCCCGGGACGGCGATATCGCCGCCGTCCGGAGCATCGTGGCCGAGGAGTTCGCGGCATACCTGTCGGCCGGGCGCGCCGCGACGGTGGCGCCCACCGTGGTAGCCCTCCGGGAGAAGGCGGCTCAGGTCGTCGACGCGGAGCTGGCCAGGCTGGCGGGGCGGCTCGACGGCCTGGATCCCCAGACCATCCAGGAGATCGCCCGGTCCATGCGGCGAGTAACGGACAAGTTGCTGCACGCTCCGACCGTCCGGGTGAAGGAACTAGCCGGCGTGCCGGGCGCCGAGTCCTATGAGGCGGCGCTGCGGGTGCTGTTCGACCTGGATCCCGATGCGGTGCGGGCAGTCGTCCGAGCGGACGCGGGCCTGGCGGGGTTCGAGGACCTGGACGCCGTCGGCCGGGCCGGGACTGAGGGGCGGGCCAAACGCGAGGATGGCCCCGACACCGAGGAGAGAGCGCCGTGAGTGTGCTGCGCCTGGGCACGCGGAAGAGCCCGATGGCTATGGCCCAGTCGCTTCAGGTCGCGCGGGCGATCACCGAGCGGACCGGGCGCGAGGTCGAGTTCGTGGGGATCTCTACCTACGGCGACGCCAGCGCGGGCCAGCTCGCGCAGATCGGCGGTACCGGGGTGTTTGTCAGCGGGCTGCGAGCGAGCCTGCTGACCGGCGAGGTCGACCTAGCTGTGCACTCCCTCAAGGACCTGCCGACGGCGGCCGCCGAGGGCATCGTGCTGGCCGCCGTGCCAGTGCGGGGTGATTGTCGCGACGCGCTAGCCGCCCGGAACGGGGCAAAACTAGCCGACCTGCCGTCGGGGGCCCGGATCGGCACGGGCTCGCCGCGCCGGGCGGCGCAGCTCTTGATGCTGCGTCCCGATCTGGCCCCCGTCCCGGTGCGCGGTAACGCGGGTACTCGGCTGGCCAAGGTCGAGTCCGGGGAACTCGAGGCGGTCGTGCTTGGCTACGCCGGGCTGTCCCGCATTGGTCGGCTGGACGCGGTTACGCAGATTTTCGAACCCGAGGAGATGCTGCCAGCGCCGGGCCAGGGCGCCCTCGCGGTTGAGTGCCGGGCAGACCGGGAAGACCTGGTTTCGCTGCTGGCATGCGTGGATGACCCGGTCAGCCGGGCCGCCACAACGGCAGAACGCAGCCTGCTTGCGGCGTTGCAAGCAGGCTGTCTGGCCCCGGTGGGCGCGTATGCTGCCGGGACGGATGTTGTGCGGCTGGACGGCGTTGTCGTATCAGCCGACGGGGGAATGGCGCTTCGCGGGAGCGCAGGTGGTCCGGCGGCCGAGGCTGAGCGCCTTGGCCGCGAGGTAGCCGCCGATCTGCTCCGCCGCGGCGCGGGACGGTATATGGCCGTGTCCGGTGGACACATCAGCAACGGGGACGATGACAAATGAACCCCACACCCGCGACGGACAAGCCCGCCCGGCTGGCCGGCGACAAGACCGGTGGCAGGGCGGCCAAGGGCGCAGAGAAGGCGGCACCGGGCTGGGTCGCCTTCGTCGGTGCCGGGCCTGGCGACGAGGAACTGCTCACGGTACGTGGTGCAGCCCTCCTCGGCCAGGCTGACCTCGTGGTCGCGGCGCCGTGGATCAGCGAGCGGCTGGCGCACCTGATGAAGGCCGGCGCAGCGCTCGCCGACTCCGAAGGGCTCGCCGACGACCAGCGGATGCTGGTGAAGGCGGCCAGGGCCGGTCAGCGCGTCGTCCGGATGTTCGGCGGTGACCCCTTCATGTTCTGCAACGCGGCCGCTGAGGCGGCGGTCTGCGCCAAGGCGAAGGTGGCGTTCGAGATCGTGCCGGGCGTGTCGGCGGCGACCGCCGTGCCCGCCTACGCCGGGATTCCGCTGACCTCCGACGGTAGCGGTGATGTGCGCATCATTAACGCCAGCGAGGTCAGCGGCGTGTCCGCCGGGCCTGGCACGCTGGTCATTCTCGGAGCCGAGGCGGGACCGGTCGATCTGGGCAAGATGCTCATCGCGGCCGGCTGGGCGGACACCACCCCGTTCGCCATTACCTGGAATGGCACCACCACCGACCAGCACACCGTCGTCGCCACGCTCGGCACGGTCGCCGCCGACCTCAAGGCCGCGGGCGTCAGCCCGCTGACCGCGCACGGCCCGGCGGTGGCGGTGGTCGGCGCGGGTGTCGCCGCGCAGCGGTCGCTGTCCTGGTTCGAGACCAAGCCGCTATTCGGCTGGCGGGTGCTGGTGCCGCGCACCAAGGAGCAGGCCGAGGAGGTCTCGGACCTGCTGCGCGCCCGCGGCGCGGTTCCCGAGCAGGTGCCCACCATCGCGGTTGAGCCACCGCGCACGCCGCAGCAGATGGAGCGCGCGGTCAAGGGGCTGGTGACAGGCCGGTACCAGTGGATCGCCTTTACGTCGGTCAACGCCGTCCGCGCGATCAGGGAGAAGTTCGAGGAATACGGCCTGGACGCCCGGGCTTTCGCCGGCGTGAAGGTCGCGGCGGTCGGTGATCAGACCGCCAGGGCGCTGCGCGAGTTCGGCATCATGCCCGACCTGGTGCCCGACGGTGAGCAGTCGGCCGAGGGCCTGGCCGATGCGTGGCCTGCCTATGACGATGTGCTCGACCCGATCAACCGGGTCCTGCTGCCGCGGGCGGACATCGCGACGGAGACACTGGTCGCCAGGCTCACGGACCTGGGCTGGGAGGCTGAGGACGTCACCGCCTACCGGACGGTGCGGGCCGCGCCGCCGCCAGCCCCGATCCGCGAGGCCATCAAGGGCGGCGGCTTCGACGCCGTCCTGTTCACCTCCTCCTCGACGGTTCGCAACCTGATCGGCATCGCGGGCAAGCCGCACGCGGTCACCGTGATCGCCGTGATCGGCCCGCAGACGGCCAAGACCGCGGCCGAGTTCGGCCTGCGGGTGGATGTCATGGCTCCGCGCCCGTCGGCCACGGCCCTGGTCGAGGCGCTGGCCGAGCACGGCGCCGGCATCCGCGACGCGGCCATGGAGGCGAGCGAGCCGCTGCGTCGGCCCAGCGAGCGGCGTCGCGGAGCTCGCCGCCGGATCAGGTAGGCCCATGAACGCGAGCTTTCCCGTCGCCCGGCCTCGTCGGCTGCGCCGCAGCGCGCCGCTGCGCCGCCTGGTTACGCCGGTCAGCGTGCGCCCAGCCGACCTGGTGCTGCCGATGTTCGTCAAGGAGGGCATCGCCGAGCCGCAGCCGGTGGTGTCTATGCCGGGAGTCGTGCAGCACACCAGGGACAGCCTGCGCAAGGCCGCGGCGCAGGCCGTGGACGCCGGCGTCGGCGGCCTGATCCTGTTCGGGATCCCGGCGGCCAAGGACGCCCGGGGCTCCGCCGCAGACGATCCCGCCGGAATCGTCCAGTTGGCGCTCGGCGATCTGGTGGCCGAGGTGGGCGGCGACACCGTGCTGATGGCCGACCTGTGCCTGGATGAGTACACCGATCACGGCCACTGCGGGATCCTGACGCCCGCGGGCGACGTAGATAACGACGCCACGCTGGAGCGGTACGCATCGATCGCGGTGGCGCAGGCTCGGGCAGGCGTGCACGCGGTCGCGCCGAGCGGGATGATGGACGGCCAGGTGGCCGCGATCCGCGCGGCGCTGGACGCGGCCGGCCATAGCGAGGTGGCGATCTGCGCGTACTCGGCTAAGTACGCCTCGGCCTTCTACGGACCGTTCCGGGATGCCGCGGAGTGCGCCCCGCAGTTCGGCGACCGGGCGTCGTACCAGCAGGATCCGGCGGGGGCGCGCGAGGCCCTGCGGGAGGTGCTGCTCGACGTGGCCGAGGGTGCCGACATCGTGATGGTCAAGCCCGCGCTCGCCTACCTGGACGTGATCAGTCAGGTCGCCGCGACCGTGCACCTGCCGGTGGCCGCTTACCAGGTCAGCGGCGAGTACGCGATGATCGAGGCAGCTGCGGCGAATGGCTGGCTGGACCGGGACCGGGCCATCGACGAGACGCTGACGGCGATCCGCCGGGCGGGCGCCGACATCATCCTGACGTACTGGGCCGCCGAGGTCGCCCGGCGCCTGCGCTAGAGCACGCCGGGCTGAGGCCTGCGGCTGGCCATTCCGCTGCGGCCGAGTTGCCCCAGTCGCCGGCGGCGCGGTTTACGGTCATCCGACGGAGGCTTTGCGCTTGGCCGCAAGCACTACGTGACCATGTCGTTCATGATCACGGGGATTTCTCAGTCGCGCGAGGCTGTCGCATAGCTCGTGGTCGCCTTGGCCTGGCTGGCTGCGGCGGCCGGCGGCCGAATCGGCTGGGTTTCTTGATCACCACCGTTTTTTCGCACATACCGCTGAAAAACGGTGGTGATCACCCGCGACCCGGTTCCGGCTCAGCCCTCAGCCGTGCCCGGGGGCGACCGCAAGTCCCGGGCGGCGCCCCGGCGAGCGGGAAACCGCCGGCCCTGGCCGCACCGCCGCCCGCCAGCCCCG
>Ga0066790_10000437_pt1 | contig 15456 bp, 14 predicted proteins | sample OrgsoiDNA2013050_FD_70963 | JGI IMG/M metagenome (GOLD analysis project Ga0066790, IMG submission 70963) | Permafrost soil microbial communities from the Arctic, to analyse light accelerated degradation of dissolved organic matter (DOM) -... | ecosystem: Environmental > Terrestrial > Soil >...
ACCGCGCGGACCCGCAGTCCCCAGCGCGTGCTGAACAGGCCGACCTGAACCGCGATCAGCAGCACGTAGGTGATGTACAGGAAGATCGTCGAGTCGAACAGGACCGGCCCGATAATCGGGATGTCGCCGAGCAGCGGGATCTTCATCGGCAGGTAGGTGGCCGGCGAGTTGAGCGAGTTCTGGTAAGGGACCAGCGCCCGGTCGTACAGGAAGCCGGTGAGGCCGGCGGCGAACACGTTGAGCACCACGCCGAGCACGACCTGGTCCACCATGTAGCGGATGGCGAAGACCGCCAGCATCGCGCCGAGCAGGGCCCCGGCCGCCGATCCCAGGATCAGCCCCAGCCACAGGGCGCCGAAGAAGCTGGCGGCGACGGCGCCGGTGAACGCCCCGAACAGCAACTGGCCCTCGATCGCGATGTTGATCACGCCGGACCGCTCGCACAGGCACCCCGCGAGCGCGCCGAGGATCAGCGGGATGGACGCCTCCAGCGTGCCCTCGAGCAGGTTAATAATGCTGAACGGGGACGGCTGCCCCACCTCCGCCCAGCACAGCAGGGCGACGACGAAGGCGAACAGGACCACCCCGATACTGACCCGCCTGGCGACGGCGCCGAGCGCCGCGAGCACGCGCAGCAGCCCGGCCGCGATCGAGATCCCGCCGCACACGTAGGCGGTCGTGGCCGCCGGAAGGCTGAGATTGGGCACCGTGACCTTCGCGAACTCGGGCGAGAAGGCGAAGGAAGCGTCCCCGTGCTTGGCGTACATCCCGAAGCCGACGATGTCGACGAGGCCGAACGCGATGAAGGCGGCCGCGGGGATGATCCGGCGGTCCACCGTGAGCGAGACGCCGGTGGCCCTGGCGAGAGCTGTCACCCGTTCCACCCCTTGGCGAGAGACTGGCCGGCCCCGCGGGCCGTCGCCCTGTGCAGCCGGAAGATCCCCCGCACCAGCGGCGGTGCCGCGACGAACAGTACGACGAGCGACTGGATCACCGTGGTGACGGACAGCGGCGTGGAGGTGCTGGCCTGCATCGCGATGCCGCCCGCGTGCAGGGCCCCGAACAGCAGTGCGGCCAGGACCACGCCCAGCGGCCGGGCCCGGCCCAGCAGCGCGACCGTGATCGCGTCGATCCCGTAGGTCCCGTAGCTCTGGAAGGTCAGCGTGAAGTCCGTGCCCTGGATGACCGCGCTGGCGGCCAGCCCGGCGAGGCCGCCGGCGATCAGCATGACACCGATCCAGGTCCGCGGCACGCTCATGCCCGCGCTGCGGGCCGCGCTCGGGTTGGCCCCGACGCTGCGGAACTCGAACCCGATGGTGCTGCGGTTCAGCAGCCACCAGACACCAGCCGCGCAGGCCAGCGCGAGCAGGAAGCCCGCGTTGACCCGCAGGTGCGAGCCGAGCAGCAGCGGCAGGTGGGCGTTACCGGCGATGAGCGGGCTGATCAGGTCTGAGCGGCCGGGGCGCCGCATCCCCGAGGTGCCCAGGATCCAGGCCAGGAAATCGGCCAGCACGTAGTTGAGCATGATCGTCACGATCACCTCATGCGCCCCGGTGGCCGCCTTGAGGAAGCCAACCAGCCAGCCTATGACGGCGCCGCCGGCAAAGGCGCCGAGCACGCAGACCACGACGTGGATGACGGGCGGGAGGCTGACGCCGAAGCCGAGCCAGGTGCACACCAGCGCGCCGCCGATGAACTGGCTCTGCGCGCCGATGTTGAACAGCCCGGCGCGGAACGCCAGCGCCACCGACAGGCCGGCGAAGATCAGCGGCGTCGCGTTGACCGCGGTCTCCGAGATCGGGTTGAAGACCTGGCTGACGGTGCCGTCGCTGAAGGCGACGCCGATCGACTTCTGCTGGAAGATGGCGCCGACGGTGTGCGGGTTGAAGATCGAGCCCTCGAACATCGCGACGTAGGCGCCCGCCGCCGAGCCCCACGCCCTGGCGATGGCGTTGCCGGGCGCGGCGAAGAAGGTTCCCCAGGCGTTGAGCACCGTCGGGTCGGTGAAGGCGATCAACAGGCCGCCGACCACGATGGCGGTCACGATCGCCAGGGCCGTGACGACGACTGAGTTGCCCTCGACGATCGACTCGATCAGCAGCCGGCCCAGGCGCGGTCGCTGGCCGCTGTTGTCCTGATCGGCCTGCTTGGCCGACTCGGCCGGCGGTGCCGGGGGCTCGGCCGCCGTGGGCTGGTCGCTCATGCCGATTCCCCCGCTGCCTGGTCCTTGTCGGCCGTGGCCGGGACCGCGCCGGCCATGAGCATGCCGAGTTCCTCGACGGGGACCGACGGCGGCCGGAAGCCCGTGATCCGGCCTTCGTACATAACGGCGATGCGGTCGGCCAGCGCGTACACCTCGTCCAGTTCCGCCGAGATGATGACCACCGCGACGCCCTTGTCCCGCTCCTCGATGAGCCGCCGGTGCACGAACTCGATCGATCCCACGTCCAGGCCGCGAGTGGGCTGGCTGGCGAGCAGCACCCGCAGGTCGCGGCCGAACTCGCGGGCGAGGATCACCTTCTGCTGGTTGCCGCCGGACAGCGTGCCCGCCGGGGTGTCTACTGACGTGGTCCGCACGTCGAACTGGGCCACCCGGGCGGTGGCGTTCGCCCGGCTGGCCGCCAGGTCGAGGGCGATGCCCCTGGCGTACGGCGGGCGGTCGTAGACGTCCAGGATCATGTTGTCGGCCACCGAGAAGTCGGCGACGAGACCGTCCGACTGGCGGTCCTCGGGGATGTAGCCGATGCCCGCCCGGATCCGCTGCCGGGGTGTCTGCGCCGTGATCTCCCGTCCGGCCAGCCGCACCGACCCGGCGCTGACCGGGCGCAGGCCCATGAGCGCCTCGCACAGCTCGGTCTGCCCGTTGCCCTGGACGCCGACGACGCCGAGGATCTCACCCGCCCGGACGCTGAAGCTCACCCCGTCGACCGCATGCTGCCCGCGGTCGTCGGGCACGGTCAGCTGCTCGACCGCCAGGACCACCTCGCCCGGCGCGGCTGGCGACTTGCTGACCTGGAGGACTACCTTCCGGCCCACCATGAGGGCGGCCAGCTCCTCGTCCGTCGCCGTCGGCGGCCGCTGGCCCATGACCTGGCCCCGGCGGACGACGGTGATGACGTCGGCGATCTCCTGGACTTCCCGGAGCTTGTGCGAGATGAAGATGATGGATCGCCCGTCGGCCCGGAGCTGGCGCATGATCGTGAAGAGCTCGTCGGTCTCGCCGGGAGTGAGCACGGACGTCGGCTCGTCCAGGATCAGAACGCGAGCCTCCGCCGCGAGGGCCTTGATGATCTCGACCCGCTGCTGCACCCCGACGGGCAGTTCCTCGATGCGCGCGTCCGGGTCCACCCGCAGGCCGTAGCGCTCGGAGAGCTCGCGCACCTCGCGGCGCATCCCGCGCCGGTCGAGCAGGCCAAGCCGGCGGCTCCGCTCCGCGCCCAGCGTGACGTTCTCCGCCACGGTAAAGACCGGCACGAGCATGAAGTGCTGGTGCACCATCCCCAGGCCGGCCCTGATCGCATCCTTGGGGGAGCGCAGCGTGATCGGCTGGCCGTCGGCCAGGATCTCGCCGTCGTCGGGCTGAGTCAGCCCGTACAGGACGTTCATCAGCGTCGTCTTGCCGGCGCCGTTCTCGCCGAGCAGGGCGTGAATCTGGCCGGGCTCGACGGTCAGGTCGATCCCGTCGTTGGCTACGAGGGCGCCGTATCGCTTGGTGATGCCCCGCAGCTCGAGCCGCACCGCTCCCTCCCTCCAGATCGTGCCAGGCCGCCGCTAGCGAGATGACAGCAGGCCAGGACGGCCACGCCGCCCTGGCCTGCTGCCACCGGGCCTAGACCGGGCTCTTGGTTGGCGTCTTGATCGCGCCGCTGATGATGCCCGCCTTGATCGTCGCGAGCTGGGACTGCAGGGCCGCCGGGACCTTGCTGGCGAAGTCGTGGAACGGCGAGAGGGCGACGCCGCCGTTGGACAGGTCGCCGACGTAGTTGCCGCCCTTGAACGTGCCGTTGGCGGCCGACAGGACCGCGGCCTTGACCGAAGCCTGGATGCCCTTGGTCACGCTGGAGATGAAGTACTTGCAGTACTGCGCCGCCTTGACGCAGCCGTCAGTGTCCACCCACAGCATGTTCACCTTCTGCGAGCCGGCCTGCGCGTCGGCATTCTGCACGGCCTTGGCCGCGCCGAGGCCCACATTGCCGGCCACCGGGAAGATCACGTCCGCGCCGTCGCTGATGAACGTCTGGGTGAGGGTCTGGCCGCTGGTCTGGTTGGTGAAGTTGCCGGTGAAGCTGCCGTTCTGGGTCTGCTCGTTCCAGCCCAGCACCTTGACGTGCTTGTGGTTCTGGGAGTTGTAGTACTGCACGCCGTCCCAGTAGCCGTCCATGTAGATCGTCACCGTCGGCAGCTTCTGGCCGCCGAACGTGGCCACCGCGCCCGTCTTGGACATCCCCGCCGCCAGGTAGCCGCCGAGGAAGCCGTCCTGCACGGTGTTGTAGACCAGCGAGTCGATGTTCTTGACGACCGGGGTGTAGCTGTAGTCGACGATCGCCAGCTTCTGCGCCGGGTTGGCCTTGGCCGCGGCCTGGGTGTTGTCACCCATCAGGAACCCGACGGTGACGATGATCCCGCACTTCTTGGCGACGAACTGGTTGATGTTCGGCGTGTAGTCGCTGCTCGACTGCGACTGCAGGTTGTGCACCGTGATGCTCGGATCGGCGGCGACCGCATCCTGCATGCCCTGCCAGGATGATGCGTTGAACGAGCGGTCATCGAGGCCGCCGGTGTCGGTCACCATGCAGCCCAGGAACTTGCCTGCAGTAGCCGCGGCGCTCGACGAGGAACTCGGAGTGCTGCCACCCGACGAGCTCGACGAGCTAGCAGTGGGTGCGCTCGTATTAGAACCGCACGCCGCCAGCAGCGCGGTGGCGCTGACTGCTGCGACGGTCATGAGTGTCGCTCTCACCGTTACCTCCTAGGTCATGGCAACCAGCGCCGCAATGTGTGCGATCAGGGCCGCGGACTTGCCCGGTGCCCTGGACCAGGACGGCGGTGTCCGGCATATCCCCCGAGGGATGCCCGAAGGTTAGCCGTGGCCCGTAGCCGGGGAAAGGGCAGAAGTCGGAGCAAGGCCGCCCTGTTGCACAATTGAGACCCGCAGGTCAAACCGGGGGCCGCGGGTCGAGTCGTCGGATCGAGTCCAGCACGGAGGTTGCATGAGCATCGACTGGCTGGCGCTGCGCGCCGCCGCCACGGCCGTGGCCGACCACGCCTATGCCCCCTATTCCGGCCTGCGCGTCGGCGCGGCCGGGCAGGCCGAGGGCGGGGCGGCCGGGCAGGCCGACGGCGGAATCGTCGTCACCGGCTGCAACGTGGAGAACGCGTCGTTCGGGCTGACCCTCTGCGCCGAGTGCGGTCTGGTATCGGCGCTGCACGCGGCCGGCCGGGACAGGCTCGTCGCGGTCAGCGTGGTCGCGGCCGATGGCGCACCGCTGGTGCCGTGCGGGCGCTGCCGGCAGCTCCTGCTGGAGGCCGGCGGACCCGAGCTGCTCCTGGACGCCGACGGCGGCCCGCGGCGGCTGGGCGACCTGCTTCCGGCCGCGTTCACCGGCGCGGACCTGGCGGATCGCCGCGAGGCCGGGCGGGGTGCTGAGGCGGGGCCGGGCGCTGGGGCCGGCGGGCTGCCCAGTGCCTGACGTCGTCGACCTGATCCGGGCCAAGCGAGACGGCGGCCGCCTCGCCGAAGCGGACATCGGCTGGCTGATTGATGCCTACACTCGCGGGGCGGTCGCCGACGAGCAGATGTCCGCCCTGCTGATGGCGATCTGCTTCCGCGGCCTGGACCCGGCCGAGCTGCGGGCCTGGACGGCGGCGATGATCAACTCGGGCGAGCGGCTGGACCTGAGCGCCGTGCCCGCGCCGACGGTCGACAAGCACTCGACCGGGGGCGTCGGCGACAAGGTCTCGCTGATCCTGGCCCCGCTGGTGGCGAGCTGCGGGGCCGCGGTGCCGCAATTGTCTGGCCGCGGCCTCGGCCATACCGGCGGCACGCTGGACAAGCTGGAGTCGATACCCGGCTGGCGTGCCGACCTGGACAACGCGCAGATCGTGGCCGTGCTCCAGGCGGCCGGCTGCGTGATCTGCGCGGCGGGGCCGGGCCTCGCGCCGGCCGACCGCCGCCTGTACGCGCTGCGCGACGTGACCGGGACAGTCGAGTCGATCCCGCTGATCGCCAGCTCGATCATGTCCAAGAAGATCGCCGAGGGAACCGCCTCGCTCGTCCTGGACGTGAAGGTCGGCAGCGGTGCGTTCATGCCAGACCTGGCGGCGGCCAGGGAGCTGGCGCAGACCATGGTGGAGCTCGGGAACGCCCACGGGGTCCGCACGAGCGCGCTGCTGACCAGGATGGACGCGCCGCTTGGCCGGGCGGCGGGCAACGCGGTCGAGGTCGAGGAGTCCGTGGCCACCCTGCGCGGGGACGGCCCGGCCGACCTGGTGGAGGTGACCCTGGCGCTGGCCCGCGAGATGCTTGCCCTGGCCGGAGTGCAGGCCGACCCCACGGCGGCCCTCGCGGATGGCCGGGCGCTGGCGCGGTACCGCGACATGATCGCGGCGCAGGGCGGCGATCCCGACGCGCCGCTGGCCGCGGCGGCGCACTCGACCGTGCTGCGCGCGGCGCAGGCCGGCTACGTGCGGGGGCTGGATGCCCGTGCCGTCGGCGTGGCCGCCTGGCGGCTCGGCGCCGGCCGGGCCCGCAAGGAGGACTCGGTGAGCGCGGCCGCGGGGATCATCTGCCTGGCTAAGCCCGGCGAGCGGGTGACGGCCGGCCAGCCCGTGCTGGAGTTGCGCGCCGACGACGAGGCCCGGTTCGGCCGGGCCCTGGACGCGCTCGACGGTGCCATCGAGATCGGCCCGCGGCCGCCGGAGCCGCTATCGCCGGTGCTGGAGCGGATCGGCCCTTGAGCCGGGCCCCTGAGCGCAGGCCCCGCTCTGTGACACCGGTCTGTGACAATGGGGGCCATGGCTGTCACGCTTGAGGAAATCCGCCGGGTACCTAAGGTGCTGCTGCACGACCATCTCGACGGCGGCCCGCGCCCGGCGACGATCGTCGAGCTGGCCGCCGAGACCGGATATGCCGGCCTGCCGGCCACCCACGCCGGCGAGCTGGCCGACTGGATGAGCCGGGTCGCCCAGCGGGGCAGTCTCGAGCTCTACCTGGAGGCCTTCCAGCACACGGTCGGGGTGATGCAGACCAGGGAGGCGCTCATCCGAGTGGCCGCCGAATGCGCCGAGGACCTGGCCGCCGACGGCGTGGTCTACGCGGAGGTCAGGTTCGCGCCCGAGCTGCACCTCAGCCGCGGGCTCAGCCTGGACCAGGTAGTGGAGGCGGTCCTCGAGGGCTTCCGGCGCGGCAGCTCCGGCCGCTCGATCACCGTCTACGCGCTGCTTACCGCGATGCGGACGGCGGCGAGGTCGCTGGAGATCGCCGAGCTGGCCGTCCGGCACCGCGACGCCGGCGTCGTCGGGTTCGACATCGCCGGCGCCGAGGCGGGCAGCCCGCCCAGCCGCCACCTGGATGCGTTCCAGTACGTGGCGAGGGAAAACTTCCACATCACCATCCACGCGGGGGAGGGATTCGGCCTGCCGTCCATCTGGGAGGCCCTGCAGTGGTGCGGCGCGGACCGCCTCGGCCACGGCGTCCGCATCATCGACGACATCGCCGTGTCGCACGACGGCACCGCGACGCTGGGCAGGCTGGCCAGTTACGTCCGGGACAGGCGGATCCCGCTGGAGATGTGCCCGACTTCCAATGTGCAGACCGGCGCGGCCGCCTCGATCAAGGAGCATCCGATCGGCCTGCTGCGCGACCTGGCGTTCCGGGTCACCGTCAACACCGACAACCGGCTGATGAGCGGGGTCAGCCTGTCGTCGGAGTTCCATGCCCTGGCGCAGGCGTTCGGCTACGGCTGGGGTGACATCGAATGGCTGACGCTGAACGCGATGAAGAGCGCCTTTGCCCCCTTCGATGAGCGGCTGCGGCTTATCAACACCGTCATCAAGCCCGGCTTCGCCGTGGCCCGCGCCGCCCGCCTCGGCTCGCCCCGCCCCATCGGCGGCGCCGGGCTCCGCTGAGCAGACGGCACGAAGCGCGGCAAAGCTCGACCGGCAGCAGGATCAGGGCAGCCGTCGCGGCCGTGGAACAAGGCCGCTTACCGGCTAACGACCCGTTGAATGGCTAAGGTTGCCCACGAGGACATAAGGGAGGTCCAGCGGTGGGCGAGGATACGCGATTTAGTGTTCCGCTCTTCACGATCGATGAAGGCGCGCGGCACCTGGGCATGCCCGCCTCGACTCTGCGCGACTGGACACGCCGGATGGCCGGGCCGGCGCCACTGGTGCATCGAGTTGAGCCCTGCACGCCGCGGGCAGCGTCGCTGCCGTTTATTGGGGTCATCGAGGCCCACATGCTCCGCGGATTCAAGGAGTTGGGACTGAGTCCTCGCGAACTCCGGACCTCAGTTTCACGCTTGCGGAAGATCACCGGAGATGAGTACGCGCTCGCGACCAAGCGCGTGGCGTCAGACGGAATCGACCTGCTTGTCGACATGGCCGCATCGGCTGACAGCCCGGAGTGGGAGCGCGCCCGCGATGGACAGGGCGCAATCGGCGAGGTAATCGAGCGCTACCTGAAGTTCGTGACGTGGCGGTCGTCAGATCGCTACCCGTTGCGACTGACGCTCCAGGCGTACCAGGGGGCCGACGTTATCATCGATCCCCGGTTCGCCTTCGGCCAGCCGATCCTCGAGCGCGAGAAAGTACGGGTTGAGGACATTCTCGATGCCTTCTGGGCTGGGGAGAGTTATCTAACGATTGCCGGCGAGTTCGGAGTGAGTTCCAGTGCCGTCGAGGCGGTCATCCGGTCGGCAACCCGTCGCCGCGCAGTCTGAGTTCCTGATCGACCGGAGTCTAGGCCGACTGGGCCTCAAGGCTGCCCTCCAGGAGGTCGCCCTGACCGTCTGGACTCTCGCCGATGTATACGGTGCGTGTCTTCTGCCTGACTAACGCGAATCTCAACTTCGCCGATCAGGCAGCCTACTTTGTAACCAACCGCTTTCGGATCATTCAGGCGGCTCAGAAGCCTGGTCCGTACCTCTACGGCGTCTACAAGGACAGCATAAAGAAGCTGTGGCCTTGAGACAGCTAGCTCGATCTGGTGAAGCTCCGATGGGACACAGTGCGCTGACGTCGCCAAGCGCAAAGCGTCCTTAGCCGACTGGCCAGCGCTGCGCCGAGTTCGTTCCGAGCGCGTGGGCCGGCACCCGCATCCGCGTCATGGCCTGCGGCGATGACTTGCTCGGGGAAGCACTCTTATGTCTTGACTGTAACAATAGATTCAATACTCTAGAGTCATGAATCTAACCCGCTTGATCGCCCTGGGCCTGCTGACGGAGCGGGGAGCGCGCCATGGCCACCAGCTGAAGCGCGACGTCGAGGTCACGAAGGCCGACGAGTGGGCCGGCGCCGGGGCCGGATCACTGAACCGCGAGCTGCGACAGATGGCAGCCGAGGGGCTCATCAAGGCCGTCCGCACCGAGCGCGTCGGCCACCGGCCTGAGCGCACCATCTACCAGATCACCGCCGAGGGGCGGCGCGAGCTGGCGATCCTGCGGGAGCGCGCGATCGGGCGGATCCAGGACGGGACTGACCCGATGGCGGCAGGGCTGATCTTCGCAGGCTCCCAGGACCGGGCCGCGCTGGCCGGGCTGCTGGCGCTGCACCGGCGCGCGGTGGAGGCGGAACTGGAGCGCCTGGCTGTGGAACGCGAGCGCGGGATGCGGGAGGGATACCTGCAGCCGTCGGTGTCGCCGCTGCAGGCTGCAGCGTTCCGCCGCGGTGAGCTGCGCATGCAGGCCGAGCTGGCCTGGCACCGCGAGTGCGACCAGATGCTGACCGGGGAAGCTGGCGATGCCCCGGCAGGCGCGCGGACCGCGGACGCCGGTGACCCATCGGCGGCCGGCCTGCCGTAATGGCCGAAGACCAGCCGGCACCCGGCTGCAGGCCGGTGCCGGCCGGGCGGGGGCGATTGCCGCCGGCCCTTCGCTGCCCGCTGTTCGTCCGGCTGTGGGCGGGCTCAATCGTGTCGAGCATCGGCACCCAGATGAGCAACGTCGCCAAGCTGTGGGTCCTGTACGTCCTGACCCATTCCGCGCTCGCGCTCGGACTGGAAGGCCTGTGCTTCTCCGTTCCGATCATGCTGCTGCCCCTGCTGGCCGGCCCGGTCAGCGACCGCGTCGACCGCCGGACCATCCTGAAGATCACGACTGCGGCCGAGGCCGCCGGAGCATGCGCCCTGGCTGCGGTAGCGGCGGCCGGAGCCTTGCACCCGTGGGTCATCTACCTGACCGCGGGCATCGAGGCCGGCCGGCTAGCGTTCGAAATTCCCGCGCGCACCGCCCTCACCACGGCCCTGGTGCCCGGCGAGGCGCTGCTCAGCGCCCAGTCGCTGTCCGCGGTCGTATGGAGCTCAGCCGCGCTGGCCGGCCCCGCGCTCGGCGGCCTGCTGCTCGCCACCACCAGCGCCGCAGTCGTATTCGCCGTCAACGGACTCACCACCATCGCCGCCCTCATCGCCTTCCTGCCGCTCAGCCGCGCCACGCTCCGCGCCGTAACAGGTAACAACGCGCCAGCCGGGCTGACGAGCGGCCTGCGGTTCGCCTGGCGGCACCGGGATCTGCTGGACCTCGAGGCCACCCTGCTAGCGACCAGCACGCTCGTTATCGGGACGGAGACCTTACTGCCCGTCCTGGACCAGACACTGTGGCACGGCGGATCGACAGGCTACGCGTTACTGCGCATGGCGCCTGGCATCGCCGCGGTACTCACAGGCGCGGCTCTGTCAGCGACACGGGCGGTCCGCTCTCCGGCTCGCGCCATCACGGTAAGCGTGCTCGGCGCCTGCGCCGGACTGATCGCGTTCACCCAGGCACCCGGGCTGGTGGCCGCTATCGGTCTACTCGTTCTCGCCTCCCTCGCACTGACAGCCGCCCAGGTCCACCTCGTCACCCGCATCCAGCAGGTCACCCCCGATCACCTCCGCGGGGCGATCAGCGGTTTCAGCGCGATCGCCCAGAGCGGTCTCGCTGGCGTCGCGGCCGCCTGCATGGCCCTGACCGCCGCCAGCCTGGGAGCCCGCACGATTATCATCGCGGTCGCTGCCATCACCGCCGTAGCCGCGCTCTGCGGCTCCGCCCGCGGCCGCCGGCCCCACCGCACTCCGCTCTGCGGTTCGCTAGAGGTGCCAGCCAGAATGGCGGATCCGCAGGCCGCCTGCGGCGACGAGGGGTAATCGCGTGACTGTTGACCAGCGGGACGGCTCGCCCGGGCTGCCGCCGGAACTGCTGAACAATGATCCGCACGGATTTGCCTGGAGCGTCTGGCATGAGCGGACGCCCAAGCTGGTGAGCCAGATCGCAGACGCGCATCCCTACGGGCTGGCGCAGCGCCAGGCACTGGACGGCCTGCTGGAAGAGATCGCCGGGGGCCTCATCGCGCCACTCGGACCGGGTGCCCGCGACCACGAGACCTGGTCCGCCTGGGGCGCGGACTACTTCGGGACGCCGTGGCTGGCTGCGCCGTTCCTGGGGTCGGAGTCGTACTTCTACCGCCGCCTGCTCGACGCGGTCGGCTTCTTCGCGCCCGGCACGTGGCAGGGGATCGACCCGTTCGCGTACCTGAAGCATGCCGAGCTCCGCGACCCCGCGCTGGAACCCGACCTGGCCGCCCTCGATGCCCTGGACCGGCTTCCCGTCCGGGAGCAGGGGCAGGCGAAGCTCGTCGCGTCGCTGTGGGGGAACCGCGCTGACCTAGGCTTCCTGATCGGCAAGGCGCCGGGATCTGCTGAACTGGGGCCGGCCGGGCTCGTGGCAGATAACAGCGCCGACTTTTGGTCCGCGCTGGGGCCGGACGCCCGCGTCGTCTTGGTGGCGGACAATGCTGGCCGCGAGATGCTGGCCGATCTCGTGCTGATCGACCATCTCCTCGTCACCGGGCAGGCTGACTCGATTGCGCTGCACGTGAAGCCGAGCCCGTACTACGTCTCCGACGCCACCCCAGCAGACGTCCTGGCCTGCCTCCGGCGGCTGGCCGCCGCCGCCGGCACGGCGGGGCGGATCGCCGGCCGTCTGGGGGCCGCCCTGCGGACGGGGCAGCTCGGCCTGGACACCCACGAGTTCTACTGCGCGCCCTGGTCCTACCACCGCACGCCCGCCGACCTCGCGGCCCGGTTCCGGCAGGCATCGCTGACCATCCTCAAGGGCGACCTCAACTACCGGCGGCTCACCGGCGATCGAGCCTGGCCCGCGACCACTCCGCTCGCCAGCGTCACGGCCTATTTTCCCGGCAGCGTCGCAGTCCTTCGCACGCTCAAGTCCGACGTGGTCACCGGCCTGGACCCGGCGGTCGTCGCCAGTCTCGACGCCACCGGCCAGCCCTGGCGCACCAACGGCCAGCACGGGCTTGTCCAGGTCAGGCACAGATAGGGCGACCCCGACTGGTCAGCCCCACCGGAAGGTCCAGATCGGCGTGCCAATCAGGCTGGCGGCGATCGACCGCGCCGGCAACCGGCGCGGCTACGGGTATGACACCGCAGCTGAGCGGACCAGGCTGCGGATCGCTTTACGGTGGGGAATGCTTGAGACCTAAAGGAACGGGTCATCACCCGCCGCGACCTTCACCGGGCCTTCGGGTTCTTGGAGTCACGGACGGCAACGATGCTCAGGAGGTTGCTCGCAACTTCGACGCAGTTGCCGCCGTTGTAACTGCTCTTGCGCCAGATGGCCCTGGTCAAGTCCATGTCTTCGCTGGTTCCCCCCGCATGACGTCGCGGCCCCCCACCGGTTGCCGCAGCACGCCACGGGTACGCATCCGCTGCCACCAGCGGATGCAGCCGGACCAGGACCCCGCCAGTCGACCGGAGTACACGCCCGTGAACACCCCAGCCCCGCTGCCAGCGATCCCCGCGACTCCGACGAACTAGCCTTGATCGCGGCCGGGTTTCCTCGCGTTTCGCCTCTGGCGCGAAACCACCTGGGACGGCGCCCGCTACATCGCCCAGGGACTCAGCCTCGCCACCCGCCCCTGCACCTTCGTCACCGGCGACCTCGCCGAACTGCGCGCTTGACTGCATCGCCGGGGATCTGGTCGCCGGTCACATGCGACACAACGAGATAGCTGCCGGGCGCGAGCCGGTCGGTGAGGGCTTTCACCGCTGACCACGGGCTGTACATGTTGCGTAGTTGTCCTTGCCGCCGAGCAGGTAATCACATATCCGGTAGGAAATCACCCATCAGAGTGCTCGGCAGCGGGCTGACTGACCTCAAGCTCGGGTGCGACCACCGTCCAGCGGTAGTGCCCGGAAGTTACTGCCGCATGGCGAGTCGTTCGTATGGCGGGGTGAGGCGGTAGGACCGGGAGCGGCGGGAGGCGTCCGCGATTTCGAGCAAGCCGTCCTCGATCCAGCGCGGCACGAGCGAGTTCACGGTCCGCGGGCTGAGGCCGAGATGGGCGGCCATCGCCGCGGTGGTGGCGGTGCCGGTGGAGCGGAACAGTTCCAGTAGCAGACGCTTGCGCGGGTCCAGTCTCCGCAGGGCGGCCGAGTCGTCGGTGCCTGTCCCCTTGGCTGCCGCCTCCGCGGCCTTGGCCCTGACCGCTGCGAGGGCGCCGGTCATGGACTGGCAGAAGAAGTCGATGAAGCCGGTGATGTCGGCTTCGGCCCGGCCGAGGTAGTAGTTGTGCGAGGGGCCGACGGTCAGCGCCTTGTAGTAGGCCGCCAGGTCGCGGGCGTAGTGCTGGTCGAGGGAGTAGATGCCCTTGAGGCCGTAGCCGGCGCGGTGCAGCACGAGGGTGGCAAGGAGCCGGGCGGTGCGGCCATTCCCGTCGTAGTAAGGATGGACCGTCGCGTACTGGTATTGGGTGACAGCCGCGACGATGGGGACGGGCAGCTCGTGCCGGCTGAGTTGAACGGTGATCCACGCGAACAGGTCCGCCATGAGCCCGGCGACGTCAGTGGCCTCCGGCGGCAGGTAGACGATGGCGCCGCTCGCGCTTTCCCGGATGACGTTCTGGCCGTCCCGGTACGGGTCGAGGGATGGATTGCCGGTCATGACGAGCGCGTGGATGCGCTGCACCGTCTCCTCACCAATGGGCACGTCCCCGGCAGCGAGGGACTCGACGTACTCCAGGGCCTTGTAGTAGTTGCGGACCTCGGCCTCGTCGCGTTCCCTGCCGGGGAAGTGCGCCCCGGCCAGGACGTGCTCCACCTGCGCCTGCGTGAGCCGGTTGCCCTCGATCTGGGTCGAGTAGTGGGTCGCCGCGAGCTGCGCGGAGTACCGGAGCCCGGCGAGGATTTCGACGGTGATCGGCAGCTCCATGATGACCTGCCGGTCCGCCTCGATCGCCATCAGTGCGGTCGCGACCACCGGGGTGATCGTGAAGACAGGGGAGAGCGCCATCTCTGGATGCTACGCAGGCACGCTGTTGAATGCCAAATAACACGTTGATGATATGCTGTTAATGCGCTGATAAGGTGCCTGACTGGCCGGGCTCGCGGCCAAGGTAAGCCACCTTGAGGGCCTCGCTGGCGGCCCCAGGCCTGCGTTATGCCAGGCATCCCAGCGAGCGCTGGATATTCGGTCGCTCTCGCGAGCTCGGGTTCGTAGTGTTGCGCGCCAGCGCCAGTGGCTCTGGGTGGACTTGGGGTCGACCATTGGATATCCAGCTGTGCCGGGAACAGGATCTCCCCCTGCTGGAGGCTGGCGACCCCTCGCCGGGGCTGACCCGGCATCACGCCCGGCGGTTCGAGCGCCAGCAGCGAGATGCCAGCACCTTCCTGATCGCCTGGGACGACGGCGTCCCCGTCGGCAGGGGCGAGATCCTGTGGCATGGGTGCGCCGCACCCGAGGTGAACCGGCGCTACCCGGACTGCCCCGAGATCAACGGACTGGCGGTCTGGCCCACCGGACTGCGGTCCCACGGCATCGGCACGGCCATCATCGGTGCCGCCGAGGCCCTCGCCCGCGAACGCGGCCGCGGCCAGATCGGACTCGGCGTTGACGACGACAACCCCCGCGCCGCAGCGCTCTACCTGCGGCTCGGCTACCAGGAGACCGGCTGCCGTTACCTCGACCGCTACTACTACCTCGACGACAACGGCCACCGCCACGATGTCGCCGACCCCGCACGATTCCTCGTCAAGAACCTGACAGCGGCCGGGCCAGACGACGCCTAGCCCGTTCGGCTAGTCTGTGTATAGAGGAAGTATCCGCCCAGATACTAATCACAGTTTGGGCTAGTAATCATACTTTCGGCCCCGAGCGCGGCTATTTGATATGCGACGGATCGGCCTCAGCTGATGGTTGACACACCCTGGTCGTTTTCTGGGCGGCTAAGCGCTGCGGCACTCCT
>Ga0066790_10000441_pt1 | contig 15378 bp, 14 predicted proteins | sample OrgsoiDNA2013050_FD_70963 | JGI IMG/M metagenome (GOLD analysis project Ga0066790, IMG submission 70963) | Permafrost soil microbial communities from the Arctic, to analyse light accelerated degradation of dissolved organic matter (DOM) -... | ecosystem: Environmental > Terrestrial > Soil >...
CGAGGTCGCACCGCCGACCCGCCTCGCCTACCTGTCACTGATCGACTTCGTGCCCGACCACGAGCCGTATGAGCACCTGACGACCATCGACATCGAGCCCGCCGGTGACCGCACGAACGTGGTCATGACGGTCGATCCCCTCCACGACGAAACCTGGACGCAGCAGCACCGCGCCCATCGCGGCAACGAGCTCGACAACCTCGAGGCGGCGATCAGGCGACGCACAATGTGATCGCGCATGCCCGAGCCGGCGGACGAGACGCGGCTGCTGCGGGAAGACGAGCGGGACTGACCTGTAAAGCTGAGAGGAGAATAAAATGAATGAAAGGCTCGATAGAGGTGGGGACAGAGGGGATAGGTCTCAACAACCTGTCGCGTATGTAATCTCAGCAGTAGAGGGATTTGTGGACGAATCAACAGTCAAACGATACGCCGAACTTGCAGGCCCCGCAATTGAGCATTTCGGTGGCCGTTTCATCGCCTCGAGCACTGAGCTGGTAGTTGTCGAAGGCGAGTCGCCATCGAATCACCTCTCGATGGTCGAATTTCCCTCAATGGAAGACGCGAAGGCTTGGTATAACTCGCCCGAATACGCGGAGGCACGTGACCTCACTCCAGCCGCCTTTAGGGGTCGCCTGCTAATTTTTGTGGAGGGCGTGATGGACAGCAGAAGGTAATCGCGTCCGCCACGGGACCAGCGGGATTTCCGGCTCTTCGAACTTGAGCGGGGTAGTGCCGTCGCCTGGTGACTGAAGGTGAGTGTCTCAGCTCTGGCTGCACCTGCGGCTCAGCGAGGTGCGCCGGGCGGTCTCGGCGCGGCGGTCCGCCCATGTGCCCGTGGTCCTCGCGATCATGGTTCTTTCCACGGAATCGTGATCACGAGAGAGCCACGGGCACGTGCGTCAGGATATGGCGTCGCGGCTGTTCGCGCTGGACGGCGCGGAGGTCGTTGAGGTAGATGCTGAGGCCGGCGGCAGCCGGACGGTATGGGTGAGGCCGGCGGCCCCGCAGGCGTTCGCCGCCCGCGCCGATCCGGTGTTAGAACAGCCGCCGTCGCTGGTGGCGCACCTGGGAATCGATGAGCACCGCCGCGGCCGGCCCCGCTGGCTCACCGACGAGGGCACCGGCGAATATGTGCTGCTCGCTGACCGCTGGCACACGTGCTTTCTTGACCTGTCCGGGGACCAGCGCCTGCCCGGGCAGCCAATCAGCCGCGCGGTAACAGGAGTCACGTCGTTGCTGGGCAAGGTGCTGGAAAAGTATGTTCCGGCAGCCGGTGAGCTTGACGGGTGACGGAGGCTCGCAGCTGGATCGGCGATAAGGGATACGTTGGCAATGACATGATCGCGCCCATCAAGAAGCCCGTCCACCGGGGATTTGGGCCACTCTCCCCTAGATTTCAAGCTCCGGCGGCCACTTTCACCTCGTTAGATTCAGATCAGCTCGCTAGGTTCAAAGGAGCAGCAACCATGTCTTCGCTTGCACTCGTCACCGGCGCGTCCTCTGGAATCGGCAAAGCGTTCGCTGAGCGCCTGGCCGACGGCAGCTACGACCTGATCGTCGTCGGGCGGCGGCGGGAACGGCTCGAAGCACTCGCGGCTTCGCTGCCCGACGTCGCGGTGCAGGTCGTTGCCGCTGACCTGTCCACCGACGACGGCATCGACACAGTGGCCGAGCTGTGCGCAAGCCAACCGCTGACGATGCTTGTCAACAACGCCGGCGTCGCGCACTATATGCCGATGGCGGAGCTGCCCGCCGAGAAGGCGCGGGAGCTGGTGCACGTCAAGGTCGTCGCGCCGACGATGCTGACCCGCGCGGCGCTGCCCGGCATGGTCGCACGCGGTGCGGGAACGATCGTGAACGTCGCCGGAATGATCGCGTTTTCGGGGCCCGCACCGGCATCCCAGCTGCCACGTCGCGCCGTCTACGCCGGAACGCTGGCCCACACCGTCGCCATGTCGCAGACCCTGCACGCCGAGCTGGAGGGCACCGGCGTGAAGGTGCATGTCACCTGTCCGGGCGTCGTAGCCACCGAATTCCACGAGGTCCAGGGCATGGATCTGTCTGCTGTGCCCCGAATGTCGGCGGATGACGTCGTCGTCGCCGCCCTGGCTGGCATCGAACTCGGCGAAGTCGTCAGCGCCCCCGGCGTCGAAGATTACAGCCTGCTCGAGGCCGTGTTCGGAGCAGACCTCGCCGCGTTCGCGGCCCAGAGCCCGCAACTCGCGTCTCGTTACCGGGCTAACTGAGCCAGCGGACCGCCACCAGCCCTCAGCACGGTGATTACTGGCTCTTCGGATCTGCGGGCGCAGGAACCTGCTCAGCAGCGCCGCCGCGGCTGCCTGGCGTCGCCGGGGTGGGCAGGCTTCCCCGCGTCATCCGGTACCCGGTCGCACCGCCCCTTCGCTGCCATGCCGTGGTCGCGCCGCTACCCCGCTATGGCGATCTTGCCGCTGGCGTGATGTTCCAGCATGTGCGTGACGGCGCCCGCCGCTTGTTCGAGCGGGTAGGTCTTGTCGATGACCACCCTGACCTCGCCGGGTGCGAGGAGCCGGAGGAGCGCATCCAGGTTCTCGCGGTTCACGGCAGGGGTTACGAGCCTCACGTTGGCGGAGCCGAATCCCATCAGGACTGCCCGCGCCGTCCTGGGCAAGCCAGCCAGGAGGCCGCCGGTGTACCCGAGGCTGTTCGGGATGAGCACTCCTTTTGGCGCCAGCACTCGCGCGGCGGCCTTCGGCGGGTGGTTCAGCACGTTGTCGAGGATGACGTCGAAACGCTGCCGGCTCTGGGTGAAGTCCTCCTTCGTGTAGTCGATGACGTAGTCCGCCCCGAGCGACCGGACCAGTTCGGCGTTGCGGGTACCGCACACGCCGGTGACTTCCGCACCCAGCAACTTGGCGATCTGGACCGCCATGGTCCCGACCCCGCCCGAGGCGCCATTGATCAGGACACGCGTGCCGGCGCCCACCTGTGCCACGTCCCGCATGGCGACCAGGGCGGCGAGCCCGGTCATGACCGACGCCGCGGCGTCAGTGAACGTGAGTCCGGCCGGCTTCCTGACCAGCTGGGCCGCCGGCGCGACCACGTACTGCGCGAAGGCGCCGGCCCGGGCTCTGGTGGACCCGAGCACTTCGTCGCCGACCGCTAGGTCGGTGACTTGCTGGCCAACTGCCTCCACCACGCCAGCGACGTCGCTGCCCCGGACCGGGCGCCTCGGCCGGCGCAGTCCGGAGCTCAGGCGCAGGATGTACGGCACTCCGGTGACGGTGGCCCAGTCCGGGGTGTTGACACTGGTAGCCCGCATCCGGATCAGGACGTCGTCGGCACCGATCGACGGCACGGGGATCTCTTCGAGCCGGAGCACCCGCTCCGGCGCCCCGTAGCCGTCCTGGATGATGCCCCGCATGATCGGCGGATTGACAGGCACGGTCGTCCTTCTCCTTCCGCGTGGAGCCCGCCGAGAGGCGGCTCCCGCGTCTTGATCGCTGTCGACTCGGCGCGGTGGCAGAGTGCCTTTCCGGCTGTCCGTCTTGCTGGCCGCCATGGTTTGCCCTTCCTTATCCGGCAACGTGACGTGGTACGCTAAGCGATCCTTACGCGGTAAGGGCAATGCGTACGCCGTAAGGATAGATCTTACGGCGTAAGGACGTCAAGGGAGGTCTCTTGGGCGACACGAGCCGGCGTCGTGGGCGAGGGTGGTGACGTGAAGATCTCCGCGCTGGGCAAGACCGGCACTGAACGCCGCACTCAGCTGACCAGAGAGCGGGTGATGACAGCCGCCATCGAGCTCGCCGATCGCGACGGCATCGAGTCAATCAGCATGCGCAGGCTCGCGCATGAACTTGGTGTCGAGGCGATGTCCCTCTACACGCACGTACGCAACAAGAACGACCTTCTGGACGGCATGGCCGATGCCGTGATCAGCCAGATCCCGGTGAGTGCCGATGGTGCCGGCTGGCAGACGTCGCTGCGTCAGATGGTGCTCGCCGCGCGCAGCATCATGCTGCGTCATCCGTGGGCACCCCGCACGGTGGAGACGCAAACCACGCCCGGGCCCGCAGTGCTGCAATACGCCAACGCGGTGCTCGGCATCCTCCGCGAAGGTGGCTTCTCCATCGCACAGACGCATCACGCCCTGCACATCCTCGGCAGCCGCCTTCTCGGGTTCACCCAGGCTCTCTTCGACGATTCCGGGGACCTTGAGCCGGAGGCCGCCGCCGCCCTCGCGAGCGAACTCGGCGCCAGCCATCCCTACGCCGTGGAGATGGCCCTCGCGGTCACCCACGGCGGCACCCTCGGCCGGTGCGACGACGACGCCGAGTTCGAGTTCGCACTCGATTTCATCCTCGACGGCCTCGCCCGGCTCCAGAGCAGCTGACCTCACACGACACCGGTCCCGGCTGGCGCGCCCAGGCCAGGGCGAGTGGTGCGATCGGCTTCAGCCTTTCCCTAGACCAGGCGAGTCGTCCAGCGCAAGCTGCCTGAGAGAACCGCCCTCAGCGCATCGGGATCGCTTTCGGGTATGGGGGCATCGAGGCGGCGCAGCGTAAACATTCACCCTGTGATGTCGCTGTGGCTCCTCGGCAGGTCTTTGGTAGCGTTGTGTGACCGGGTTATTGGCGTGGCCTGCGGCTCGCTTCGCCGTTGGGCGCGGTGTCGGCGGGGACGCATGGGCTGGCCGGGGACGTCGGGGCGGTGATGCTTTCATAGATCGCCACCTTGTGGCTGATCAGGTCGAGGCACTGCTGGAGGGTGTCCATCTGGGCCAGCACCCGGGCCTGGTGCTGGCGCAGCAGGTCGAGTCGCTGCTGCTCATTGCCGTCTCCGCGGCGGACCAGGCCGGTGTACTGGCGGATGTCAGGGATCGGCATCCCGGTGGCGCGGAGGTTGACGCAGACGGTCAGCCATTCCGCGTCATCGCCGGTATAGAGGCGCCGCCCGCCGGGTCCGCGGCGGACGGGATTGGCGAGGATGCCCTCGCGTTCGTAGAACCGCAGGGTATGGACGCTCAGTCCCGTACGCTCTGCCATCTGCCCGATGCTCATGCCTGCAGACGAGGTTTCGCCCATGATCTGCCCCTGACCGCTTGACCTAGAGCCGACTCTAGATCGTACAGTTCGTGGCCATGACGATGCATTACCGGGTGCTTGGCGGAACCGGCATTGAGGTGAGCGCCTACTGCCTGGGCACCATGATGTTCGGCGCGCTCGGCGGGACCGCGGTCGGGAATCCGGACCACGACGACTGCATCCGCATCATCCATGCCGCCCTGGACCGCGGCATCAACTTCGTTGACACCGCGGACATGTACTCCGCGGGCGAGTGCGAGCAGATCGTGGGCAAGGCGCTGCGCGGCCGCCGCGACGACGTGGTGCTCGCCACCAAGGTCCACTTCCCGCTGGACGATGGCAGGGGCCGCAGCGGGAACTCCCGCCGGTGGATCGTCCGGGCCGCCGAGGACAGCCTGCGGCGCCTGCAGACCGACTGGATCGACCTTTACCAGATTCACCGGCCCGACGAGTCGGCCGACATCGAGGAAACCCTGTCCGCGCTCAGCGACCTGGTCCATCAGGGAAAGATCCGCGCGTTCGGCTGCTCCAGCTTTCCCGCCCATCACATCGTGGCGGCGCACGCGGTCGCGGAGCGCCGCGGCCTGCTGCGGTTCCGGACCGAGCAGCCGCCGTACTCGCTGCTCGCGCGCGGGATCGAGGAGTCGGTGCTCCCGGTGTGCCAGCGATACCAGATGGGCGTGCTCACCTGGAGCCCGCTCGGGTTCGGCTTCCTGAGCGGCAAGTTCCGCAAGGACGGCCCCGTCGACCTGTCCAGCGGCCGCCCGCTGCTCAACCGGGGGCGGTTCGATCCGTCAGACCCTGCCAACGCCGCCAAATACGACGCCGTGGAACAGCTCACCAGCCTCGCGGCCAGTCTGGGCTGTTCCCTGCCCGAGCTCGCGATCGCCTTCCCCGTGACGCACCCGGCCGTCACCTCCGTGATCATCGGACCGCGCACCATGCAGCAACTGGACCGGGCCCTGGGCGGCGCATCGCGCACCCTCGACGACGCCACCCTCGACCGGATCGACCAGATCGTGCCCCCGGGAACCGACCTCTACCGGGTGAATGCCTGGACCCCGCAGTCGCTGACCGACCCGGCCCGGCGGCGGCGCCCCGGCAGCGCCCGGGCCGCGGCGGACTAGGCTGGGTGGCCGGCCGGACTCCGGCGTGGTCGACGTCGCGGGGATCGACGTGGCGGCCCTGCGTCACGGGGCGCGCGCCCGTTACCGGGCCACTAAAGTCGGTTTTGTCTTCCAGTCCTTTAATCTCGCGCCGTTCCTCACCGCACGGGAGAACCCCTGCTGATGGCCTCCCGCGGTCAGCCTCGACAGCGCACGGGGCCGCGCCGTCATCGACCTACTGGCCCGCGAGGTGCACCTGCGCAACATCGCCGGCGTGCTCGTGACCCACGACCCGCGCATCGCCGCGGCGATCCTGTTCCCCTTCGTGGCCGCCATCGTCTTTGGCATTATCCGAGCCATCGGGTGACCCGGCTAGCAGGCATGGCATAACAGCCACCGGGGATAGGCTGCCGCTCAGTCGCCCGACCACACCGGCCCGACCCCACCGCGCCGACCCCACCGTGAGGATCTATGCTGTCCGACCTTGCCCTCCCCGAGCTGCGCCAGTACCGGCCAGAGGTCGAGGAGCCCGCCGATTTCGACGAGTTCTGGGCCAGCGAGCTGGCCGCCGCCCGGGCGCATGCAACCGAGCCGTCCTTCGCCCGGGCCGACAGCCGGGTGCGGCACGCGGACGTCCTCGACGTAACGTTCCCCGGTTACGGCGGCGAGCCGGTCCGGGCGTGGCTGCTCGTCCCGCACGAGCTCGCGCCGGGCGCCGCGATGGTGGTCGAGTTCATCGGGTACGGCGGCGGCCGGGGCGACCCGTTCGACTGGCTGACCTGGAGCTGCGCGGGATACCCGCATCTGGTCATGGACACCCGCGGCCAGGGCGGCGGCTGGCTCGGCGCCGACACCCCCGACCTCAGCGACAACGGGGCGCCGAGCACGCGCGGGTTCATGACCCGCGGGATCGCCGATCCGCGGACCTACTTCTACACGCGGCTGTTCATCGACGCGGCCCGGGCGACCGATGCCGCCCGCCGCTATCCGGCGACCGCCGGCCTGCCCCTGGTCACCACCGGCTCCAGCCAGGGCGGCGGGCTGTCGATCGCCGCGGCCCATCTCGGCGACGATGTCGCGGCGGCGATGCCCGACGTGCCGTTCCTGGCTCACCCTCGGCGTGCCGTGGACGTCACCGACGAACACCCCTACGCGGAGCTCGCCGAGTACTGCCGGGTGCACAGTGGCCGGATCGACCAGGTGTTCACGACCCTGTCCTACATCGACGTGGTGAATCACGCTAAGCGCGCGTCGGCCCCGGCGCTGTTCTCCGTCGGGCTGGCCGACACCATCACCCCGCCGTCGACGATCTTCGCGGCGTTCCATCACTACGCGGGCCGCAAGGACATTGCCGTCTACCCCTTCAACGGTCACGAGGGCGGGCAGACCCGGCACTTCCTCGCCAAGCTCGATTTCCTGGCCGCGCTGGCCGGCGCCGGCGCCTCGGCGGGCTAGCGGGCCGCCGGCTAGCTGCGGAGGAGGATCTCAGCAATATGTCGACAATCGGCCTTGCGCTCCCCGTCCGGCCCCCACGGGCTCAGATTGGTACTGCTCAGCCTGGTTCAGCCGCGCCACGACAGCTCCACGACGACTACGCGGCCAGGCCGCGCACCAGCATCTCCAGGGTGGCCCGGTAGGTCCCTGCGGGGTCCGGCGTGAGCACCAGGCCGTTCAGCTCGAGCGCCACGGCGCCGTGCACGGTGCTCCAGACCTGCTGGGCCGCCTCCCGCGGGTCCGGCGCGACGATGCGCCCCGCCGCCGCGACGGTGGCCACGAGCTGGACGAGCTGCTCAAAGGCCGCGGCGGCATGCTCGGCCGCCTCGTCGGAGATGGACTCCTGCGGGATCGCGCCTTCGAACATGATCGCGTAGAAGTGCCGGTTAGCCATCGCGAACTCCCGGTAGCGCCGGCCGCAGCCCCGGAACCGGTCCAGCAGGTCGGGCTCGTCGCTACTGGCGATAGCGGCCCGCAGCCGGTCAAAGCCCCTGATCAGCAGGGCGTCGACGAGGCCGTCCTTGCCGCCGAGGCGGTTGTAGACGCCCATCGGCGCGATGCCTGCCTCGGCGGCCACCGCGCGCACGGTCACCCCGCCCGGTCCCGCCCGCATCAGCACCGTCTCCGCGGCGGCAATGAGCTCACGCTCCACGTCGGTACTTGGCGTACGCGACCGCCGCCCGGCGGTGCAGTTAGCAGGGCTCATGCTCGCCGTCCTCCCGCTCACTCTCCTGCCGCCCATCATCCTCCCGCCATGGCACTGCCGGTCCCGCTCGCCGCACCGCCGAAGCCCAGTTGACATCTGTAGAACGTTGTTACATAGTTATAGCACGTTGTTCTATAGGAGGTTGTGATGGCTGTAACACTCTCTCCCCGGTCCCGGCCGGACAGCCGGCGCTGGTGGATCCTGGCGGTGCTGTGCCTCAGCGTGCTGCTGGTCGTGGTCGACAACACAATCGTCAACGTGGCCCTGCCGACCATGAGCCGGCAGCTGTCGGCCTCGACTCAGGACCTGCAGTGGATTGTCGACGCCTACACCCTCGTCTTCGCCGGCCTGCTGCTGGTCGGCGGGAACCTCGGGGACCGGTTCGGCCGGCGCCGCGTCCTGCAGGCCGGGCTGGTCCTGTTCGCGGTCACCTCGGTCGGCGCCGCGCTGGCCCGCAGCACCGGCGAGCTGATCGCCGGCCGCGCGGCCATGGGAATCGCCGCGGCGCTCATCTACCCGGCCACGCTGGCCCTTCTGACCAGCACGTTCACCGTCGCTCGCGAGCGCGCGACGGCCGTTGGCATCTGGTCGGGCGTGTCTGGCCTCGCCGTGGCGATCGGGCCGGTGAGCGGCGGCTTGCTGCTCCGGCACTTCGCCTGGAGCTCGGTCTTCTACATCAACGTGCCAATCGTGATCATCGCCCTGGTCGCCGGCCTGCGGCTGCTGCCCGAGTCCCGCGACCCGAACGCGGGCCGATTCGACCCGCTCGGCGCCGCGCTGTCGATCGCGGGCATCGGCCTGCTGGTCTGGACCGTCATCGAGGCGCCGCGGCACGGCTGGACCTCGGCCGCCACGATCGGCGGGTTCGCCGGATCGCTGGTGATCCTCGCGGGCTTCGCCGGCTGGCAGTTGCGCCGCCCGGATCCGATGCTCGACGTGCGGCTGTTCCGCAACCCGCGCTTCACCGCCGCCAGCGTCGCGATCGCCCTGGCCTTCTTCGGCCTCTTCGGGTTCATCTTCCTGATCACCCAGTACTTCCAGGTGGTGCGCGGCTACGACACCCTGCGCGCGGGCATGGCGACGCTGCCGTTCGCCATCGTGACGGGCGCCGCCTCGCCCATCGCGATCGCCCTGATGAAGCGCCTGGGGACCAAGGTCATCGTTACCGCGGGCCTGGGCCTCATGAGCGCCGGCTTCGTCGTGGCGGCCGGGTCGGCCGTGGACTCCGCCTACTGGGGCAGGATCATCACCGCGATGATCCTCATGGCGGCTGGCCTGGCGCTCACGACGAGCCCGGCCACCGAGGCCATCATGGGCGCGCTGCCGCGCGCCAAGGCCGGCGCGGGCTCGGCGGTGAACGACACCACGCGCGAGCTCGGCGGGACGCTCGGCGTGGCGATCGTCGGCTCGGTGATGAGCTCGGCCTACGGCAGCCACATCCTGACCGCGCTGGCCAGGATCGGCGTCCCGGCCGCCGTCCGGTCGGCCGCCCAGCAGTCCGTCGTCGCCGGCCTCGACGTGGCCGCGCACCTGCCGCCCGGACTGCGGGACGTCGCGGCGGCAGCGGCCCGGCAGGCGTTCATGGACGGCCTGCGGTCCGGCTCGCTGGTCGCCGCGGGGGCAACCGCGGCGGCGGCCCTGGGCACCCTGGCATTCCTGCCCGCCCGTGTCCGCCACGCCAGCGAGGACACCGGCGCGGTGGCGCCGACGGCGGTCGCTGAGCTGGGCGAGCTGGGCGAGAGGGCGCCCAGGTGACCAGCCATCGCTGACGTTCAAGGCCCCCTGCCGCCGCTGGCCGCGCCGGCGGGGGGCCTTGAACGTCATGAACGTGCGGTTGCAGTCGCTGTTGAGGCTGTACCGCGGCTCTGGGGGCGGGCCGGGTGTCCGGGTTCGGGGTGCTGTGGCAGGGCGGGGCCGTCTCGGTGGGAGTGGCTGTGCCGCGGGCGCCGGTGCGGGGTCCCGTCAGCCCCGCGCGCCCCGCGGGCCCCGTGCGCCCTGCAGGCCCCGCGCGGGTCGGCGGTGCGGGGGCGTGCTGCGTCGTCCAGTGTCGTGGCTGGGTCTCTGCTGCTGCTAGGACGACAGTAGGTGCCCAGCCATGACGTCGCTGGCCGGGGGCGCGACTCGGGCGCGCCCCGGTCGCGGCCGCCAGCCAGGCCGGGCCCGGCGGAAGTCCCTGCGCCGGCCACCGGGCCACGGCTGCGGTGAAGGCCTCCTGGACCGCCTCCTCGGCGATGTCGACGTCGCCGAAGACGCGGATCAGCGCGGCCACCGCGCGGCCGTACTCGGCGCGGAACACCCGGGTGACCTGCAGGTCACCGGCAGCGGGCAGGCCGGCTATCGACCCTCGCCGCGGTCGGTGAACGGCCGTACCTCGGTCGGGAGCCCCGTCACCTGCGTGAACCTGCGGGCCCATTCCAGCGCGGCGTCGAGATCGGGCGCGCTGACGACGGTGAACCCGCCGAGATGCTCCTTGCCCTCGGTGAACGGGCCGTCGGTCATCAGCACGTCGTCGCCGCGGAGCCGCACTACGGTGGCGGTGCTCGGCGGGTGCAGTGCGCCGGTGAAGACCCACGCGTCCGCGGCGCGCAGCTCGTCATGCAGGGCATCAAGCTCGGCCATGATCCGGGCTCGCACCTCTGGCGCCGGAACGGGGCCCGTCGGGTTGATAAATGCTCAGCAGGTACTGCGTCATCTGTTCCTCCCCTGGGGTTGCCGCCAGCCTGACGCCGGCTTCCTACCCGCTACGCGAACGACGCCGCGGCAGATCGACACCCGAAGACGGCGGCGCCGGGAGAAATCTCTGGACGGATCCTGTCAGCCGCCGGCCCGGGCCCGGCGGAGCAGTTCGCCGATGAGCTCGGCCTTGCCGTCGGTGTAGGCGTCACGGTCGGCCGTCAGCAGGTAGGCCAGGCGGCCCTTGAGCGCCGCGTACCGGGCTGCCTCATCAGGCCGCCTGCGCAGGTAATCGCGCAGGTCGACGTGGTCGCGGTGCGGCTGACTGCCCGCGACGACGACATACAGGTGGTGGTAGGGCGCGTCGCCGGGCGGCGCGAACGCCGACCGCCCGGCAATGCCCAGCTCGCCCTGATGCCGCCAGCCGGCCGCGGTCAGCCCTTGCCGCGCGGCCGCCACACCGGACCGGTCCGGAACGACGACATCCATGTCCACGATGGGCTTGCCGTCGAGGCCAGGCACCGCCGTGCTGCCGACATGCTCGGTCATGTGCTCGACTAAGGCCAGCGCAGCATCGACGCGGGCGCGCAGCTGCTCAAACACCTCGGGCCATTGCGGGTCATACGAAACCACCCCGGCGGGGACGCGAACCTGCCGCAGCCGGTGCTGCGCGTGCCTGCGGCCGGACCTCATCAGGATATCCGCCTCCTGGCCGAGCGGGCGATTGGCATCACTTTACGGGTCACCGGCCGGCTGGTCCCAGCGACCCGGGCGGAAGGTAAGCGAAAGGTAATCAGCAGTCGCCGGGCGGCAGGCGAACCGATGAGTTGCGCCGCGCCGCGGCGTCTGCCCTAGCGTCGCGATGATCATAACCGGATGCGAGGAGTGCACCGTGAGCCTTCCGAACGTTGGTCGCGCGAGGAATGGGTGACCGCCCGGCGTCGCTACCACGGCGAGTACGACGCCAGCTGATGCGCCTGCCCGCGTCGGCTCAGGCCGCCAGCGGGGTATGCCCGGCCGGGACCGTCTCGTCGGGCAGCGGTGGCCGCGGGGGCGTGCCGCTGCCGAACGGGCGGCCGCCGAGCGCCTCCCGGCCGTGCGGGGTCAGCCAGTTGGCCAGGTCCGGGCCGACCGGGACGATTCCGGTCGGGTTGATGTCGCGGTGCACCTGGTAGTAGTGCCGCTTGATGTGGTCGAAGTCGATGGTGTCGCCGAATCCCGGGGTCTGGAACAGGTCGCGGGCGTAGGCCCACAGCACGGGCATCTCGGCGAGCTTGCGCCGGTTGCACTTGAAGTGACCGTGGTACACGGGGTCGAAGCGCGCGAGAGTCGTGAACAGCCGGACGTCGGCCTCGGTGATCGTGTCACCGACCAGGTATCGCTGGCCCTTCAGCCGGACCGACAGCCAGTCGATCCGCGCGAACAGCCGACGGTAGGCGGCCTCGTAGGCTCGCTGGGAGCTGGCGAAGCCGGCCTGGTAGACGCCGTTGTTCACGTCCCGGAACACCAGCTCGGCGACCTCGTCGATCTCGCCCCGGAGATCTTCCGGGTACAGGTCGGGCGCGCCTTCGCGCTGGTAGGGCCGCCATTGCGTGGAGAAGTCCAGGGTCATCTGCGCGAAGTCATTGGTCACGATCTTGCCGGTCGGGATGTCCACGATGGCCGGGACGGTAATCCCGAGCGGGTAGTCGGGGAACCGGGCGAGGTAGGCCTCCTGCAGCCGCTCGATGCCCAGGACCGGGTCGCGCCCGCCGGGATCGAGGTCGAAGGTCCAGCTCCGGGCGTCGTGGACGGGCCCGGCGATGCCCATCGACAGGGCGTCATCCAGCCCGAGCAGGCGGCGCACGATGATGGCCCGGTTCGCCCACGGGCACGCGCGGCTGACGACGAGCCGGTACCGGCCGGGCTGCACCGGGAAGCCGTCGCGCCCGTCGGCTGTGATGCGCGTCGCTATGTAGCGCTGATCGCGGGTGAACTCCCCCGCTTGCGACTCCCCCGCACCCATCTGGCCCGCACCCATCTGGCCCGCACCCATCTGGTCAGTGTCCGGCACTTCGTCTCGCTTTCTCCGCCCCGCATCATCCTCCCATCACGCCCAGGGCAGCACGGGCGGCCGCCCGGCCTCGAGCTTGGCACACGGCCAGCCATCTATTATTGTCACCGTGTGTCAATAACGGCATCTAGCCCGGTGCTGGTCGACCGACCGCTCGCGAGGAGGACAGCCGGTGGCTAACAGGTGGTTCGAGACGGTGGCCGAGGCTCAGCGGCGCGCCAAGAAGCGGCTGCCCAAGCCGGTCTACGGCGCCCTGGTAGCCGGCTCCGAAAGAGGGCTGACGGCGAAGGACAACGTGCAGGCCTTCGCCGAGCTCGGGTTCGCGCCGCACGTGGCCGGGCTGTCGGCCAAGCGGGAACTGGGGACCACGGTGCTGGGCCAGCCGGTCTCGCTGCCCGTGATCATCTCGCCGACCGGCGTGCAGGCCGTGCATCCCGACGCGGAGGTGGCCGTCGCCCGGGCGGCCGCGGCCAGGGGCACCATCATGAGCCTGAGCTCGTTTGCGAGCAAGCCGATCGAGGCCGTGGCGGCGGCCAACCCGCAGACCTTCTTCCAGATGTACTGGGCAGGCACGCGCGACGTACTCACGCAGCGCATGGACCGCGCCCGCCAGGCCGGCGCGGTCGGCCTGATCGTGACGCTGGACTGGTCGTTCTCCAACGGCAGGGACTGGGGCAGCCCGGTCATCCCGGAGAAAATGGACCTGCAGGCGATGGCGCGCTTCGCCCCGCAGGTAGTGACGCGGCCCAGCTGGCTGCGGCAGTACATGAGGAACGGGTGGGTGCCCGATCTCACGACACCCAATCTCGCCAAGCCGGGCGAGGCCGCGCCCACTTTTTTCGGCGCGTACGGCGAGTGGATGCAGACGCCGCTGCCCACCTGGGATGACGTGGCGTGGCTGCGGGAGCAGTGGGGCGGCCCGTTCATGCTCAAGGGCGTGACCCGAGTCGACGACGCCCGGCGGGCGGTCGAGGCGGGCGTCACCGCGATCTCGGTCTCCAACCACGGCGGCAACAACCTCGACGGCACGCCAGCGACGATCCGGGTGCTGCCCGCGATCGCCGACGCGGTGGGCGACCAGGTGGAAGTGCTGCTCGATGGCGGCATCCGGCGCGGCGGCGACGTGGTCAAGGCGCTGGCGCTGGGCGCCCGGGCGGTCATGATCGGCCGCGCCTACCTGTGGGGCCTGGCGGCCAACGGCCAGGCCGGGGTGGAGAACGTGCTCGACATCCTGCGCGGCGGGATCGACTCCGCGCTGCTGGGCCTCGGGCGCTCCTCCGTGCACGACCTGACCCGCGACGACGTCATCGTGCCGCCCGGCTTCACCCGCACCCTCGGATGACCTCGGGTGACCCGCAGGCCGCAGGCCGCGTCCAGGACGCCGCCGGCCCAGGCGGGCTCGTCGTGGTGCTGCACGGGGGCCGGTCGGTGAGCACGGAGCCGACCACGGCGGTGCAGCTCAGCGTGGTGCGGATGATTCCGGTGGCGCGGGCCGTCCGGCGCGCCGTGGCCGCAGGGGCGATCGTGGTCTGGCGGCCGCGGTTCCGGCTGCGCGGCTGGAACGGCGCGCAGGCGTCGCCGGTCGGCGACCTGACCGAATGGCTCGACGCGGCCGCCGCCCGGCTCGGCGCCGTGCCGATCGCGCTGATCGGCCACTCGATGGGCGCACGGGCGGCCTGCCGCGCGGCGGGCCATCCGCAGGTGCAGGCGGTCGCCGGCCTGGCGCCCTGGCTGCCGCCGGGTGAGCCGGTCGATCAGCTCGCCGGGCGCCGGGTCCTCCTGGTGCACGGCGACCACGACAGCGTCACCAGTCCGGCCCAGACCTGGGCATTCGCCGACCGTGCCCGGGCCGTCACGCAGGTGACCACAGAGACCCTGCGAGGCGGCGACCACGCCATGCTGCGCGGAGCGTCGCGGTGGCATCGCCTTGCCGCAGACTTCGCCCGTGAGGCCTTCGGCCTGCCCCGTGGTTAGCGGCGCCCGTGGTTAGCGGCGCCCGTGGTTAGCGGCGCCCGTGGTTAGCGCGCGGTGCCAGGCGCCTGAGCCTGCGCCCCGCCGGGAGACTGCGCGGCCTCGGGCAACTTCTCCAGGGCGCTGAGGAAGCTCGCGGCCCAGTACGCGACATCGTGCTCGCGGACCCTGCGGCGCATCGAGCGCATCCGGCGCCGGGCCTCAGCCGGAGACACTGTCGCCGCCCGCACGATGGTGTCCTTGAGTCCCTCGATGTCATGCGGATTCACCAGGAAGGCGCCGTTCAGCTCATCGGCCGCCCCGGTG
>Ga0066790_10000444_pt1 | contig 15364 bp, 17 predicted proteins | sample OrgsoiDNA2013050_FD_70963 | JGI IMG/M metagenome (GOLD analysis project Ga0066790, IMG submission 70963) | Permafrost soil microbial communities from the Arctic, to analyse light accelerated degradation of dissolved organic matter (DOM) -... | ecosystem: Environmental > Terrestrial > Soil >...
GCACCCCGTCGGTTGCGCTCGCGGTGCCGGCCAGTTCCAGAATGCCGGCGACCTGCGCCGCGCTGAGATCGACGCTGGTAATCGACCATGCGGTCATCGGATGGCGGTCATCGCGCGGCGGTCGCGGCCCGGACCCCCGCGTCTTGCGTGCTCCTGGCCCGATCCTCGCTGAGGGTCCCCTGGGCCCGTTCGGCCCGTTCGGCCCGTTCGCCCTTGACCGGCACGAACCGGTATCCGACGTTGCGCACGGTGCCGATCAGGGCTTCGTGCTCGGGGCCGAGCTTGGCGCGCAGCCGCCGGACGTGCACGTCCACCGTCCGCGTGCCGCCGAAGTAGTCATAGCCCCAGACCTCCTGCAGCAGCTGCGCGCGGGTGAAAACCCGGCCCGGGTGCTGGGCGAGGAACTTGAGCAGCTCGAACTCCTTGAAGGTCAGGTCAAGCACCCGGCCGCGCAGCCGGGCCGCATAGGTAGCCTCGTCGATGGCCAGCTCGCCGGAGCGGATCTCGTCCGGCGCGTCCGCCACGGCGGCGATGGCCCGGCGGCCGATGGCGAGCCTGACCCTGGCGTCCACCTCGGCGGGCCCGGCTGTGTGCAAGATCACGTCGTCGACGCCCCATTCGGCGTTGACCGCGGCCAGCCCGCCCTCGGTCACGATCGCGAAGAGCGGGCAGTCCAGGCCGGTCGTATGCAGGAGCCGGCAGATGCTCTTGGCGTGCGCGAGGTCGCGCCGCGCGTCCATCAGCACCGCGTCCGCGGGCGGAGCCTCCACCAGAGCGGACGCATCTGCAGGCAGCACCCGGACCGGATGCAGCAAAAGCCCGAGAGCGGGCAGTACTTCCGCAGACGGTTCCAGCACGCCGGTGATCAGCAGCAGGTCGCTCACTCGGTGGCACCTCCACTCGCTGGTGCGGTCGCACCCTTACTACTTGTATAAACAGACAAGGACCCGGGGGCAACGGCGCCCGGATCCTGATGACAAGAGGATATCCCAAATGGCCAAAGTAACAATCCAGTACTGGGCCGCGGCCAAGGCGGCGGCCGGCGTTGACGTGGAGTCGGTGGAAGCGGAGACGCTGGCGGAGGCGCTGGAGGTCATCGTGGCCCGGCGGGGCGACGACGGGCGGCTCCGGTCGGTGATCGCGAGTTCTTCCTTCCTGGTCGACGGCGCGTCGGCGGGCCGCCACGTTGCCGCCGGCCTGGTCCTTCGGGACACGGCCGTCATCGAGGTGCTACCCCAGTTCGCCGGGGGGTGAGGTGAGATAGCCGCAGGGGGTGGGCATTCAGCGTATATTGCGGCACACTGAGTGGATAACGCCCTACAGTGTCCGAATCAACACGTTCCGAAGTCAAATGCGGACGGCTGAGTGAGCATGAGCCAGCATGGACCTCCGAGCCCTCCGGGCCCCCCTGTCCCCGGGGCAGCGCCCGGTGACAAGGATTTTCCCGGCGCGCTGAACCGTCCCGCCCCGCCGCCCGTTCCACCAGATGTGCCGAACGCGGGAACCGCGCCCCGCACGGGGCGGGTGGCAGACGAGGCGTTTGTCCGGGCGCTGTACGCCGAACACGGCGGTGCCCTGCTTCGCTACGCCCTCCACCTCACCGGCGGGGACAGGCAGCGTGCGGAGGATCTAGTGCAGGAAACAATCGTACGGGCGTGGCGCCATCCCGACGCGCTGACCGACCGGCCGGCCCGGCCATGGCTGTTCGCCGTGGCGCGCAACCTTGCTGTCGATTCCTACCGCGCGCGGCAGGCCCGGCCGCCGGAGACCGGGCAGGCGGCCCTGGAACTGCTGCCCTCCGACGACGATGCCGACCGCACGCTCGAGTCGTGGGCCGTCGCCGACGCCCTGGCCTCGCTGCGGCCGGATCACCGGCGCGTGATCGTGGAGACCTACTACCGGGGCTGCTCGGTAGCCGAGGCCGCGGCCACCCTGGGGATCCCGCCAGGTACCGTTAAATCTCGGACATTTTACGCATTGAAGGCGCTCAAGCTGGCGCTACAGGAACGAGGACTGGCGCCATGACCGCGACATGGGACTGCACCGAGGCCAGGCCGTCGCTTGGCGTCTACGTGCTCGGTGCCATCGACCCGGCCGAGCGCAGCCTGGTCGACGCCCACCTGGGCACCTGCCGGGACTGCCGGGACGAGCTGGCCGGCCTGGCCGGGCTGCCCGCCCTGCTGGCCAGGGTGAACCCGGACGAAGTCAGCCGGATCCGCGCCGACGACACGGTGCGCACGGCGACCGGGGATCGGCCGCCGGGCGAGCTGCTCGGCACGGTGCTTGACCTGGCCGAAGCCAGGCGGCGCCGGACCCGGTGGCGTTTCCTGGCCGCGGCGGCCGCGGTCGTAGTGCTCGCGGGCGGCTTGTTCGGCGGGCTGCGCTCGGCGACGTCCAGCACCCATACGGTGGACGCCTCGCGGTACCCGACCGGGACCGGCAGCTGGGACAGCATCCAGACGACGAGCAAGATCACCGGGGCGAGCGCCACGATCGACTACGCGAGCGAGCTCTGGGGCCGCACGTTCGAGGTCCTCGTCACCGGCATAACGGCCGGGACCACGTGCGACCTATGGGTCGTCCACCCCGACGGGACCCGCACCCAGGTGGCGGCGTGGACGACGGCGCACGACGAGGGCCGCGTCTGGTACCCGGGCTCGATGCCCGACAGCTCCAAGCCGATCAGCGCCTTCCAGATCACCGCGGGCAACCGGGTACTGCTCACGGCCACCCCGACCTAACGCCCCGACCTAACCCGGAGTACCCGGCCGATTTCCTACCTCCGGTGTGGGAATGGAAGCTGTCACGAGGATGCTGGTATGAGCGTGACTGTCGGATTGGTCGCGCTGGCTGCGGCCCTGGTCGCGGCGACGGCGCTCGGGCTGGTGCTGCGATGGCGGGCGGGGCGTTTCCGGGCGGCCGGACCCGCGCCGTCGGCTCAGGCGGCGCAGGCCGCCGGGCCCGGGCCTGATGTTCTCACCGAGGCCGACCTCGGCGACCGGCTGGGCCAGCAGGCCACGCTGGTCCAGTTCTCGACCGCCTTCTGCGCGCCTTGCCGCCCGACGCGGCAGATCCTGGCCCAGGTGGCCCAGCTGACCGATGGCGTGACCCACGTGGAAATTGACGCGGCCGCCCGGCTTGACCTGGTGCGGCGGCTGCGCATCAACAGCACCCCGACCGTGCTGGTGCTCGGTCCGGATGGCGCCGTCGTCAAACGCGCGGCGGGCCTGCCCCGCAAGGCCGATGTGATCGCCGCGCTGGGTACGGTGATCGAGCCCGTCCCAGGAACCCCCGGGATCAACGCGTCCGCGGGCGGAGAATGACATGGCGGCTGACCGCCATGTTCGATCACGCTGGCCGGCAATAGCGGAAATAACTCACGCCGTGGGAGTGACAGCCCGACCGAGCCCGCATAGCATCTGGTTCGTGACCTCCCGGACAGCGAAGACGCTGACCAAGCGGCGTGCCGTCGACTTTTGCCACGTCGCTACAGCTATCTGTCCGCGTGCCCTGCTGCCATAGCCCCTGGATTCGCTGACGCCGCGCATCGCTGATCACGGCGCCCGCGATATCCAGATGGGCCGGAGCGGCGACTCGGCCGGGAGGTAAGGCGTTCAGTGGCGAGGAGCACGACTGTGGAAATCGACCCGCGTGGCCCCAGGTTCGGAGCTGCGATCACGGTGATTGTGCTGGCGGTGGTCCTGATCACCGGCAGTATCTGGCTGCTCGCCGCGCAGCTCGTGGTGTTCGCCGTCGGTGCGCTCGCCGGGTTGCGGTACGCGCCGTACGGCCTCCTGTACCGGCGGCTGGTCCGGCCCAGGCTGGGGCCGCCTGCGCGTACCGAGGCCGAGGCGCCACCGCGGTTCGCGCAGGGCGTGGGCATGGTCATCGCGGCGGCCGGCGTCCTGTGCTACGCCCTGGGCGCGACTGCGGGCGGTCTCGTTTTCACCGCGCTCGCGCTGGTCGCGGCGTTCCTCAATGCGGTCTTCGATCTCTGCCTGGGCTGCCATGTGTATCTGTTCATCCAACGTAATCAAAGGGTCCGGCCGTCCGCTTAGGACGTGCCCGGAGAAGGAGGTATATCCACTATGAGCCGATCCGACGTCCTGGTGGACGCCGACTGGGCGGAGGCCCATATCGGTGACCCTGGTGTCGTCATCGTCGAGGTTGACGAGGACACCAGCGCGTACGACAAGGGCCATATCCCGACCGCGATCAAGCTCGACTGGAAGAAGGACCTGCAAGATCCGGTCCGCCGCGACTTCGTCGACAAGACGGGCTTCGAGGCGCTGCTGTCCGGGCGCGGCATCTCCAATGACGACACGGTGCTGCTTTACGGCGGCAACAACAACTGGTTCGCGGCCTACGCCTACTGGTACTTCCGGCTCTACGGGCACGACAAGGTGCTGCTGCTCGACGGCGGCCGCAAGAAGTGGGAGCTGGACTCGCGTGAGCTGAGCACCGACGTGCCCGAGCGCGCGCGGACCAGCTACACCGCATCGGAGCAGGACGCCTCGCTCCGCGCGCTGCGCGACGAGGTGCTAGCCGCCATCGGCAAGCGCAACCTGGTGGACGTCCGTTCTCCTGATGAGTTCACGGGCCGGCTGCTCGCGCCGGCGCACCTGCCCCAGGAGCAGGCGCAGCGCGGCGGCCACATCCCGACCGCACGTAACGTCCCCTGGTCCAAGGCGGCGAACGAGGACGGCACGTTCCGCTCCGACGACGACCTCCGCACCCTCTACCAGAGCGAGGCCGGGCTGGACTTCGGCAAGGACACCATCGCCTACTGCCGGATCGGCGAGCGGTCCGCGCACACCTGGTTCGTGCTGCACGAACTGCTCGACCAGCCCAACGTCAAGAACTATGACGGCTCATGGACCGAGTACGGGTCGCTGGTGGGCGTGCCGATCGAGCTGGGTGACGGACGATGAGCGCCGACGGTTGCGGCGCGCCCGCAGGCGGTGTCAGCGTGACCGCGGCCACCGGCAGTCAGGCCGTGGTTGAGGGACGGGTGGTGCACGAAGGCAGCCCTGTGGCTACCGGTTACGCCCGGCTGCTTGGCACCGGCGATGAGTTCGTGGCGGAGGTGCCGCTCGGCGAGGACGGCGGCTTCCGGTTCTTCGCCGCGCCCGGGTCATGGACCCTGCGCGTACTCGCGCCCGGCGGGCTGCGCGCCGAGCGCTCGGTGCAGGCCGACTACGGCCAGGTCACGAAGCTGGACGTAGATATCTGAGCACGCGTGCTCCGGTGAAGGGCGCGGCCGCCGTGTCATGCACGGCGGCCGCGCCCGGCCATTTAGGCCGGGCTTACAGCTGGGCGGCGGGCTGAGCCTCAGCGCGCGGGGCGGGCCGACATCGTGACGAAGTCACGCGCCCACCAGGCCGCGAAGAAGGTCGCCGGACCCTGCACGGTCGAGGCGAGCAGCTTGCGGCCGTTGGACGGCGCGGCCAGGGCGCCCGCCGGGGGGTCGTAGCTGACGAAGTCGGGCCAGTCGGGGTTGATGTCGAGCTGCATGCCACGCACCACGCCGGCCCGCACCAGAAGCTGCGCTAGCTGCAGCGGGTCCAGGGCTGGTCCGGCGGCGTAGACCAGGGCTCCGGCGGCGGTGATGCCGAGCCCGGAACGCCACTGGTGCTCGATGCCGGGGACGGTGGCCGCGCAGGATGTCGCGCCGCACGTCGAACCCCAGGCCTGCCAGTTCGAGCTCGCCTGCGGCGTCGGGCGGCCGCTGGCCACCAGCGGGACCAGGTTCTGCCTGACGCTGACCACGTTCCCGGCCATTCTCACGTCGCGGCCCCAGGCCCCGACGTCGACGCTGCCGTCCGCGTAGATCACCAGGGAGGCGGCGCCCCGCCGCAACGGGTCGATCGTCCGGCCTTGGGTGTAGTAACCGCCGCGCGCGGCGTTCATCAGGAACCCGCCGTTGAACGCGGCCACCAGCGTGGCGGCCTGGGCCGGCTGGATCGGCGCGGTGTACCGGTACGGGCCCCCGCCTGGGCTCTTCGACCCGGAGTACAGCCGGGCGGCCAGCAGGTGGGCGTCCATCCACGCGATCCCGGCTGGGTACGTACCGCCGGGCGGCACCAGCGTGGTCTGGTAGACGACGCGCACGCCACCGACCGCTCGGCCGGCCGGGGCCCAGGTCCCTTCCCCGGCCGCCGTCGGACTCCCGAACGGTGCCAGCGCGGCGGGAGCAGGCAGCGGCCCGCCCGTCCGCTGGCCCGCGCCTGGGGCCGCCCCGGTGCGCCGCGTCGTCGCGGGGTGCCGGCCGCCCGGGGACGGCACTGTCGCCGAGCTGGAGGCGCGGGCCGGGGCCAGCGCGGCCGGCGGCCTGCCGTGGCCGCACGAGGCCAGCGCCACGGCCGTCACGGCCAGCGGCAGCAGGCACGCCAGGGGCCGCCGGGCCGCCGCCCTCGACTCGCGCATCCCCATGAAGCACAGCATGCTGGGCCACGATGACAGGATCGTGAAGGGCGCGCCAGGCGGGCTGTCATTTTTACCGGTCAAGCGCGCTCAGTGCTCACCGCGGGCGGCCTGAACGAGACGCGGTGGACGTCACGATGATTCCGGGCAGCTGCCCTCCTGCGGTCCCGGTCCGTTCCTGGCTGGACGCCAGGCTTCAGTTGGCCGGCGGCTCCGTCGCGGGTCCGGCCAGGTAGACCACGCGGCGGGCGATGTTGACGGCGTGGTCGCCGAGACGCTCGTAAAAGCGCGCCACCAGCGTCATCTCCATCGTCACCGGCAGGGCCATTCGCCCCGACGCCAGCTCGGTGAGCAAGCTGGCGTGAAACTCGTCCATCTCGTCGTCGCGTTCCTCCAGCGCCAGCGCGGCGGAACGGTCGCGCTGGTACCAGGAGTCCACGGCCTGGCGCCACATATCGGAGGCGAGAATGCCCATCCGCTCTACGAGCCCTCGGGTGCGCGGCGAGAGGTCCTCGCCGAGCAGGTGATTGGCCCGCGAGGCGATCTGCACGACGAGGTCGTGGGAGCGTTCAAGCTCGGGCACGATGCGCAGCACGGAGAGCAAGAAGCGCAGGTCGGAAGCGACGGGCGCCTGCAGCAGGATCTCCCGGTTGACCAGCTCCTCGATCTCCGGGTAGAGGGCATCGATGAGCTGCTCGCGCTCGTTCAGCATCTGAAGCACTTGGGCGTTGCCGGTCAGCAGTGCCTGGGTCGCCCCGGGCAGATCCTCAGCCACCATGGCGAACAGCTCGATGACCTTGGCTTCGATCGCCTCCAGCTCACGCTCGAATTCCTGCCGGTGCTCGACCACAGCGTCGCTCCTCAGCCCATCCGGCCGGTGACGTACGCCTGGGTGCGGCTGTCACGCGGGTTCTGGAAGATGTTCTCCGTCCGGTCGTACTCGACGAGCACGCCCGTGCGGGTGTCGCTCTCCTCGTTGCGGAGCACCGAGAAGAAGGCGGTGCGGTCGCTGACCCGCGTGGCCTGCTGCATGTTGTGCGTGACGATGACGATCGTGTACTGCGACTTGATCTCGTGCATCAGGTCTTCGATGCGGCCCGTCGCGATCGGGTCGAGCGCCGAGCAAGGCTCGTCCATCAGGACGACGTCCGGCTCCACCGCGAGCGTGCGGGCGATGCACAGCCGCTGGGCCTGCCCGCCGGACAGGCTCAGGCCCGACTTGTTCAGCCGGTCCTTCACCTCGTCCCACAGCGCGGCCTGGCGCAGCGAGCGCTCGACGATCTCGTTCAGCTTGCCCTTGTTGCGCTCGCCGTTGATGCGTGGCCCGTAGGCGACGTTGTCATAGATCGACTTCGGAAACGGGTTCGGCTTCTGGAACACCATGCCGATGCGCCGGCGCACCGCGATCGGGGACACACCAGAGCCGTACAGCGACGCCCCGCGGTAGTGCACCTCACCCTCGACGCGTGCGCCCACGATGAGGTCGTTCATGCGGTTCAACGTCCGTAGCACGGTGGTCTTGCCACACCCGGACGGGCCGATAAACGCCGTGATCTCGTGCTCGTAGATGCTCAGCGATACGTCCGTGACGGCCCGGAAGGAGCCATAGTAGAGCGAGACGTTCTTCGCATCAAAGACAGCTGTGCCCGGCGTATCGGAGAAAGCCGACCGCTGCATGTCCTGCACGGCCGCTGGCTTGGGCAACTCGGTCTTGGCGGCGACGTTCTGTTCAGACTGTTCCATAACTGTCCTAGCGTCTCTTTCTGCGGCGGCATTCCTAGCGCGAATATCGGGTGAATCGCGCGGTGACGGTGCGGGCGACGATCATGAGAATGAAAGCGATCGCGATGAGCGTAAGCGCCGCGCCCCAGCCGCGGGACTGCGCGCCGGGGAACACCTGCGACGCGTTGGCGAAGATCTGCGTGGACAGCGCGGTGTTGGCGCCGCTGAACACGTTGCTGTTGACCGAGGTGACGGTGAGGATGGTGAACAGCAGCGGCGCCGTCTCGCCCGCGGCCCGGGCGACGGCCAGCAGCGCGCCGCTGACGATTCCGCCGATCGCCGCGGGCAGCACGACGGTTACTGTCACGCGGGCCTTGGTGGCCCCGAGGGCGTAGCTCGCCTCGCGCAGCGGGTCAGGCACCAGCTTCAGCATCTCGTCGCTGGACCGGATCACCACCGGAAGCATCAGGCAGCCCAGGGCGAAGGCGCCGGCCAGGCCCGAGTATCCGAAGTGCAGCACCCAGATAGTGAAGATAAACAGGCCCATCACGATCGACGGCACGCCCGTCATCACGTCGGCCATGAACTCGATGACCCGTGCCACCGGGCGCTTGCTGCCGTACTCGTTGATGTAGATCGCGCCGAGCACGCCGAGCGGCACGGCCATCACCGCGGCCAGGGCCGTGATCTCGAGCGTGCCGACGATCGCGGGGCCCATGCCGCCCTGGCCGGGGGGAAGAATGTTCGGCGGGATCTGGCCGGTCAGGAAGGACCAGCTGATGGCCGAGGCGCCCTTGGCGATCACCGCGTACACCACGAAGCCGAGCGGGATTATCACCAGGACGAGGGCCAGGACCATCAGGACGGTCGCGATCTGGTTCTTGCGGCGCCGCCAGCCGGCCGGCTCTCGCAGGTCGACCGCGGGCTGCTCGGTGGCTACGGCCATCAGGCCCCCCTCTTGCGCCGGGCGGAGCGCTCCACGATCCCGCGGCCCACCAGGTTGATGACGATGGTGATCACGAACAGGAACAGGGCCAGCCCGATCAGCGCGGCGCGGAACTCGCCGGAAGCCTCCCCGAACTGGTTCGCGATGACCGCGGGTAGCGAGTAGCCGGAGTCGGTCAGGTGGGACGTGACCTGCGCCGAGGATCCGATCACCAGCGCGGCCGCGATCGTCTCGCCCATGGCCCGGCCCAGGCCGAGCATGATCGCGCCGACGACGCCGCCCTGGCTGTGCGGCCAGACGGCCCCGCGGATCATCTCCAGGCGGGTGGCGCCCAGCGCGTACGCGCCCTCCTTGTCGATGGCGGGCACCGTCGCGAAGACCTCGCGCGACAGCGACGTGACGATCGGCGTGATCATGAAGGCCAGGATGATGCCGGCGGTGAAGAACGAGGCCCCGCTCACCGGCTGCCCGAACAGCGAGTCGAGCACCGGGATGCCGTTCACGCCCGAGGCGACCGAGGTGTAGATGTGCTGCAGCCAGGGGGCGAACACCAGGATCCCCCAGAGCCCCCAGACCACCGACGGGATCACGGCCAGCAGGTCGATCACGTACACGATCGGCCGCGACCAGCGGTACGGCACCACCTCGGTCAGCAGCAGGGCGATTCCCACGCTGACCGGGACCGCCATGAGCGCGAGCACGGCCGTGATGACCGTGCCGTACACGTAGGTCATCGCGCCGAACTGGTTGCTCCCGGGGTTCCACTGGGTGGAAAAGATGCCCTTCAGGCCCGCCGTGCTGAACCACGACGAAGCCTGCTGGGTGATCGAGACGGCGATCAGGACCAGGATCACCAGGACCAGCAGGCCAGCCGCGGCCGCGAGGATCTGGAAGCCGCGGTCGCCGAGCGGGCGCCGGTGGGCCAAGGGGCTGGCGGATCCGGCCGGGATGGCCGGATCCGCCTTCGTCACAGTGCTCACGATGCAGAACCCACCTGAACTGCCTGCCTCACAAGGCTCACCCAGAGATCTTACTGAGCTGCGCCACGGCCTGCTGGTCGATGTTGGCGGGTAGCGGCGCATAGTACAGCTGCGGGAGCAGCTTCTGGCCGGCGCCGAGCAGGTAGCCGAGGTAGGCCTTGAGCATCGCCGCGTCGTTCGCGTTCGGCTGGGTCGCGTAGACCAGGTCCCACGACTGGTAGGTGATCGGGTATGAGGTGGCTCCGGCCGCCCAGGCCGCGACGAAGGTCAGGTTGGGCGCCACGGTGACCTGGCCGGCGGCCGCGGACGCCGAGGTCGGCGAGGGCACGATGTAGCTTCCGGACGAGTTCTTGACCGAGGCGTAGGACAGCCCGGACGCCTTGGCGGTTGAGTAGTCCACGTAGCCGATGGCCCCGGGGGTGGACTTGATGGTCTGCGCCACTCCGGAGTTACCGCTGGCCGCCCGGGCCCCGGACGGCCACTTGATGGTCGAGCTGCTGCCCAGGCTCCAGGCGCTCCCCGCGCCCTTCACCAGGAACTCGGTGAAGTTCTGGGTGGTACCCGAGGAGTCCGACCGGACGGCGATGGTGATCGGGGTGCTGGGCAGGCTGACCCCGGGGTTATCGGCCTTGATCGCCGGGTCGCTCCACGTCTTGATCGTGCCCTGGAAGATGCCCGCGATGACCTTCGGGTCCAGTTGCAGCTTGCTGACGCCGGACAGGTTGTAGGACAGGGTGATCGGGCCGATCACGACGGGGAAGTAGAGCACCGTCTTGCCCTTGAAGTTCGCCGTCTCCTTCGCGGGGATCGGCGAGTCCGAGCCGGCGAAGTTGACCACCCCAGAGGCGAGGTCCGTGCGACCCTTGCCGGAGCCGCCACCGCCGTAGTTGACGGTTATGCCGGACTGGACCGTCTTGAAGCTCTGGATGGCTTCCTGCTGGAAGGTGAGCTGGAACGTCGATCCGCTGGCGTTGAGCGTGCCGCTGAGGGCGGCGCTGCTTGACGAGCTCGACGAGGCGGCGCCGCTGCCGCTAGTCGACGGGGGGGAGGACGAAGAGCTCGACGAGGAGCATGCGGCGAGAGACAGCGCTGTCGCCACGACGACCGCCCCCATCGTCGTGACCTGCTGTCTGCGTCCAAGTTGCATATCAAGTACTCCTTATTGGTTTTATATGTTTCCTCGGCCGCGTCAGCAGCCCCAGCGGGTCAGCATGCAAACCGTGGCGTGTGAGTACAGTCTGCCGGCCCCGATGAAACTTGCGGGCAAACGAATAGTGGACAAACGGGGTCCAGAGGGTTAACTTCTGGTGTCTTGAATCGGCACTCCGAACGCGCTGGCCGGGATCGCCGCAACGCCTGGCCGTCGAGGCGTTCAGCTCCTGCCCAGCCTGTGGCCGCCGGCCCCGCGAAATCCTCTGACCGGTACGTACCCTCGCCGGGTCCCAGTTCACCTATATGACATCAAGTGGCCGTCTGGCCGTTCCTCTTCTATTCAACTTCTGTTCACCTGAGGTGAATATCAATGGCGGGGGCAGCAGGGCATTGCCAGCTGTGCTTCGGTCTAAGGACGAGTGAGGGCAAGTTGTCGTTGGATGCGGAACGAACGCAGCCCCCTTGCGGCAACCGCCGCGCGGGCCAGCGGGTTCTTGTCGTGACCGCGCTCGCCTGCGTTGCCGCCCTCGCCTCAGTGGCCTGCTGCGACGGCCGCGCCCCGATGGCCTCGCTCATCCTTGCGGTATCCGCTGTCCTGCTGCTCGTGATCGGCCAGCTGATCGCCACCCGATCGCGACATGCGGGATGACCGCCGGCGCCGCCGGACGTGACAACCCGGTCCCCTCGCAACCGGCATCGCCGCCCGCCGAGGCGTCGCCGCCGCGGGGCGACGTCAGCGTACCGGCCGCGCGCGCACCGGTCCGGGCCGCGGCGGTGCTGGCCGACCGGATCGCGGCGGCCCTGGTGCACCGGGAACCGGGCTGGCGACTGCCCCGGCGCAGCGCGCTGGCCCGAAGATACAACGTCAGCCTGACCGAGATCGACACCGCGCTCAGCGACCTCGCCCGGCGGTCGCTGATCCGCAGGCTGCCGGACGGCCAGCTCTACCGGGCCAGCCCGGCTGATTACTGGATCCCGGTCGAGGGCGCGGCCGGGTTCGGCACCCGGCTCGACCCCATGGGCGGCACGATCGACTGCCAGACCCGGCATGTGTCGCGGCGCGAGGCGCCGCAGGATATCGCCTGGGCTCTGCGCCTGCCACCCGGCGCGCTCATCCGGGTCATCCGGTGCGTCTGGGTGTCGTCAGGCGATCCCGCCGCCGTATCCACGGCCTACCTGCATGACTCATCCGTCGGCGAGGACACGGAGGACGCCGGGCCCGATCAGGGGGAGGTGGCGTTCGGCTCGGTCCTGGCTGGCCTGCCGGCGGCGGCGGTGAGCGTGGAAATGAGCCCGCCCCAGCCGTCGATCGCGCGGAGCCTGCGGCTGTCGCCTGGGCAGCCGGTGATCACGGTGACGGTCAGGTTCGACGACGCCGTCACCGGTGAGCCGGCCGGGCTCACGGTGGTCATGCTGAAACCAGAGTTGTTCCGGATCGCCATTGATACTGCTGAGGCCCCGGTTAGGACGTCCTTATTACGGCTAGCTGTCCGGAACCAGTTACCGTCTGGACACGCACGTGTTCCAGCTGGGACGCTGGAGCCGACATGTCGGCTGAGGTCGTGACAGGGGCAGAACGCAAGCCGCGGCGGGCCCGATACCTGCTACCCAGGGGACTGCCGCGCCGTGGCGAGATTCTCGCTGCTTGCGTGCTGCTCATCGTCCTCGGGCACGTGCTGTTCGGGCAGCTGACGATGGTCCTGGCCGCCGCGTTCTACCTCATCACCAAGATGACCAGATGGCGCCTGTCGTGGCTGATGATCCCGGCCGCGGCCGCGGTGGCCTGGACCATCGCCGTAGGTCCGCGCACGGCGGCCGCCGGGTTCGCCGAGGGCCCGGCCCAGGTGGCCCGCTATCTCGGCGCCAGCGGCCAGCAGGTCCGCCACCTGTTCCATATCACCGCCGCGTTCGCCGGGATAGGCCGCTGGCTGCCCAGGCAGCTTCCGCTCGCGATCCTCGCGGGCGCCGCCGAGGCGGCCGTGGCGGCCGGGCTGAGCTGGCTGCACACCGACGAGTGGAACGTGCGCCCGGCCCGGCCCGGCCTGATCGTGGCCGTCCGGCGTGCGGCGACCGTGCGGGCGATCCGGGCCGGCGGCGTCGTGACCAGGGAGGGCGGATCCCTGGGGGTGCTGCCGGGATCCGGCGCCCGGGTCGCGCTGTCCTGGTCCGAGGCGGCCGGCGGGATATCGGTCTGCGGCTCGGCCGAGCGGGACGTGCTGACCACGAGCTTTCAGCTGGTGTACGCCGCGGTGCGGCGGCGCAAGCCGGTGTTCGCGGTGGACCTCACCGGTGATCCGGATCTGCCAGGAAAACTGGCCGTGGTCTGCGCCGAGTCCGGCGCCCCGCTGCAGGTGTTCGGTGACGCAGCATGGGGCCGGGATGGCTCCGCGGACCCGCGGACCGGGCCGGCCTGCTACGAGCCTTTCCGTCACGGCGATCCCGCCTGGCGGGCTTCGCTGGTGACGGCCATGCTGAGCTGGGACGGCCCGGGCCGTCAGTACCGGCGTAGCTGTGCCGCCTATCTCGAGGACGTCTTCGAGCTGCTCGACGCGGCCCCAGGCGACCCGCGGGTCCCCGTCCTTGATGAGGTCATCCACCTGCTGAACCCCACGGCCATGCGGGCCCGGATGGAGTACGTGCCCGCGGCCTACCCGCGCCGGGCGGCCCTGGCCGAGCGAACGCGGGTGTCGGTGAGCCTGCTCAACGCCGAGCCTGCCACCACCGCCCAGCTCACGCAGCAGCTGCGCGAGCTCCGGGCCTCGGGTTTCGGCCGGTGGCTGCGCCCTTCCGGTCAGGGCCCGGCCGCCGGGATCGATCTCGGCCGGGCGGTCACCGAACGCGCCGTGGTGCTCTTCCGCCTCGCCGGTCCGGGCCCGGGAACCCGGGCCGCCAGCTCGGCGATGCTCACCCGGCTGGTATGCCAGGATCTGCTGGCCGTGGGCGCGGCGCTGAGCGCGATCGACGTCGAAGGCGACGGGATCATCTGGCTGGCCGAGTGCGGCTCGCTGCCCAGGCAAGCGGTCACCGACCTGATCGCCCGCGGCCCAGGCACCGGGCTGCCGGTACTCGCCGCCACGACGTCCCCGCAGGCCGCGGCGGAGCTGGCGGAGCTCACCAACGTGGTGGTCGCACACCGGATGACCGACGCGGCCACCGCCCGGCAGCTGGCCGCGGCCGTGGGTGCCGATGGCCCGGCGCGGCCGCTCGGCGACTCCGGTGACGGCGCCCAGCTCACGCCCGGGCCGGCGGCGGACGCCACGCCCCTGGCCGCGCTCCGCGACGGCGAGTTTCTCCTCGCCGTCAAGCACCCGAAGCGGCTGGTCTGGCCCGCGCAGCTGGTCCGGGCGCGGGTCCCGCTGCCGACCCGCGACCGCAGGCCGGCCGGCCCTCCGCGGCCAGCGTCGGCGGGAGCACGGGACCGGGAGGGAGCATGACGTCCTCCCGGACCGACCGCCTGTACCTGGGCTGGCAGTACGCGACGCCCTGTCCCGAGCCCGGCCCGCCGCCGCGCAGGCCCACCCCGCCCGAGGCCGAACGGCTCAACCCGGACTGGGCCATGGCCCAGCGGCGGGAGGAGAGCCTGCTGCACCGGCCGCTGAAGGCGGCCGTCGCCGTCGCGGTGGCCGTCGCCGGAGTGGCGGTCCTCCTCGCCGCCGTGGGCGTGATCGACGTCCTGGTGGCCGGCCTCGGCGTGATCTGCTGCGCGCTCATCGCGGCCGTAAGCGGGCACGCCATCTGGCAGGGTGAGCGAGCGCTGCGCTCCAGGCTGGCCGATGAGCGGACCCGGGTCGGGCGGATACGCGCGGCCCAGGAGAGCCAGCTGTTCGCCTGGCAAGCCGAACACGCCGCCCGGGTCCGGCAGTGGCAGGCGCTCCGCGTCGCCTACGAGCACCAGAAGCGGTGGTACGCGGTCTGCGCGCCGAGCGGCGTCCACCGGGTCGACGTCGCCGGGGGCACGCTGTCCGGCTGGTCCGCGATGCTCGCCACGGCGGGCGCGCACCGGCTGGCGGCGGGCGGCGAGGTCACCGTGCTTGACCTGACCGAAGGCTCGGTCGCCCTCGACCTGATCGGCTTCGCGCGAACCTCCGGCATTGACCCGCTGGTCTGGGTGCTGCCCGACGACCTGCCCAGGCTCGACCTC
>Ga0066790_10000445_pt1 | contig 15362 bp, 9 predicted proteins | sample OrgsoiDNA2013050_FD_70963 | JGI IMG/M metagenome (GOLD analysis project Ga0066790, IMG submission 70963) | Permafrost soil microbial communities from the Arctic, to analyse light accelerated degradation of dissolved organic matter (DOM) -... | ecosystem: Environmental > Terrestrial > Soil >...
ATCAACCACCGAAGTCGAAACCGTTCACCCCCTGTTGAGTTTTCAACCGGGCATCGCACGCGATGACCTGCTTCACCCGACCGTACACGGTCCAACACCAACCCGCCAACTATGATTCCCGCGCCAGGCGGGGGGACGGGTTTACGGCGAGACGCGGAGCGCAGCGACGACCGCCCAGCGAGCCGGGGCCTTGCGCCCCGGCGAGTGGCGGTGCTACGGCGAGAAGCGCAGCGGGGTGCGAAGCACACGTGGGGGGCTCCGGGGGGTCATTCCCCCGGGCAAATACAGAAATGACCCCCGCGGGCGGCGGCGGTGACCGACGCGCCCACGGGGGTCGGACCGGCAGGGTCGGAGCCGGTCCGGATACCCGGGCCTCCCCCGAGACGAGACCCGGTCTTATCACGTGACTGAGGCCGCAACCCCCCTAGCGAAACCCAGTCACCAGTTAAGACGCCGGAGAGTAGTCAAACGGTTGCGTCTGGCTACAGAGAGTCTCATAACAAATGGGTTACGGCGCTGGGCTTGCCGGCCAGACCGCGGGCTCAGCCCTGCACGGCGCTGAGCCAGCTGGGTTAACTGCGCACGGCGCTAGCCGGGTTAACTGCGCACGGCGCGGGCTCAGCCGGGGCAGGGCGCTGAGCTAGCTGGGTTAGCCGGGCAGGGCGCTGGGCTTGCCGGGGCGGGGCGGTGGGTTAGCCGGGCAGGGCGCTGAGGAACTGGGCGGCCAGGGCCGAGGCGGAGATCTGCGGTGACTGGTTGGACGTAAGGATCGTGAATGCCACGTCCCCGCGGTAGCCGACGAACCAGCTCTGCCACTGGGCGCTGCGGCCACTTCCGGTCGGGACGAGCGCGGTCTGGCCGTAGACGGGCGGGCCCGCCACGTCGGCGCTCTTGGCCGAGCCGGAGGTGACAGCCTCGCGCATCAGCGTGCGCAGCGAGGTGAGGGCACCCGCGCTCAGGGGGACCCTGCTGGACGCGGCACCGTCGGGCGGGTTCGTGACGAGGACCGGTGAATGCCAGACCCCGGAGTCGACCTCGGCGGCGATCAGGGCCATGCCCAGCGGGCTGACCTGAACACCCTCACCTATGGTCTCGCCGGCCAGCTGACCGTCGCTGGTCGCGGTGGGCACCGAGCCGGAGAAGGCCGGCAGCGGCAGCTGCCACCTCGAGCCGATACCGAAACCGGTCACCGCGCTGTGCAGCGTGCTGCTGGTCAGCCGGCGGGACAGCCCCGCGAACGCGGTGCCGCAGCCCTGCGCAAAGTCGGTGCTGAACGACGTGTCGGCGCCGAGGCTGGACGCGAGCCGCTGGTCGCTGAACAGCTGGCCGCCGACGTTGGCCACGCTCGTACACGGGATCTGGGTGCCGGCAGAAAAGCCCGAGCCGAGCAGGGCAGCGGTCGACACGATCGTGAACGCGGTGCCCGGCATCAGATGGGCGTTGAGTGTGCCGCCGCCCGGGAGCTGCCCGCCGGGCGCGCCCTGGCCCGCGACGGCCAGGACCTTCCCGGTGGAGGGCTGCACGGCGACGATCTCCGCGGCCACGCTGGGCACGGCGTCCAGCGCGCTGAGGGCCGCGGCCTGGACGCGAGAGCTGATCGTGGTCTGCACGGGCTGCCCGGATTTCCCCGCCCACTGCTGCAGGACCGCGGTCTGCGCCCCGGTGCTGTTCTCGGCCACCACCTTGGTGGTCGGTGAGCCCGCGAGCACCCGCTGGTACGCGGCCTGCAGGCCCGTCAGGCCGACCGTGGTGCCGGGCTGGTACGACGCGCCCTCGTCGCGCAGCAGGCCAGAGTTCTCCGAACCGACCGTCCCGACGACCTCACTGGCCTCGGAGGAGAAGAGCCGCTGGCTGACCCGGTGCACCTGCAGACCCGGGACCCGGGACAGATCCGGGGCCAGCTGGGCGTAGGAGTCCGGGTCGAGCGAGAGCAGGGTGAGGAACTGCCCGGGCGAGGCGGCCTGGATCTGGCCCCGTACCTGGTCGGGGTTGAGCTCGGTCACCTGAGCGAAGTCCTGGGCCGTGGCGGCGGGGTTGGCCAGCGCCTTGGGCCAGACCCCGACCTCGTACACCGCGGAGGGCACCTCGAGCGGCTGTCCCGTGGCGTCCAGGATCATGCCCCGCGCCGGGACCTCAGTCATCACCGCCAGCCGTTCACCGGGGCCCAGCTCGGGGTTGATGACACTGGGTGCCCACTGCACCTTCCAGCCGGAACCGGTCCGGCGCAGCGCGAACTGGCCGGAGTACGTCCACTGGTGGCCGCCTTCGCCGAGGTTCACCGAGGCGGAGAAGTGCGCTTCTGCGGTGTCGCCGCTCTGGTCCACGCGGCCCATGGACAGGAACATGGCCGTCGCGTCCAGCTGGGTGAATGCGCCGGCCAGCGCGGTGGTGACGGCGGGCGCCTGGCCGGTCGCATAGGAGGCGGCCGCCCGGTAATCGTGCCGCTGCCAGGCGAGCAGGAACGCCTGGACCGTTCCCTCCGCGGATGGCTCCTGGCCGAAGCCGTCCACGAACCCCCCGGTCACGATGCCGACCAGCACGATGATCGCGATCAGCCGGATCCGCCGGGCGCGCATTGACAGGCGCCGGGCCTGCCGCTGCCCGCGCGCCGAAGCCGGACGGGGCGGCAGGGGTGGCCGCGGACCCGGCGGGGCGGCCCGGCGGCCGGGACGTGAGGCCACTCGCACCGGCCGGCCACGGCCTGCGTGACTGCCCCGGTCACGGGTGTAGAAGGACATTGCCCTCCTCCCCGTTACCGTCGGCGGCGGAGAGCACGGTCCATCTCTCTGGCCGCATCCCTGCTCGCCAGGTCATGACGTTTATCGTAGGTCCGCTTGCCGCGCCCGAGGCCCAGCTCGACCTTGGCTTTGCCGTCGTTGAAGTACAGCGACAGCGGAACCAGCGTCAGGCCCTGCTCAGCGGTCCGGGAGGACAGCTTTTCGATTTCCTTCCGGTGCAGCAGGAGCTTCCTGGTCCGCCGGGGCTCATGGTTGGTCCAGGTGCCCTCGGTGTACTGGGGAATGTGCACGTTGTGCAGCCACACCTCTCCATCGGAGATCTGGGCGAAACCGTCCGTCAGCGACGCACGCCCGGCCCGGAGTGATTTCACCTCGGTCCCCGTGAGCACCAGCCCAGCCTCGTAAGTGTCCTCGATCCGATAGTCGAACCGGGCGCGGCGGTTGCGGGCGATTACCTTCCGCCCTTGCTCCCGAGCCACGTCCCTCCCGTCTGGTCATGTCACACACGCAGGTAACGGCGAAGCGTGAGAAACGACGTCGCGCCGCACAGCAGCACGCCCACGCACATCGCGAGGATCACGACCTCCACGAGGTCACCCGCGCTGAGGATCACATTGAAAGTGAAGTACTGCTGTAGCGTATCCAGCCACAGCGACTTCACGGCAATCAGCAGGCCAACGGAGATCGCCCAGCCGATCAGGCCGGCGATGATGCCCTCCAGCAGGAACGGCAGCTGAATGTAGAAGTTCGACGCGCCGACCAGCCGCATGATGCCGGTTTCCCGGCGGCGGCTGAACGCGGAGAGCCGGATCGTGTTAGCGACCAGCAGGGTCGCCGCGACCAGCAGAATCACCGCGACGATGACCACGGCGTTACGCGCTCCGCCGAGCAGTTTGTAGAACTTGGCCAGGATCGACCGGTCATCGATCACCGAGTCCACACCGCTCTTGCCCGTCACCGCCGACGCGACAGTGCCGTAATCCGCCTGCGGATTCTTCAGCTTCACCTGGAACGAGTCCGGTATGTCGCCCTGCTGCACGGTGGAGACGAAGGACGGGTTGTTAGAGAACTCCTGCTTGAACTGCTGGAAGGCCTGCTGCTGGGTCTGGTAGACGACGCTGGCGACCTGCGGCATCGACGTGAGCGTTTGCTGGATCTGCTGCCGCTGAGCGTCCGTGGACGAGCCGTTCTGCTTGCACTGGACGCTGACGCTCTGCGGCGTGCACAGGTAGATGGAGACCTCGACCTTGCCTTGCCAGTAGCTGCGCGTCGCGTCGACCTGCTTGACGAAGAGAAGCCCCACTCCCAGCAGGGAAAGGCTGATCGCTACCACCACGATGAGCGCGACCGTCATAGTGAGATTCCGGCGCAGGCCGATCCAGATCTCCTGGAGAACGAACTGGGCACGCATGCTGGATAATCCCTCGCAGTACTCGGTCGTGGGGCGGTGGCCGGGCGGAATGGGCCGCCGGTGCCTGGCGGACAGGCTACGGCACGTTAGTAAGCCTGGCCGTACACACCGCGAGACTGGTCCCGGACGACTTTGCCGTATTCGAGCTCGATGACCCGTTTGCGCATCGAGTCGACGATGGCGGCGTCATGGGTCGCCATGACGACGGTGGTGCCGGTCCGGTTGATCCGGTCCAGGACCTTCATGATGCCGATCGACGTCGCGGGGTCGATGTTCCCGGTCGGCTCGTCGGCGAGCAGGATCATAGGCCGGTTAACGAAGGCCCGCGCCATCGCCACCCGCTGCTGCTCACCGCCGGACAGCTCATCCGGCATCCGTTCGTGCTTGCCCTCCAGGCCGACCAGGTCGATCACCTCGGGCACCACCTTGCGGATGAACCGGCGCGGCTTGCCGATCACCTCGAGCGCGAAGGCCACGTTCTGGTAGACGTTCTTGTTCGGCAGCAGCCGGAAGTCCTGGAACACGCAGCCGATCCGCCGCCGGAGCATCGGAACCCGCCAGTTGGACAGGCGGGCCAGATCCCGGCCGGACACCCGGATGCGGCCGTCGGTCGGCTGTTCCTCCTTCAGCACCAGCCGGAGAAACGTGGACTTACCGGACCCGGACGGCCCGACGAGGAAGACGAACTCCCCCTTCTCCACGGAGATGCTGACGTTCTCCAGAGCGGGCCGGCTCTGGCTCGGGTAGAGCTTGCTGACGTTATCGAAATTGATCACAGGACCATCACAGCGATGTCGGAAACGGACGAGGGACGGAAGCGCTTTCGCACAGTTCCAGCGGGGCGCCTACCGGTCTCGCTGGGCCTACCGCACGGCACATGACCTGGCGTTCCGCCGTAGACGCGGCGATTTGAGGCACCCAGCGGGTAGCCTGGATTAGTCAATGGAACAGTGTAGGGGGAAACTGGCGAGCACAGCCCTATAACGCTCCAAGTGCAGGGACGACCGGCCGGAAGGACTTCCATTGAGCTGTGAACACCTAATCTGCGCACGTTGCGGGGGCCCAGTGAGCGAAGGCCGCTGTCCAGCCTGCCGGGTAGCCAAGACGGAAGTGCACCATAACCAGGCAAATTACGGCCCGCACATCCTGATCGCGTCGGTTCTGCTGATCGTCCTGCTGGCCGTCCTGGCGGTGCACGGCAGTCTCTAGCCTTTTTCTCCGTTCTGGCCACGCCTCAGCCAGCGGATCTCGGCTTCTATGAAGTCGTCGATCTCGCCGTCCAGGACGGCCGTTGTGTTCCCGGTCTCCATGCCCGTCCGCACGTCCTTCACATTCTGGTAGGGGTAGAGAACGTAGTTACGGATCTGGGTGCCCCAGCTCCCGGTGATCTCACCGCGCAGCGCGGCCATTTCCTCGGCCTCCTCCAGGCGTCTGCGCTCCAGCAGTTTGGCCCGCAGAACCGACATGGCCGAGGCACGGTTCTGGATCTGACTGCGCTCGTTCTGGCAGGAAACCACGATTCCGGTCGGCAGGTGGGTAATCCGCACCGCTGAGTCGGTCGTGTTAACGCCCTGGCCGCCTGGCCCGCTGGAGCGGTACACGTCCACCCGGATCTCGTCCTCGTTGACCTCGATGTGGTCGGTCTGCTCGACGACCGGGACCACGTCCACGCCGGCGAAGGAGGTCTGCCGGCGGCCCTGGTTGTCGTACTTGGAGATTCGCACCATGCGGTGCGTGCCGTGCTCGCCGCGGAGCGTGCCGTAGGCGTACGGCGCCTTGACCGCGAACGTGGTCGACTTGATGCCGGCTTCCTCCGCGTAGGAGATGTCGTACACCTCGGTCGGGTAGCCGTGCCGTTCCGCCCAGCGCTGATACATCCGCATCAGGTTCTGCGCGAAGTCGGCGGCGTCGGCCCCGCCCGCCTGCGCGTTGATCGAGACGAGAGCCTCGCGGGCGTCGTACTCCCCGGACAGGAGCGTGCGCACCTCGAGCTGGTCGATCTCCTTGCGCAGGGAGGCCAGGTCGCGTTGCGCCTCGGCCCGGGTCGGCTCGTCGTTCTCGCTGTCAGCCAGCTCGAACATCACCCGGGTGTCGTCCAGCCGCTGCCGCAGGTCCTCCAGCCTGGCCAGCTCGCCCTCAACGTAGGAAAGGCGGCGGGTAACCGCCTGGGCGTGCTGCTGATCGCCCCATAGGTCCGGATCGGCGGCCTGCTCGCGTAGGCTCTCGGCCTCGGCCCGCATGGCGCTGGGATCGAGAACTGCCTCTACGCTGGTGAGCTTCGACGACAGTTCCGAGATCTCATCGACGGGATCGGTAGCTGCCATGGCGGACAGCCTATGCGAGCCGATGCCTCCTGGCGCATGCCGGCACGGTAGCGGGCGCGAGCCGGGTATCCTGCCGAACGGGTCCCGTCCATACGCCGACCTGGACCGTAAGACAGGGTGGGGCCGGGACGCCCCCGGTTTCTAGTGGATACGAAAATGAATGCGACTTTTAAGAGCATTCCCCGTGCGCTCATGGCCATTCTCGGCCCACTGACCGCGCTCGGGCTGCTGCTGTCCGTACAGGGCTGTAGCACCGCCGCGTCGGCGACGACGTCGTCGGTGACGGGTCCCACCCCGGCCAGCGCGCTCCGGGTTTACAACTCGTTCGTCACCGCGAACAAGGTCGCGCTGGCCAACCACAATGAGCTGCTGGCCCTGTCGCTGCTGACCGGATCGCAGCTCAGCATCACCTCGGCCACGTACGGGGTGGCCACCGCCGGCGGGCATCTGGTGACCGACCCGGCCTACGGGCAGCCGACGTTGTACGTACCGAAGCTGACCACATACCCTCAGTGGTTCATGGCCACGGTGCCGGAACACCCGGCCACGGGCGGTACGACCCAGACCGCGCTGCTGGTCTTCGACCGGCCGGACGCCGCGGCCACCTGGGCGCTCAGCGGTTCCGCCATCCTCGACGCGGGCTCCCCCGCGCTGAACGTGGCGGTCGACAAGGTCGGCTATGCGACCGCGCTGGCCACGTCGGACCAGACGGTGAAGCTGCAGCCGGACGTCGTGGGCGCGATACACGCGACCGTCGCGGACGACGGCCCGTCCAGCGCCGCCGCCCCGGTCGTCCAGGCCGGGCCGCACACCACCGGGCTGTACCAGGCGAACAAGGCGATCGCCCGGCAGGTTGCCGCGCAGAACGACAGTTACAACTGGGAGCTGGAGGGAACCAGCTACCCGTTTTTCGCGCTGCGCACGACGGACGGAGGGGCGCTGGTCTTCTACACCATGACCCTGGCCACGACGACCATCGCGGCCCACCTGCCGCACGTGCACAGTAAGGCCCCGCTGCCGGTTATCCAGGTGCCGGCCGTGTTCAAGAGCCTGGTGCCGGCCACGCACAAACCGTTCCAGCACCAGCTGACCGTGAACTCCACGTTCAGCTACATCACGCTGGACCCGGCGGCGACCGCGCAGAAGGCCCCCCTTCAGGTGATCGGTGCGGGCGGTGCCGTCACCTACGTCCGCGGCACCTAGCTGGGCTGGGGGAGGGAGCTGGAGGCTACCAGGGCGCGGACGGCGCGCAGCGCGACCGACAGGGTCGTGAACGTGAAGCGCTCGCTCTCCCAGATCTCCCCCAGGGTCCGGGTCGCCCGCCCGACGGCTGCCGCGTTCTGCTCGGTCCAGGTCGCGAGGCGGGCTTCTGGCGTGCCCGGCCCGGTGGCGCCCAGAACGTCGCGGGTGAGCGCGGCGTGCGCCGCGTACAGGTCGTCCCGGATGGCCGCCCGGGCCATGCTGCTCCACCGGTCGTCACGGGGCAGCGCCGTGATCCGGTCCCGGAGCCGGGCGATCTGCAGCCGGTTGGCGAGATCGAAGTAGACCTCCGCGGTCTCCTCCACCCCGCGCGAGGTGGCCGCGGCGCTGTCCACGATGTCGAAGGCGGAATACGAGGACACCATGCCGGCCACCGTCTCGGCCAGGCCCGCAGGCACGTCGCGCACGATATATGCGTCCCGCCGCTCCTCGAAGGTCTCCGTGTCCCGGCCGACGAGCAGCTTGGGCAGGCCCGAGCGCACGGCCAGGACACCGCTGCCGAAGTAGTCCACCGCGCCGGTGATGTCGACCGGCGGCCGCCGGTTGTACAGCAGCCACCGGCACGCCCGCTCGACCAGCTTGCGCCCTTCCAGCAGCAAGGTGATCTGCGTGCCGATGTCCACCACGTCGTCCAGTGCGGTGACCTGCTGCCAGAAGTCGCGCATGCCGAAGACCTCGCGCGTCACCAGCCAGGCCCGGGTGGTGTCCGGCACCGACGCGCCAGTCTCCTCGTTCAGCCGGAACGCGAACGTGGTGCCGGACGTGTCCACCATCTCGTTGACCACCGAGGTGGTGATGATCTCGTGCCGCAGCGGGTGAGTCTGCATCCGGCCGGCCTGGGACGCGCGCAACGGCGCGGGGAAGTATTCGGTCAGCTCGCGGCGGAGGTACGGGTCGTCCGCCAAGCCGGAGGCGAGTACCTCCTCCCCCGCGGCGATCTTCGTGTGCGCGAGCAGCAGGGCGAGCTCCGGGTTGGCCAGGCCCTTGCCCGCCGACCGGCGCTCGGCGATCTCTTTCTCCCCCGGCACGGCGTCCTGGCCACGGCGCAGCCGCTTGCCGCGCTCCAGCATGCGCAGGTAACGCGCGTGCACGTGCAGCATCTGCGGGGCCTGGGCCCGTGCGGTGGCCAGCGCCATGTTCTGGTGATAGTTGTGCTGCAGCACGAGCGCGGCGACCTCGTGGGTCATCTCCTGCAGGAGATGGTTGCGCGCGTCGTGCGAGATCTCCCCGTCCCGGACGGCCCGGTCCAGCAGGATCTTGATATTGACCTCATGGTCGGAGGTGTCGACGCCGGCCGAATTGTCGATGAAGTCGGTGTCGACCAGCCCGCCGCCCAGCGCGAACTCGATCCGGGCGGCCTGGGTGAGACCAAGGTTGCCCCCCTCGGCCACGACCCGGGCCCGCAGCTGTGACGCGTTGACGCGGACCGCCTCATTGGACCGGTCGCCGCAGGCGGTCTGCGGCTCGCTGGTGGCCTTGACGTACGTACCGATGCCGCCGTTCCACAGCAGGTCGACGGGCGCGGTCAGGATGCGGGAGATCAGCTCGTCCGGGGACAGGGCCAGCACCGCGTCATCGACGCCGAGTGCCACCCGCGCCTGCGGCGACAGCGGCACCGACTTCGCGCTGCGCGGCCACACACCGCCCCCGGGCGAGATCTGCGACCGGTCGTAATCGGCCCACGACGAGCGGGCCAGCGCGAACAGCCGCTGCCGTTCGGCGAAGCTGGTGGCGGGATCGGGGTCGGGGTCGAGGAAGACGTGCCGGTGGTCGAACGCCGCCACCAGCTTGATGGTGGACGACAGCAGCATCCCGTTGCCGAACACGTCGCCGGACATGTCACCGATGCCGACCACGGTGAACTCGTCGGCGGCCAGGTTCATGCCGAGCGTGGCGAAATGGTTCTTCACCGACTCCCAGGCGCCGCGGGCGGTGATGCCCATCCTCTTGTGGTCGTAGCCTTCCGAGCCCCCGGAGGCGAAGGCGTCACCGAGCCAGAATCCGTAGCTGGCCGCGATCTCGTTGGCCACATCGGAGAAGGTCGCAGTCCCCTTGTCCGCCGCGACCACCAGGTAGGGGTCATCGCCGTCGTGCCGGACTACGTCGCGCGGCGGGCAGACCCGCTCGCCGTCCACGTTGTCGGTGACGTCGAGCATGGCGCTGATGAACGTCTTGTAGCAGGCGAGCACCTCACCCTGGTAGGCCTCGCGGTCGCCGGGATCGGGCAGCTGCTTGCACACGAAACCGCCCTTGGCCCCGGACGGGACGATGACCGCGTTCTTCACCTCCTGCGCCTTGACCAGCCCCAGCACCTCGGTGCGGAAGTCCTCCAGCCGGTCCGACCAGCGCAGGCCGCCGCGGGCGACCCGGCCGAACCGCAGGTGCACAGCCTCCAGCCGGGGCGAGTACACGAAGATCTCGAACGTGGGCCGCGGCGCGGGCAGGCTGTCCACCTGGCCCGGGTCGAGCTTGACCACCAGGTAGGGCGCATTCGCGGGTGTCACACAGGCCGGCGCGGCACCCGGCCCCGGCCCCGGCCGAGTACCCGGGCGAGTACCCGGACCCGCTGCGCGATAGTAGTTCGTCCGCAGCGTCGCACCGATCAGCGCGAGGTAGGACCGGAGGATCCGGTCGTGGTCGAGGCTTACGACCTCGTCCAGCTCACCGCGGATCTCCTCCACGATCGCCTCGCTGCGCTCGGCCTGGCCGCGCTGCCGGGCTGGGTCGAACCGGGAGGCGAACAGGCGGGCCAGCAGCCGGGTGACCGTGGTGTTCGAGCGCAGCACCCGCTGGATGTAACCCTGGCTGAACCGGTTCCCGGCCTGGCGCAGGTACCGCGCGTAGGCCCGGAGGACGACGACCTCGCGCCAGGTCAGCCCGGCGTCGAGGACCAGCGCGTTAAAGCCGTCATCCTCGATCTCGTTCCGCCACAGCGCGCACAGGGCCTGCTCGAACTGCTCCTTGCCGCCGTCGTTGCGGGAGCGCTCCTGCCACGCCGTCGTCTCGGCGCGCAGCCCGAAATCGTAGATCCAGAACGGATCCATACCGTCCGCATCCATACCGTCCGCATCCGTACCGCTCGCATCCGTACCGCTCGCATCCGCTCCGGCCGGCGCGGTGAACTCGTAGGGATGCTCATCAACCACCTCAAGCCCCATGTGCTGCAGCTGGGGCAGCACATCGGAGAGGATGACCGGTGCCCCCGACCGGTACACGCGCAGCCGCCACTGGCCGCCGCCGGGGTGGCCGTCGTCGCGCAACCGGACTGCGAACGAGTCGCCGGACTCGCGCAGCTGCAGAATGCGGCCGAGGTCGCCGACGGCATCGGCCGCGGTCACGTCGGTCTTGTACGTCTCCGGGATGGCGGCGGCGAGCTGGTCCAGGACCAGCCGGGCCCGCTGCTGGCCCAGCGTGCGCAGCGCCTCCTCTTCGAGGTCCTCGTCCCAGGTGCGGACCGCCGCCGCGATCCGCCGTTCCAGCGGCGCGGCGTCCACGTCGGGCAGCGGCCGTCCGCGCTCGCCGCGCACGACGACGTGCAGCCGGGCCAGCGCCGACTCCCCGACCATCGCGCTGTAGTCGACCGAGGCACCATGCAGGGCCGCACGCAGGATCTCCTGGACGTGCAGCCGGACCGCGGTCGTGTAGCGGTCCCTGGGCAGGTACACCAGGCACGAAATGTAACGTCCGTAGGTGTCCCGGCGCAGGAACAGCCGGGTCTGCTTGCGCTCGCGCAGCCGCAGCACAGCCATCGCGATCCCGGTCAGCTGCCCGGTGGAGATCTGGAACAATTCCTCGCGCGGGTAGTTCTCCAGGATCTCGATGAGGTCGTTGCTGTCGTGGCTGTCGGGGGTGACCCCCGCGGCGGCCAGGACGTCGGCGAGCTTGCCGCGCAGCACGGGAATGCGGGCGATGCTCTCGGTGTAGGCGGAGTGGGTGTACAGGCCGAGGAACCGCCACTCCCCGATCACCCGGCCGTCCCGGCCAAGTTTCTTGACCGACACGTAGTCGAGGTACTTGCTCCGGTAGACGGTAGACCGCGAATTGCCCTGGGCCAGGACCAGCCGGTGCGGCTCGCGCGCCTTGGCCCGGATGTCGGCGGGCAGCGCCGCGAACGACTCGGAACCCGTCCGGTCGTGCCGCAGGAAGCCGAGCCCGGTGCCGGGCACCGCGCGCAGCGCCTCGCCGTCGTCGCCCGGCACCAGGTCGTACTCCCGGTAGCCGAGGAAGATGAAGTGCCCGTCGGCCAGCCAGCTCAGCAGTTCGCCGGCCTCCTGATCGCGGCCGTCCAGCGCATGCGGTCCGGTCCGCCCCGGCAGCGGCAGGCCCACGTCGTCCCCGGCCATGCTGACGGCCAGTGAGGCGGCGGCCGCGATCATCTTGGGCTGGTCCTCGACCGTGACCCGCACGTCGTCGAGCACCTGCCGCAGTCCCGCCTCAAGGGCGGCCAGGGAAACGCGGTCACGCAGCGCGGCGATCTCGACGTGAATCCAGGATTCGGTGAGCTCACCGGGCGCCGCCGGTGCGCGATTCACGCCCTCGGCCACACCGTGCAGCGTGCCGGTGACGTCCCGGCGCACGACGAGCCGGGGGTGCAAGATCAAGTTGATGTCGGCCCGGTGCCGGTTCAGTTCCATCGTCACCGAATCGACCAGGAACGGCATGTCGTCGGTGACGACGTCGACGACGACCCGCACCGGGCTGAGTGACGTGACGGCGGCGGCCGCGCTCGCCGGGCTGGCCTGGATGGGCTCCGCGGCCGCGTCCGCGACGCGGACCAGCGCCCGGCCCTGCGGGCGCTGCACGGCCAGGGCCGCGTGCCGGGCCGCGACCGCGGCGACCCGCTCCGCGCCGAAGGCGGCGAGGTCCTCGGCGGTGGTGTACCGGTAGTACGCGCGCAGGAAACCGGTCAGATCACCCACCCTCGCCCCGGCTGTGCCGCTCACCCCGGTCTCCGGGGGTGCTGCCGCCATGAACTGTGCCGCCTGATCCAGCACATCGTCCTGAGGATCGTCCGTCTTGTCCGACATCGCTGTCTGTCCCTACAGGCCCGCGGCTGCATTCAGCCGCATATGTAACTTTCGTACCTCGTACCGGGCCGACCGCCAAGCACCGGGTCCTGCGCGGGGCCGCATTCCGGCCGTCCGGCGAGCACCGTAGCGTCATCAAGTTACGGCCCAGTTTCCCTGTGTAACCGTGTTTGGTCCGGCGCGCGGGCGGCTGGCAGCGGGCCTTCCTGCTGCCAGCCTCCTAGGCTATCCGGCGCTCCAGGTTCCCGCGGCCGCTCGCGGAAGCTCTCATTTCGCGTTATGGTCACCGCCCTGACGCCCGTCCCGTGGCGCGAAGTGCACCAGCACGTCCGGGTTGACCAGGGCGTCCAGGTCGGCCGCCGCGGCGGCCGGAGTGCCCTGGAGGATCTTCCGCACCGGCACCTCCAGCTTCTTACCGGACAAAGTGCGCGGTATGCCGGGTACGGCGTGAATGGCGTCCGGGACGTGCCGCGGCGACAACTTGGCCCGGAGCTCCGCGCGGAGCCGCCCGGTGAGATCGTCGCTGAGTTCCTGCCCTGGCGCGAGCGTGACGTACAGCACGAGCCGTCCTTCGCGGCCGAGCTGACCGGTGTCGACCACCAGGCTGTCCGCCACTTCGGGGAACGCCTCGACGACGCGGTAGAACTCACTGGTACCCATCCGCACGCCGCCGCGGTTCAGCGTCGCGTCCGACCGGCCATAGATGACAGACCCGCCGTCGGGCAGGATCTTGATCCAGTCCCCGTGCCGCCAGACGCCGGGGAAGTCGGCGTAGTAGCTGCCGGAGTAGCGCGTGCGGTCCGGGTCGTTCCAGAAGCCGACCGGCATCGAGGGCATGGGCTCGGTGATGACCAGTTCGCCCACCTCACCCACGACGGAACGCCCGGCCGGGTCGAACGCCTCCACCTTCGCACCCAGGCAGCGGCCCGCGATCACACCGGAACGGACCGGCAGCAGCGGGCACGGCCCGACGAACCCGGTGCACAGGTCGGTGCCGCCGGAGAAGGAACCGAGAATCAGGTCGGTCTTGACCTGCTCGTAGACCCACTGGTAGCCCTCCGGCGGCAACGGCGACCCGGTCGAGCCAAGCCCGCGCAGGGCGGAAAGGTCCAGCTCGCGGCCGGGCGCCAGGCCGGCCTTGGCGCACGCGAGCAGATACGGCGCGCCCACCCCGAAGTAGGTGACGGCCTCCTGCGCGGTGATCTGCCACAGCGCGCCGGTGCCGGGAAAGGTGGCGCTGCCGTCGTAGGCCACCAGCGTCGCCCCGACCAGCAGGCCGCCGGCCAGGAAGTTCCACATCATCCAGCCGGTCGTGGTGTACCAGAAGAACACGTCGCCGGGCCCCAGGTCCTGATGGAAGGACAGGGTCTTGAGGTGCTCCAGGATGACACCGCCGTGACCGTGCATGATCGGCTTGGGCAGGCCGGTGGTGCCCGAGGAGTAGAGCACCCACAGCGGATGATCGAACGGCACGTCCTCGTAGTCCGGTTCGGCGCGGCCGGGCTCACCCAGGGCGTCCCAGGCAAGCAGCCGGGGGCCCTTCGCGCCGTCCGCGCCGTTCTCACTGGGAACACCGTTCTCGCTGGGCGCACCGTTCTCACTGGGAACACTGGTCTCACTGGGAACACTGGCGACCATCACCACCGCGGCCAGGCCCGGCAGTTCGGCCGCGATCTGGCGGACCACGTCGTCGCGGCGGTATTCCTTGCCGCCGTAGGAGTAGCCGTCTGCCGCGATGAGCACGGCCGGCTCGATCTGCGCGAACCGGTCGATCACGCTGGCGGCGCCGAAGTCTGGCGAGCACGAGGACCAGACGGCACCGATACTGGCCGTGGCCAGCAGCGCGATGATCGCGTGCGGGCCGTTCGGCAGCAGTCCCGCCACCCGGTCCCCGGTGCTCACGCCGAGGTCGCGCAGGCCGCCGGCCACCCGGGCGACCTCGGCGGCCAGCTCGCCATAGGTGAGGGCCCCGCGCTCGGCCCGTTCGGATCGGTAAACCAGCGCGACACGGCCGGGATCGGTCCGCGCGGCCCGCAGTGCGTTCCTGGCGTAGTTGATTGTTGCGCCGCTGAACCACCGCACGTCCGGCATGGGGCCGCCGTCCAGCACCGGCCCGGTCCCGCGCTCGCCGAGCACGTCGAAGTAGTCCCAGATCGTGGCCCAGAAATCGGCCGGATGACTGGTCGACCAGCGCCAGAGCGCGTCGTAGCCGTCGAGGGCGAGGCCCCGCTCGGTCGCCAGCCAGCGCAGGTACGCGGTGATCCGGGCCCGTTCGGTGACCTGCTCGTCCGGGGTCCACAGCACATCGCCGTACCCCGGCTCCAGCAGGTCGTCCGTCGCTCCCCCGGCCGGGACCGCCGGACCGCCTTCATCGTTGATGGCCATGACCTCAGCATTCAGCCTGGACGTGCCGCTGGCAACGCCGCACGCGTCACACCGGCTAGTTCTCGGTGTCGGCCCCTTTACCCGGCCAGAAACCGGTGAGCTTACGGGTCACGGTCGCCGCACCGCGATCGGTCGCCGCCTTGACCAGGGCGAAGATGGCACCTTGAACCGTCGCGGCGATGAGCACCTCACCCCAGCCGCGCTGGGCGTCGGTCGC
>Ga0066790_10000446_pt1 | contig 15358 bp, 11 predicted proteins | sample OrgsoiDNA2013050_FD_70963 | JGI IMG/M metagenome (GOLD analysis project Ga0066790, IMG submission 70963) | Permafrost soil microbial communities from the Arctic, to analyse light accelerated degradation of dissolved organic matter (DOM) -... | ecosystem: Environmental > Terrestrial > Soil >...
GCCCGATAGTCCTGGTTAAGCGAGCCGCGAACGTGCTATACTTGAGAGTAAGAGTAAAGAGAGAAAGTGAATCAAGCAAGAGGGTGAGCAATTGAGCGAGTGAATAATACACTCTTGAAGACGAAGGAGTTTTTTTATGAGTACATCCTCTGTAGCGCGCTGGCCATTTCAGAAGGTGCTTATCGTCAATAGGGGCGAGATTGCGGTACGCGTCATTCGCGCGTGTCGTGAGCTGGGGCTGCGCAGCGTGGCAGTGTATAGTGATGCGGATCGTAATGCGTTGCATGTGCGTATGGCGGATGAGGCCTATCACATCGGGCCTTCGGTCGCGGCCAAAAGTTATTTGAACATTCCCGCACTCGTCGAGCTTGCGAAGCGCGTTGGTGTGCAGGCCGTGCATCCGGGCTACGGTTTTCTTTCTGAGAACGCCTCTTTCGTCAGGGCGTGCCAGGAAGCGGGCTTAATTTTTGTGGGTCCGTCGCCGGAGTCGATGGAGTCGATGGGCGAAAAAACGGCGGCCCGCCGTACCGCCCAGGCTGCCAGGGTGCCGATTGTGCCGGGGGCGATGACGACGGATATTGGTGATGACGCGCATGTGGCGGAGATTGCTGAGGGCCTGGGCTATCCTATTTTGTTGAAGGCGGCAGCGGGTGGCGGAGGCAAAGGTATTCGCTTTGTGAGCGACGCGCGCGACCTTATAGCGTCTATGCGTACGGCTCGCAGTGAGGCGAAGAGCGCCTTCGGCGATGACCGCGTTTATCTTGAGAAGGCGATCTCCCCTGCCCGCCATATCGAGGTGCAGTTTATCGCCGATACGCACGGCAACGTGGTGCATCTGGGCGAGCGCGAGTGCAGCATCCAGCGCCGCCATCAAAAACTGGTCGAGGAGGCACCATCGCCTATCGTCGATGCAGAACTGCGCGCGCGCATGACCTCCGCCGTCGTAAATCTGGTGCGTTCCATTAATTATGTGAATGCAGGAACGGCTGAGTTTCTGATGGGGCCGGACCGCAATTTCTACTTCCTGGAGGTCAATGCGCGCGTTCAGGTGGAGCATCCCGTGACCGAGTGGTGTACGAGTGTCGATATTGTGCAGGAGCAGTTCCGTATCGCCGCCGGTCTGCCACTGTCATTTACGCAGGAACAGATCGAGATGCGCGGCTCCGCCATTGAGTGTCGCATTTCAGCGGAAGATCCAGAGAACCGCTTCCTGCCCGCAACGGGCATGGTCCAGACGCTGCAGGAACCGTCTGGTCCGGGCGTGCGCGTTGATAGCAGCCTGTATCCCGGATTACAGATTCCGCTCTTCTACGATCCGCTGCTCTCGAAGCTCATTGTTTGGGGTAGAGACCGCACGCAGGCCATCGCACGCATGCGCCGTGCCCTCGATGAATACCAGATTCTTGGTGTGCGTACTACCCTGCCCTTTGCGCGTTGGCTGATGGACCAGCCACGCTTTATCGAGGCTAATTTCTCTACCGACTTTATCGCCGAGGAATGGGATACGCGGCAGAAAGCGGCGGAGATAGTTCCCGTTGCAAGTGCAGGCGAGCTGCAAAACGGTCAGCACGCCGGACTCGCACCCGCTCAGGTGGCGTCGATCGTCGGTGGCCTGCTGATGCACGAACAACTGGCCGAGGATAAGCAGCGCCGCCATCCAGCCGCGAACTCTGATGAGGAGGGGAGCCGCTGGCGCGAGGTGAGCCGCAAAGATGTGCTCAGGCGCATTTAGCCAGGGTTAGATCCGCCAGGGTCATTTTTCTTGAACTGGCCCTGGCAGCTTAAAGGTTGGTGGCGTTTTGCCGTGCCTCTGCGCGGCGGCGGCCTTGAGGCGCTCGACGGACTCATAGGGGACGTAGCGACCGCCCAGGGGTGTGGGATGGATGCCCGGCCCATGAAAGTCGGTCCCGCCTGTGGGTATAAGATGATGCTCATCGGCGATCGTCAAGAGAGACTGGACCTGCTCGGGCGTGTAGGGACCGTAGTAGACCTCAAGGCCCTTCAGCCCGGTGGCGACGAGGTCTGGTAGCCAGCTACGCAGGCCGTCCAGACCTGGCATCGTGAGAGGATGGGCCATTACTGGTATGCCGTTGGCGCTGGCGATCAGGCGTATGGCGTCCTGGGGAGCGAGCTTGTAACGCGGTATATAGCCAGGTCGCCCGGCACCGATATATTTGTCGAACGCTTCCCCAATGCTCTTCACATATCCCTTCTCCAACAGAGCCTCCGCGACATGTGGGCGACCGACCGAACCCTGAGCGATCTCGCGCACGCGTTCCCAGGCGATATTGAGTCCTTGCTCATGGAGCTTCTCAACCATGCGTTGTCCACGCAGCACGCGTGCATCGCGCAGCGTACTCAGCACCGCTTGGAGCTCCGTGCGCTGGTATTCGATGAAATAGCCCAGGACATGCACCTCGCCGCCTTTGACATCGGTATTGAGTTCGATGCCGGGGATGAGCTCAATGCTGTGGGTCTGAGCAGCCTGCAATGCCTCAATGAGGCCATTGGTACTATCGTGGTCGGTCAGCGCCTGTACCTTTAATCCGGCTTCGGCGGCCTGGCGCAGCAGTTCGGTCGGCGCATAGATGCCATCCGAGGCGGTCGAGTGGGTATGCAGATCGACAATATTTGCCATGGCTCTCCTTGATCTCTTTCTCAGTAGGGAGGGGCCTTGCGTCCCTCCGGCCCGCCAACCGCGTCAGGGCAAGCGGAGGGACGCAAGGCCCCTCCCTACTGAAACGTATATTAACGCGCATAGTCGACGGAGCGTGTCTCGCGCACGACGCAGACCTTGATCTGGCCGGGATAATCGAGGTTCTCCTCGATCTTTTGCGCGATATCGCTGGCGAGGCGGCTGGCCGTGTACTCGTCGACCTCTTCCGGTTTTACGATAATACGTACCTCGCGACCCGCCTGAATGGCAAACGATTTCTCGACGCCGGTAAACGAATTGGCGATGCCTTCGAGCGCCTCCAGACGCTTGATATACAGATCGATCGTCTCGCGCCTCGCCCCTGGTCGCGCGGCTGAGATAGCATCTGCCGCCTGTACGATAGCAGCTTCCAGCGATTGCGGCTCCGTTTCCGACGCGTGGTGGGCCACCATCGCGTGAATGATCTTAGGTGACTTGCCAAAGCGGCGCGCCACCTCGCCGCCAACGATGGCGTGCGGCCCCTCGACCTCCTGGTCAATCGCTTTGCCCATATCGTGAAGCAGGGCAGCTGTCTTGCAGACGTTGACATCTGCGCCCAGCTCGTGCGCCATAGTTCCCGCCAGGATAGATACTTCGACCGAGTGGGCGAGCACGTTTTGTCCGTAGCTGGTGCGGAAGTGGAGTCGTCCGAGAATCTTGAGCAGTTCGGGCTGCAGGCCATGTACATTCGCCTCCAGCGCCGCGTTCTCGCCCGCCTCGCGTACAATCGCATCGACCTCCTGGCGCGCCTTGGCAACGACATCCTCGATGCGCGCTGGATGAATGCGTCCATCGAGAATCAGTTTCGTCAGGGCCAGGCGCGCCACCTCGCGACGCACGGGATCGAAGCCTGAGAGGATCACCGCTTCGGGCGTATCGTCGATGATGAGATCAACGCCGGTCGCGGCCTCCAATGCGCGGATGTTGCGGCCCTCGCGTCCAATGATGCGCCCCTTCATCTCATCGTTGGGAAGCGGGACGACCGAGACCACTGCCTCAGCAACCTGGTCGGAGGCACAGCGCTGAATCGCCAACGTGATGATCTCGCGAGCACGCGCATCGGCCTCTTCACGCACCTGCTCCTCGATGACACGCACGCGGCGCGCGGCCTCTTCGCGTACCTGGTCCTCGATACGAGAGAGCAAGAGATTTCTCGCCTGCTCCTCGGTGAGCTGCGCAATGCGCTCAAGCTCGTCGAGATGCTGCTGTTTGAGCGCTTCTACCGCGGCATGTGACTGTTCGAGGGCGCGCTCTCGGGCATTGATCTTGCGTTCGTGCGCCTCTAATGCATCAACCTTGCGCTCAAGATTCTCCTCTTTTTGCTGTATGCGTCGCTCCTGCCGTGACAATTCTGTGCGTCGCTCCGCGTTTTCACGCTCCATCGCGGAACGTAGAAGCGCCGTTTCATTGCGCGCTTCAAATAGAGCCTCCCTCTGCTGACTCTGGACCTCCAGCAGCCTTCGCTCGCTGGCCTCCTTCTCAGCGCGGAGACGCTCCTCGAAATGTACCCGGTTATGGGTCTTGCCAATATAGTAGCCGACGAAAACAGCGATGGCTGCTCCGATCGGTATAGTAACGATGAGGCCCACTATAACAATAGTCGTTGACACTTCGGCCTACCTCCAGTTTGTAAGGCGAACAGGCCTGTAAAGGCTTGGAAAATGAAAATCATAAAACGAGCGCATCTCCACGCCATTAACGGATTTGGGTTCCTGACGTGTATTATGCATGTCGGTAACGAGCGGACAGTGTGCAAAACATACTATGCGCCAAGCATACTATATAGGAGTGTTAAGAATACGTCAAGAATGAATCATTCGTAATTATAAATCAGCACGAAGGCAGGCATCCACATTCGGATGCCTGCTCTGGAAAAATGACCACCCAGTAGTAGGGATAGTTAGACGGTCCAGTGGCCGGTGATAAATTGCATCACCAGGAACGCCAGCATGGGCAGGGAGAAAAGCAGATATGTCTGATGTACCCAGGGACGCCGCCCCAGACGCGCCAGGACAATAAAGCCGACGAAGATCTCTAATACCAGTCGCTGCATCGACGGCATTGGATCGTACAGGCCGCCCGCGCTGGGAATGCCGGGGAAGAGCAGCGCGTAGACCAGGGCCAGTATGCCGAAGAGGGCAAGCGGCCACTGTGACCTGTCGAGCCGCTCCGGTCCGAAGAAACAGAGCACGAGGAGCGCGGCAAAGAGCACGAGCGCGGACAGGTCGATGATATTGTGCGGATTGACAAATGTAAAGGGCGTCAGCGTCAGCAGATCCTTGATGGCTATGAACGGGGCGACCAGCGGAAAGCTCAGCCCCTGCCGCCAGGATGTTTGCGCGTGCACAAAGGCGAGCGGATCGTGAAAATGCACGTAGAGAGCGTAGGCGAAGATGCCGAGGGCGAGTGGAATCAAGAGCACAGCGGGCAGGTGTATAAGCACGCGTAGCCCTTGCTTCGTCTGCTTATTGCGCCAGACCTGTTGGAGCTGCGGCCAGTGCTGACGCGCGTATTCGCAGACAAAGATGAGCGCCAGGAAGACACCGAGCGAGCGTGTCAGGGTTGCCAGGAAGCCGAACAGGCCCGCCAGCCACCAGGAGCCGCGCCGCAGTGTGTAGAAGCAGAGCAGCATGAAGAAGAGGAACAGCGACTCGTTGTAGCCCGCGAAGAAAAAGAAGGTTGTGGGGAAGATGGAGAGATAGAGGGCCGTGCGTTTCGCCGTCTCGCGGTCGAACTCCATCTCAACGAAGCGGTAGAGCACGATCAACGCGCCCAGAAAGGCTACATTGGAGATGAACATCGTCGCTTCCAGAATGTCGCGATGCGTGACGACGCTAAAGACGTGCGCCAGCGCCGGGAACAGGGGGAAGAAGGCGGCGTAATCCAGGCTGGGATAGCCGTGGGTCGCGATGGTGGCAAAGCGGATAGCATCCCAGTGATACCAGTCATAGACGATATCGTGGAAAGAAATCTTGCCGGGCCAGTAGTTAGGGACGAAGAAGAGCACGCCGCCGAAATATGCCAGCAGCACAAGGATAAAGCGGGTGACAAGGAACGTCGGGAGCACGGCGAGCGTCGCCTTCCACCAGGGCTCGCCGATTGCGCGCCATGTCTGGCGTGGAGGCGTGGATGCTTCCTGTACGGTAGCCGCGTCGGTAGCCATCTCTATAGGCGTAGCAGTCTCAGCAGCGGTTGTAGCGTTTTTATTGGTCGCTGCATCGGTTGTATCATCGGCTACATCAGTTTTATTGATGGTATTGGTTGTATCATCGGTTGTCGCAGCGGTTACGTCAATTTTTTTGAGCGCCGGATCGGTTACATCGCTGTCATCGGTTGCTTCGTCGATTGTATCACTGGTATCAGTGGTATTGGTTGCTGGATCGGTTGCATCAATTTTATTGGTAATATTGGTTGTTTTATCTGTCTGCATAAGGATACTCCTGCCCGGTGGAAATATGCTTCACGTCTTTAAATATCTGTACCGGCCCAATATAATAAACGAAACTGCGATTGGCAAATTAGCGTATCTATATACGACAGCAGCGGCGCAGAGATGTTCGTACAAGATATTCTACGTAGTTACTGCTAAGAGTATAATGGAAAACTTTCTTGCTGTCACCTGCTTGCCCAGGAAGTCAGGGCATACGTTCATTGGAGGAGATACTGCCATGAGCATACCGCTACGTCCGACGCATGTCGTCACCTGTTTTCTGGAACGGCATGACGAGCAGAATCCTCGTATTTTAATTGTGCGGCGCAGCGAGCGTGTCGGAAGCTATCACGGGCGCTGGGCCGGTATCAGTGGCTTTGTGGAGCCGCATGTGACGCCGGACGAGCAGGCGTTCACCGAGATCAGCGAGGAGACGGCGCTGCTGTCCGAGCAGGTGCGCATGCTACGGCGCGGAGCCGTTGTGGAGTATAGCGATGAGGAGCTGGGGCGTCACTTCTACATCCATCCCTACCTCTTCGTAGTCCTTACCCCTGAGCGCATCAAGATCGACTGGGAGGCAACCGAGATGCGTTGGATACATCCATCCGAACTCCTCCAATTCGAGACGGTGCCGAGGCTCACCGACGCCTTTGCAGCCGCGCTCAGCGGTGATATCGTATAGCGCTCGGCGGTACGCGATGGGAGGGTAGAGTGGATACATGTTCACGGCACGTATCCGCTCTACCCTCCCAATTTTTAACTAGCGGCCCTTGAATTCCGCCTGTCGTTTCTCCATAAACGCGTGCATACCCTCGCGCTGATCTTCGGTTGAGAAGAGCATGAAAAAGTTCTGGCGCTCGGCTGCCAGGCCCTCAGTCAGGGTAGTCTCGAACGCGGCCAGGACCGATGCCTTTGCCAGGCGAGCAGCGACAGGTGCCTGGGCCGCTATCTTTTTCGCCAGCTTGACCGCTTCGACCAGCTGCTCGCCCTTGGGGACGACATGGTTGACGAGGCCATGCTCCTCCATTTCTTTGGCTCCCACCTGCGCGCCCAGCAGGACCATCTCCATGGTGCGATACTTTCCGAGCGTGCGCGCCAGGCGCTGTGTGCCGCCTGCGCCGGGAATAATGCCGAGCAGAATTTCGGGCTGTCCGAAGCGCGTATTCTCCGAAGCCACGAGTATATCGCAGTTGAGTGCCAGCTCGCAGCCACCACCCAGGACGTAGCCGAAGACTGCCGCGACGATCGGCTTGTGAATACGCCGGATGCGATCCCATTCCTCGAAGCCAGCGTTCATCATAGTGACGGGCGTCTGTTCGGCCATCTCCTTGATATCCGCACCGGCGGCGAATGCCTTCTCGCCTGCTCCCGTAAGCACAATGCAGCCGATCCCATCATCGCGATCAAACTCCTCGAAAGCAGTGGCGACCTCGCGTATCACCGCTGTACTGAGTGCGTTCAATTCTTTGGGGCGATTCAGTGTCACGATTCCGACGCGCTCGTCGCGTTCGGTCAAGATATATTGATAATCTGCCATAAAGCTCCTTTTATGCGCCAGCACTGGCTGGGCAAATACGTGTCGAGCAAACGCCCGACTTCCACGCTACCCATAAAGTAGACAAGCCCCTTACTTCTTATTGTATCCGCTCCTGTTGCGCGATACAAGGCTGCTATGCTGCTTTCGTGCCGCGTAGCCAGCCGATTACAGCCCAGAATAGCGCGTTGATCGCCAGTGCGATGCCAAAACCCGGAGCGCCCCACAGGCACATGCCCAGGGCACCCACTGGTCCGCTCCAGAGATAGCACAGGGTGAGCACGTTCAAACGCCGGGGCATCTCGCCGCTTGTTTTGTCGGCATGCCCGCCTGCCTGCCATGGAACGGCGCGGGCGGCTTTTTGCGGGGCAGACGATGCGCGGGGTTCAGTCTCCAGAACCTGGTCGCCGAGGAGCAGTTCATCTAGCTGACCGACGGAGACGGCGGTGATGCTCCTGGCGATATCCCAACCCGTGTAGCGCGAGATCTCAGCGCGCACTATTTCTGACCGTTTCTTCATCATACTTGCGCACTGCAAAGGAAGCGTTGCCCGGTTGTGGAGAAGCACCAGCAGGGCATCACGCCATGCCTGCTCCCCCAGAATGGTGCTGAGCCATTTTATGACATTCTGTTCATTGACGCTGAGGTCCGTCGCGTCGAGGCGCGTAGCGAACCAGATGTACTGCACCGCGCTCATCTGTGTGCGCATCTCTTCGCTACACGTCGGGTCCGCCGCGAAGGTGTCGAGGAGGGCGCATAGCGTGGGGAATTCGAGAATCTGGCAAAGGACGCCGTTCATCATGCGCGTATAGTGTATACTCTCTATGTCGCTTTCGCCTGCTATAATTTTTATGTTAATTGCATTGGGTGTGGGATTTACGAGGAGAATAGTGAGATGAGGCTCTTTTATGTGCTCCGTTAGTACTTTTGTATAGTTGAAAGGTCCGTTGTGTGCATCCCTATTCATCGCCGTGCGCTCGTGTAGCATCCATATTTTCTGCGTCTTTTGCACTGTTGCGTATACACCGTTATTACTTAGAGATAGCTAAAGATAAGTATACATGAGAAGGCGGGGATGTTAAAATATCATTGTTATCATGTATTAGTCATCTTGCGTACAAATCTGGCCTGTTTTGATGATCCTATGGAGAAGCGCAGACGTAGTAGGAAGCTTAAAGCGTCTTACACCGCTTCTGTATGGATGAGGTAGCTTCAGTATGCAGGACGGATAGATTGACGCATTGAAATATGAGATGTTTATGTGATGTGCTTATGTACACTACTCGTAACGCTTCAGGTGCCTCCGGACCTCCCAACGCCCATGGCGCTGCGCAAGGTTGGGTGAGGGTGGCGAGGAATCAGAGCAGGGATGCTGAATAGTTACGCGATACTTAGGAAAAGGGGTGAGCGTGAAAAAAACGGAAGACGCTATTCCCAAATACGTACTACGCAGTTTGCGTGAGAAGCAAGGATGGACCCAGGAAGAACTGGCTACGAAGGTTGGCACAACAGGCGTTACGGTGAGCCGTTGGGAGAGCGGCGTGACATCCCCTGGTCGTTATTTGCGCAAGAGGCTCAGCACAGTGTATGGCAAAAGCATCGAGGAGCTTAATCAGCTTTTGGATGAAGGGAACGAGCAGACACTTTCCCAGCATGCCGAAGCAGGCGAAGAGAGAGCCGATGCGGTAGTCGCCATCCCTGCCTCCGGGCGCTCGGAGCCAATCTTTTTATTTAATGAACCCTTGCCGACGGCGAACGAGCTGTATGGACGCCAGAGAGAACGCGATACATTGATTAACCGCACGTTTCGTAAAGCTTCAACGTCCATCGTAGGACCGCGCAGGAGCGGGAAGACCTGGCTTGTGAGCTACTTACTATATGTCGCTGCACAGGAACTCGGTTCGCGCTTCGTTGTCCGCTACATTGATGCGACGATGCCCAGTTGCAGCACAGTGGCTGGCTTCGTCGACGAGGTATTGGAGGAATTTGGTCTGGCCGTTTCGCGCTCGCAGCGGGGATTGGTCGCCCTGGAGAAGGGCCTGAAGTTGCTGAAAGCGAAGAATAAGGTGCCCGTGCTCTGTATCGACGAGTTCGAGGGCTTCAGCAAGCGACAGGAGTTTACGCTCGACTTCTATCGCGCCCTACGGGCCATGACGCAGAAGTTCGATCTGGCCCTTGTCGTCGTCAGTCGCAGTCCTTTGAGCCAGGTGGTCGGGAAAGATGGCGAGACGAGCGGTTTCTTCAATGTCTTCGAGACGTGCATGCTTGAGCCGTTTGGTGTGCAAGAGGCGCGGGAGTTTATTCTGGCCAAGGGGCAGCAGGCAAACTTCGGACAATTGGAGTACGCGTGCATGTGGAAGTATAGCGAGATAAGCGAGCAGAAGTGGCCGCCTTTGCGCTTGCAACTGGTTGGCAAACAACTGTTGGCGGAAAAGGATCAGCTGCGGGATGTGCCGCTCTACTGGCAACAGTTCGAGCGACGCTTAGAGGATGTGTATCGAGGAGTGGTGTACTAAATGGGGCGCTGGAAGCAGATGCAGCGATACTTTTTCATTGAGCCTGCTATCTGGTTGCTGCGCAGCTTTTTTCAGCCAGCGGGCTTCATGCAAGATATCGAGACGCGCAGTTTGCCAGAACGCATGCTAAAGATCGTGCGGCTGTTAGTGCCGCTGTTTGTCTTTTCCTTTCCCCTGGCGCTCACCGTGCGCGTCCTCTGCTTTGCGTTCGTCCCTGCCCTCTTCGACCGCTATGGCATTGTCGGTCCGGCGTTTCTCAGCCAGGGTACGGTAGATTTTGTGTGGGACTGTATCTGGGGTGTTGCGGTGAGCTGTGTCGGTGGTGGCTTCTTCGGGGGCCTGTTCGGCGTCTCGTATGGCATCTCGATTGCGCTGGCGTGCGCGCTCGCCAACGGTGTGATTATCAGTACGACCGACGATACATTTGTTGGTATTATGTGCGGCCTGGCGTTTGGTCTGTTGTTAGGACTGACCTTCAACACGATTGGCTCGATTCGGCGTAGTGGCCTTCTGCAGACAACGGTCGGCATTATGCTTGGTTGTGCTGTTGGTATACTCGTCGGCGTGCCCGTGGGCATCTTCGCCGCCTACTGGCCTGGCCTGCTGGTCGGGATGCTCGGTGGGCCGCAACTATTGGCTGAACAAAGTATTCTGGGCAGCGTCGCGGGCTTTATTGTGGGTGGTATTCTGGCCAGCAGCCTGGTGCGTCTCACTGGCATTCTTGTGCGGGGAACGTTGCAGCGCAGTCGGCGCGGCAGCTACATCGAGATGATCGACGTGGGGACGCGCATCGGTATCGTGGTCGCCGCCGCCTTTGGCGCGGCGGTAGGCGTCCCTGTCGGCGATGCTGGTATGTCCCACCTGTCGCTGTCGTACGCGATCTCGGCAGGCGCTATGCAGGGGCTGGTCGTCGGCATCGCCTTTGTGCTGAGCTATATCCCCAGCTACTATCGCCTGCCGCTGTATCCATTCAGTTCGCTCGCTATGGTCAGAACACATTTCAAGTGCCAGCGGGACCCACTCAATATTTTTTACTACCTGCGGCACAGCGCGCTGCACTATGATGAGGCCGTCTTCTTGCCTTTGCCCTATTTAAAGCAGGCACTGCTCCTGGCGGCTGAACAGAATGTGGAGGAGGCGATTGAGGAGAGCGAATTTGTCATTCACGAGCGCCCCCAGCAGCGGGGACAGGCGCAGGCGGCGCTCGTAGAGATCGCGCTCTCCGATCTCAGTATGCGTGAGAGCCTGCGCGATATTAGCCGTGCCTATCAGCGTCTTGGCACGATCTTATCCCAGGAGATCCGCTTCCTTGATCCGCAGATGGCGAAGCTATTCAGCAACCTGGAGGACGCCAGTCGCGACGCCGCCAGCTACTACACACGCGTCAATGGCCAGGCGCGCCACGAAGCGCTGGCAAGTATGATTGCCAACCTGCGAAAAATTTACCCCTCCACCGCCTTCAGGGACGCGGTCCTCAACCGGCACCTGGAGGAGATTGTGCAGAAATGGCAGGCGGTCGCCCGGCATGAGCAGGACAATATCGAAAATATGCCTGGTAGCTTCGGACGTATCGACAATCCGTACACGCCGGGCCTGGCGCTCGAACTGCGCAATCCTCTCTTCGTAGGACGCGACGATGTGGCGCAACAACTGAGCGAGGCGCTGCGCAGGAGTCGCCGCCCGACCTTTTTCCTGACGGGCGAGCGGAGAATGGGCAAGAGCAGCATCCTCAAGCAACTACCCGTCCTGCTGGGATCGCAGTATCTCTCCGTTTTCTATGATCTTCAGAGCACGGGTGTCGCCTCCAGCATCGCCGCCATGTTGGCAGCGATCGCTGAAGGGGTCTATGATCTGCTCACCACCAAGGGCATTCTCATCAAGCGGCTGGAGTACGAGCAGTTGCGCGAGGACCAGCGCGAGAATGAAGCCGTCGCCTATCATCGTTTCGACCGCTGGATGCGCGATGTCGAGCGCCTGCTGGAACAGAACGATCGCGTCCTCCTACTGGCTTTCGACGAATTTGAGAAGCTGGAAGAGGCCGGGCAGAGGGGGCATATCGATCTGCACTCTCTGCTGGACTGGTTTCGCAGCGTCATTCAGAATCGTCCGCGCCTGGCCCTGCTGTTCAGTGGTGTGAAGACGATGAGCGAGATGGGGAGCAGCTGGGCGGGCTATTTTGTCAACGTGGAGACGCTGAAGGTCAGTTTTCTGCGTCCCGAGGAGGCGCGGCTGCTTATCGCGCAGCCGACGCCGCAGTTTCCTGGCGAGCGTATCTTCGGCGCGCAGGTCATCGCGGAGGTGCTGCGCGTGAGCGGGTACCATCCGTTCCTGATTCAGGCGCTGTGCTCGATCCTCATCGCCGAACTCAACGCGAGCGGGCGCGAACAGGCCGTGCTACACGATGTCGAGGCCGCTATAGAAGAGGTCTTCAAGAAGTGGGGCGACAACTATTTTAAGGATCTCTGGGAGCGTACCGATCGCGCGCAGCGGCTCTGCCTGGATGCCGTGTACGCGCTGGGAGAGGCCGACCCCGCCAGCATCCAACTACAGAGCGGCCTTGATGAGATGACCACGCGCCTGACCCTGCAAAAGCTACTCAAACGCGATATCCTGCTTGTCACGAAGGATTGCTATCGCTTTGCTGCACCTATCTTTGCAGAATGGTTTGCGCGCAGCATCTAAGCGCCCCTCTCTCAGAACGTTCTTGCGATAGCCCCGAACAATCCTCTGGCACCTACAACGTTTTCTCGTAGGAAACGTAATATAAGGTGAACAGTACCTCTAACCGCTCATGACTCCTCAGTGTTGGTAATGCGTGGAGCTACGAGGAGCAGCAAAGGGAACTGAAGAATTTTTACTATCTTAAATTATACATGGATAACAGTAAACAGGAGGAATTTTTATGAGCAAGAAGAACAGGGGCGTCAAACCCCTCAATATGGTGACGGGAACGATCGTAGTTACCCTGGTAGGGAGCGCGGTCGCGCAGCAATTAAGCCGCCCGGCGAACGAGCGCACATGGCATGGCAAGGTCGCTGGTATCCCCTACGACTTTCGTATTCCAACAGTCGAGAAACTGCGCGACACCTTCTGGAACAAAGACACAGCGAGCGTGCTGGTTCCCCACGCATTCGGCATGGGCTGGTCGATCAATTTCTACCCTATAGTCCATCCTCGGCCTGCAGAGTCTCTGCCTGAGCATACTACATACTAGGCATAAGGACTATCAAGGTCCACGATTAATGGGAGCTCCTCTCCGGCGCGTGGAAGGGTAAACAGAATACGCGTCCCCACGCCGGGTTGGCTTTCGGCATGGATCGTGCCACCATGCGCGGTGATGATCGCTTTGACGATGGAGAGGCCCAGCCCGCTGCCACCGGTCGTACCGGTACGCGAACGATCAGCACGATAGAAGCGCTCAAAGATGTAAGGTAGATCGGCGGCATCAATGCCTGTGCCGGTATCGCTCACCCACACCTTGAGATCGCGCTCGCCGGGCTCGGCACCAATGGTAATCGTTCCTCCCGTCGGCGTGTGGCGGCGCGCATTGTCCAGCAGATTGAGCAATACCTGGGTAATGCGATCGCCATCGGCCTGCACCAGAGGTAGCCAGGGCGGCATCTCGTTGCGCAGCGTTATGCCTTGTTGATTGCACTCAAATTCGATAACCGCCAGCGTCTCGTTCACCAGCTCGTAGAGATTGAGGGGCGCGAAATCGAAGTGCAGGCGACCCGCTTCAAGCGAGGTCATCTGCTGCATATCGCTGACCAGGCGGCGCAGGCGCTGCACCTCGCGCCCGATCAATTGCGCCGTCTCCTGGCGCGCCCGCGCATTGGTAATTACCTCATCGGCCAGCGCCTCACTGAAGCCCTGTACAGCGGTTAGCGGAGTAAGCATATCGTGCGCGATATTGGCGATCAGGTCGCGGCGCAACTGCTCCTGGCGGCGCAACTCGTTCACATCGGCCTCAATCGTATCGGCCATCGCGTTAAAAGCAAGCGAGAGGTGCTCTATCTCGTCCTGGGACGCCGGAGGCACCACGCGCTGCGCATAATCGCCGCCCTGCATCTTCTCGGCTGCCGTGGTGAGGGAGCGCAACGGATTCGTCAGGCCGCGCGCCAGTATAAAACTAAAGAAGGCTACCACCAGCGCGATACCACCGCCCGCGAACAGAATAGCCAGGCTCACATTGAATAGAAAGCCGTGGGGAGGCGAACCCTGTGCGTATTGTTCAGACTTGATCAGTAAGAGCGCGCCGACGATCTGCCCGTTCTGTTGTCCATTATCGCGCACTGCATCGCAGACGTACATCGCTGGGGGCGTTGGCGGACCATCATCTCCGTTGGAAGAGCCCTGAATATGGCTTATCGTTCCGTCCTGTCCCTGGAGGGCATTTTGCAGACAGCGATCGATGGCAGGTATATTGTTATTCATTACACCTACCATGCGCGCGTGGTCCGGCAGAGACGACTCTATAGTGCCATTAGTATCTACAATCATCTCGACGGTATCTTGATCGATCCAGCCCAGGTGATGAACATAGTCCCATTTCGCGTTGGCAGTATGATATTCCTGCCCGGCCTGTTGCGCTGCCGCCTGTGCCTGGCTCATGAACTGATCCTGCAACTGATAGGCAAAGTAGTATTGCACAGCCAGCGCTACAGCTATACTTAAAATCAGGATAGCTCCTAGCGTCACTGCGAGGTAACTCAATACTAGCTTGGTACGCAAACTGCGCAATGGAGGCACGACGCGCCTCTTCATACCTGTTCCTTTGCCATGTTATATAGAATTCCGTTGATGTAGCTGACGATATGCCATAAGCGAAAGATGCTGTAACCGCCTTCGCTTCTCGCATGTATGCTGTCGGACCCCACTACGCCCGCTGGTATCCGGCTGTATATGTCAAAGTATACAAGGCAAAGTTCAAATAAAAGCAAGAAAAATGTAAATTTATTGATTCGAATTCCACTGCATGAACTCCTGCCACGACCTATTTTAGCAGATTTCAATATGGATGTGCCTCTTCCGCTTCACGTCTCTTTAGCGCTGACAGGCAGATTGAGGAGAGCGGCACCAGCGACCGCGCGTTCGCCGTCCTCAAAGAGCTCAATAGCGCAGACACGGCCCTCGCTGAGGACGAGCTCGCCGACAAAGTGAAAGCCAGCTTTCTCGATACTACG
>Ga0066790_10000447_pt1 | contig 15316 bp, 11 predicted proteins | sample OrgsoiDNA2013050_FD_70963 | JGI IMG/M metagenome (GOLD analysis project Ga0066790, IMG submission 70963) | Permafrost soil microbial communities from the Arctic, to analyse light accelerated degradation of dissolved organic matter (DOM) -... | ecosystem: Environmental > Terrestrial > Soil >...
AGCATAGTGCTTCTTTGTATTCAATCTTTTTCATTGCCCCTTTTCCCTGCTCTTTTCTCTCCTTTCATTGTATCACTTTGGAGGTGGCGCGAGTATTGCCCCCACTGTTTATAAGCCCGTTTGCCCCCATCAACCCGTTGGTCCCCATCAAAAAATTGGTAGAGTATTTTTGGGCATCTCATACGTCTTACATACTAGGGGAAGAAACGAAGCATTCCGACATCTCAATGTTCCCTCTGGGATAGGGGCGCGATTTATAAGCCCGTCCCAGCAGAGAACGAGGAATCCAGGCTATTTTACTGGCATATCTGATCCGCTTGCGCTATACTAGTACATGTTCTTCTCTAAATTATTGTGCTAACCGGGTATAGATGCCTGTCTGGTAGGAGTGGTATAGCTATAAATTGGCAATTGACAAAATACGGCGTGCAAAAGCAATGCAGCCAGAAAAGCTTTGTAGTGTGTCGTCGTAGAGATAATCGACGTATGCTCTCCAGCGAAAGGAGCGCAACACACCATCATGCATACATGTGAGTTTTGTAAGCGATCAATTCCCGGCAAGGCTCTCTACTGCGGCTATTGTGGCCGCGGGAGGAGTTTCGTGGATGATAACGCCGTCACAGGCATTACGCCAGTAGATGGGGTGCAGACAATAAATGATAGTCGGCACACCCCGGCCCCTGATTGGCCTTTGAGCAATCAGCCGGGCGCTTCCGCTTCTTCCGTATCCGATGATGAGGATGTGGAACGCGAGTTGTTGGCCTCTTACGAGGATGACGACGACGAGGAGACGTTGCCTCAACAGATCGAGAAGAAGAATAAAGAGGATGACGACGACGACAGGTATGTCCTGCCGTTCGCGCCCTCGTGGAGCCAGTCCGCAGCAACGAAGCCGCCGCTACAAGGCATTGCTATTAATTCCGCGCCGTATGCATCGTCCGCGCGCGTTCTTTCTCCGTCCGCGCCGTCTCCTACACCGAATACACCGCCGCCCGCGTCGAATACGCCACCATCGGTACCGAATGTACTCTACGCGCCAAATACGCCACCCTCGCAGCGCGCCGTCTACCTGGGTTCGTTGCCAACACCAACGACGCATAAGCAGGCCACGCCGCATGCTCCGGATTCTTCTGCCCGTCCCACGTTCCTGATGGTCGTTATTATCGCATTCATCTGCAGCAGTGTTCTTACCATGGTCCTTGTCGGCATCTGGCTCGACAGGCAGGTAACCGCCAGTCCGGCGGTCGCTCACCTGATAGGTGTGGCGCGCCACGGACAACGCATGATCGTACAGGGCGACCACTTCTCGCCCGGCAGCAAGGTAATTATTACGATCGATGCGCCGCTCACCCCGCAGGGGCGCGCAAGCCTCGCCAATTCGGCGAGCCTCGCTGTACCATCCCTCTCCTCCGCGACTGCGGCGGGCACTGGCACGACCGCGAAATTGACGCAGAGCGTCGATTCCAGTGGTAGCTTCACGATCTCCTTCCTGGTGAATCCATTGTGGTCTGCTGGTAGTCAACATAATGTCTATGTCTACGATCAGGGTGGCGATCTCATCAACATCCTGCCTTTTAGCCTGCCGTCCGAAAGCACGCAGGTTGGGCTGCTCGGCTGTGTCGGTGATGACGCGCCCATTATGTTGGGTCCGGTCGTCGCGGGCAGCACGCAGTCGATCTCGAAGACGATCTCGCTCTGCCGCCAGGGGACCGGTCCGCTGGATTGGACGGCGAACTGGAATAAGGGCCAGAAGTGGCTTCAGGTCGCGTCTTCCGGACATATAGCAGGTACGCAGCCGGGGCAACTGAAGCTCCAGGGTCTGCCAACCGGATTGCAGCCCGGTTCATACACTACCAACGTGGTATTCAGCAGCAAAGAGAGCCTGGCGACGGTCTCGCGCACGGTGATCTTGCAGGTTGTAAAGACGGTCTCCCCGACGACTATTCCGTCGTCACCGACGCAGCCCCAGTTACCGACGCAGCCCCAGTCACCAGCGCAGCCGTGTCTGACGACCTCGTCGGGTGGGCTCTCCTTTGACGCGCTGGAGCAGCAGGGCAACACGCTGTACAATACCGTCGCGGTCAGCAACTGTGGTGACTCAGGCACGCTGACGGCCACGGCGCAGTCCGATGGCAACTGGTTGAGCGTCGGCTCCAGCGGTGGAACGCTGGCGGGTGGCGACATAAGAGATGTGCAGATTAGCGCCTCTGGTCCCACTCTCACGGCGGGAACGTACAATGGGCAGATCACGTTCAATCTAGGAACGAGCAGCACTGTCCTGCCCGTGCAGTTTATCGTGCATCCGCTGAACACCGTCACATCCTGCCTCAACGTCGATACGTCGTCGCTCGTGTTCAATGGCTCCCTTGGGCAGGTGCCTCCTTCTGCGCAATATATTACTCTGAAGAACTGCGGCAGCGATGGGCATCTCTCTATAGCAGAGAATACCAGCGATGGCGCGAGCTGGCTGGGCAGCAATGCTTCCTCTTACAACTTTACAGGAGGCACTGAGCAGCGCGTCCCGATCAGCGTATCGAGCACAAATCTGAGCGCCTCGGGTTCCTATCAAGGCAACGTCGTTCTGACTTTGGGATCGGCAACCATACGGGTAAATGTCGTTTTCAATGTAGCGGGGTCGTGTCTCACCGCTAATACGCCGCCGTTGACCTTTAGCGCCGTCGTTGGTCAGGATGCCAGTCCCGCCAGCGCCAATGTGAACGTCACCAATTGTGGCGCGCTGGGAACCTGGTACACCAGCCCGGTCATGAATAATGGAACTGGCTGGCTCTCCCTCGGCCAGACGAGCAGGGCGATTACTCCGGGGGAAACGCAGAACGTCAGCGTCAACGTAGCAAGCAAACAGTTGAAGGTCGGTAACTATACCGGGCAGGTATTGATTCTGCTCGGGTCGAGCACGGTCTCTGTACGTGTGACATTAATTGTAAAGCCAGCGGGACCGATTATCGATACGCCATGTATCAGAACCAACACGAGCGATCTCTCGTTCAGTAGCTCTGTCAACCAGAACCCCGATGAGCAGACCGTAACGGTGAGCAACTGCGGCTATGCTGGTCAGTTGAACGCCACGTCGTCAGCGCATTGGATCGCGGCCACCATCCCGTCCGCTACGCTGAAGGCTAACGGGTATCAGGATGTGCAGGTGCAGCTCTCCACCGCAGGACTGATGGCGGGCGACCATACCGGGACGCTTACCTTCAATCTGGGCGGATATACCCAGGTGGTAACGATCCATCTCACCGTCGCGACGCCTGCCTCTGCTTGTGTGGGCGTCGGTCGCTCCGAAATCGATCTCGCACCGGCTGCTGCATATTCTTCCGTGCGCATCGCGAACTGCGGCAACGCGGGCGTGCTCACGTCCCAGATTGCGAGCCTGAGCGGTGGCGATCCCTCCTGGCTCAACTTCGAGGGCGCGGGCGCACAACTGGCCGCGGGACAGGGTACCACACAAGGCGTTTCCCTGAATGCGGCGCAGGTCGGCAAACTCGCGCCGGGGACGTATAGCGCGCTCCTCACCTTTACCATCCAGGTTGGCTCCGTAACCGACCAGAAGACGGTCACTGTCAGGCTAAACGTGCAGCCAGCGACGACGCCGAAGACCTCTGGCCGCACGCCAATAAAAGACAGCGCGCCTATCGTCGGTATTACACCAACGACTGGCACGACTCCGAAGGCTGGCAGCACACCGAAAACGAAGAACGCACCTATTGTCGGTACTACACCGACCGCTGGTAGCACACCAACCGCTGGCACAACGCCGACAACAGGGACGATACCGACGACTGCGCCAACACCAACGCCCGTGCCGCCAACGCCGACGCCCGTGCCTTCGGCACCAACGCTGAAGGCACAAGCCGTGCCGACACCAACAACTGTCCCACCGACGCCAACGCCCGTGCCACCGACGCCGAAGGTACAAGCTGCGCCTGTAGCATTGCCAACACCGACGCCTGTCCCACCGACGCCGACGCCAACGCCCGTGCCACCGACGCCGAAGGTACAAGCCGCGCCTGTAGCATCGCCAACGCCCGTGCCACCGAAGGCAACGCCCGTGCTGCCAACGCCGACGGTTACGCCGACGATCACGCCGACCGTTCCCGTGAAACCCAGAAAATAGCCACCGCGCCCCATCACCAATACGCATGATATATCATATCATGCGTATTGGTGATGGGGCGCGATTTATAAGCCCGCCGCGCCCAGCCCGTCGCGCCCTCGCTCCTCCCCCTCTCGCCGCCACATCTTGTCACACTCTCCTTCCCTTTTCCATATTTGAAAAACTCCACCTTTCCGCGTCTATATCAGTAGAAGATTACACTATTGCCCTTCTTATCGATAAAGATTTGTAGTAGCTTTTAAGTACTTATGTTCTAAAGCAGTAGCGAGAAATATTGAGCCCTCAAGTTTAGGAAAAATAGGACGATATGTTCTCTTGAAAGATCTCTTTCTAATATTGAGATGGCTCAATATTTCTGTAATTGCGGTAAGAGGTGAGAACATGTTACTGGAAGGACAACAATGCAGCCACTACCGGCTGATCAAACTGCTCAAGCGCGGCGGCATGGGCGAAGTTTATCTTGGAGAAGACACGCGCCTGAATCGCCGGGTCGCCATCAAAGTAATTTACACCGACTCCGCATCCCCATTCGATCCCAAAACTGCGCAAGAGGCTGTACGTCTCTTCTTCCGTGAGGCGCGCGTCATCGCCCAATTTGATCATGTGCATATCCTTCCGCTCTACGACTCCGGCGAGGATATCATCAATGAAACGAAAGTTATGTACATGGTCATGCCACTGCGCCAGGAGGGCTCCTTAGCCGATTGGTGGATTGAGCACGCGCAAAAGAGTGCACTGCCCCTGCCCGCCGTTGAGCGTATCGTGCGCTAGGCGGCTGAGGCGTTGCAGCACGCGCACGATCGCCAGGTTGTGCATAAGGATGTCAAACCTTCTAACTTCCTCGTGCGTGGTCACGCCGAGCACCCCAGCCAGCTTGATCTCCAACTTGCCGACTTTGGCATCGCCAGAATCGCGCTGGTTACTACCAGCGAGAGCCAGTCCATTCGCGGCACACCATCCTATATGGCACCGGAGCAATGGAGCGGCGACCCCGTGCCTGCCACCGATCAGTACGCGCTCGCCGTCATGGCCTACGAACTGCTCACGGGCCGCAATCCTTTCGAGGGAGGAGGATACCAGCAACTCTGGTATCAACATAATACCAAAAGGCCGGAGCGGCCCAGTAGCATCAATCCCAACATACCCAGAGAGGTCGACGTGGTCCTGCTGCGCGCACTGGAGAAAGACCCCAGGCGGCGCTTCGCGTCTATATCAGCCTTCGCGCACGCCTTCCAACGCGCTGTTATCGATAGTGGCAATATCCAACGCACGATCAAGGTGAGCCCATTCGAAGCCCACGTTGGTACCACGCGCCTGCTCCCGCTCGACGATGGGCGCGAGGTAACTGTGCCCGTGCCAGCGGGTGCCCACCAGGGTCAGATCATTCGCCTCGAAGGCAGCGGTCGACCAACAACCTATGAAGGCTCGTGCGGTGCCTTGCTTGTCACCATCGCTATTCACGAGGAGGTCGCGCCTCCACCCACGAGCTACGCTCATTATATAGAGCCGACCGTGCCAGTAATTCTCCCCTCGGTTCAAGAGGAGATTCCTTTGCCGCCTGTGCCTGCGTTGCCGCGTCGCGTGCAGCGTAGTGGTGGGGGACTGAAGAGCGGAATAGCGCTAGTATGCCTGCTTCTGCTCAGCGGCAGCCTGTGCTATGCGGTCAACATGCGTTATCGCGCCAACGCCACCAGCACAACTCAGCAGATAGCTACTGTAACCGCCAGTGCCAGGGCGTCCAGCCGCGCCACTGCCGTTGCCGACGCGGGAACCGCCACCGCCAGTACTGCTACTGCGCAGGCCCAGGCTACCGCAACCGTCGTGCAGGAAAATCCCCTTCCTGGCTACTTCTCTGGCAATGGTACATTGGCGCTCAATGATTCGTTGACCGATGACCGCAGTAATTTGTGGGTGCAAGCAACGGCCTCGGCGTCCACGCCAAAGAATGGGAATTGCATACCTCTACATGGAGGGCTGGATGCAAGCGTCGGCAATACACCTACTAATGGTGTCACAAACGTCGATGCGGGTGTGACATTTCATCCCTGCATCAAGCAGGATATGACTCAACCCTCCAGCTATGCCTATGGTAACTTTGCTTACGAGGTCAATATGACTATTAATCAGGGTGATTGTGGTGGCATAGTTTTTCGGGCCAAAGATGAGGGAATGTACTACTTCGTCATCTGTAGTACAGGGACCTATCGTCTGGTGCGCTACCTGGGTGATAACCAGGGAAGTGTATCGCTCATTCCAGGTTCCAGTTCGAGTCCAGATCCGACTTCCCTGGCTATTAACACGGGGTCCACTGTGAACAATACCATCGCCGTAGAGGCAAGAGGGGCGCATATTGATCTCTACGTGAATCAGGCGAAGGTCGCTAGTATAGACGATCCCTCGTACAGCTCTGGCTACATAGGTGTGATCGCCAAGTCGCTAAGTGACGCTGCGAACGATCCCACGGATGTCGTTTTCAGCAACGTCCGCGTGTGGAATATTTCCGCATAGACATATGAGAGCAAGGCAGGAGAAGTTTTTTCCCCTACAGCATGCTATGATACTCTCATGACCAGGAGGTGGTTATACTATGTCGGCGAGCGGCGCGTAGGGATGGATGTCCATCGAAGAAAACAACGCACGCGCCGCGCCAGTGAAAGCGAGAAAGATATGACCACTGCAAAGAGCAGAGCCAGTGATGAAGCTCAGATCCGCATGCTCATCGAGGCTCGTGTCAAGGCAGTCCACGCCAAGGACGTGAACGGGGCGATGGAAAGTATCACCCCAGATATACTCTTGTTCGATGTCGTCAACCCGCTCTCCCATCGCGGCTCAGATGCGGAGAGAAAACGCGCGCAAGAGTGGTTCTCTTCGTTACAGGGCCCCATCGGCTACGAGATCCGCGATCTCTTTATCGCAACGGGCGATGACGTGGCCTTCAGCCACTGCCTTAACCGCTACAGTGGAACGACGACAAATGGAGGGCAACTGGGGATGTGGGTGCGTGTGACCACCTGCTACCGTAAGATCGACGGCAAGTGGATGATCACCCATGAGCATCAGTCGGTGCCTTTCGACGTGGAGAGTGGCAAAGCATCGCTCAATCTGGAGCCGTAGGACACCAGTGGATATGAGGGCTGTTGCAAAGAATCATTGTGTGAGTCATCACGGGTCGGACGAACGTGGTTCTAAGTATGCACGACGTTTTAGCCACCAGGAAGGAGATCGTTACGATCCATGAGTTCCACAATAGTTACCGACATAGATTTTAGCCCGGCATCCCGGCAACAGCTTCATGATGCCGTCCAGAGCGATATTGCTTATTTAGCCGATCGGGAAGAGTTTTTGCGCGCTCTGGAGGGCGCTGAAATTCTCTGCTCTCTCAACCTGCCCAACGACCTGCTTGAGCGCGCACCAAAACTGCGCTGGCTGCAAAATCCGGGCGCGGGCCTCGAAAGATTGCGTCCTTTGAAGGTCCTTGAGCCAGGTAGCCGCGTTATTGTAACCTCTGCCTCCGGCATTCACGAAACGCAGATCAGCGAATACGTTATCGGGAGTATGCTGGTCTTCAACCGCTCCTGGCCGGAGATGGTGCGCCTGCAGGACCAGCATAGCTGGCCGCGCCAGTCTGATACTGCCCACCTGCGTCAGCGCGAACTGGCGAACGCCGTCCTGGGCATCGTCGGCCTGGGCCATATCGGGCGCAGTGTAGCAAAGCTTGCTCGCGCCTTTGGCATGAAGATCCTGGGTACCCGCTTCTCCGCACATGCTGGCGAACAGGACCCCGACGTAGACCATCTTTATCCTTTCGATGATCTACACCAACTCCTCTCCGAGAGCGATTATGTCGTGCTATCAGTCCCTCTGACCGACCGGACGGAGAAAATGATCGGCGAGGCTGAACTGCGCGCCATGCGAAAAAACGCGTATCTGGTGAATATCGCGCGCGGGGCCGTTATTGACGAGGACGCCCTGATACGCGCTCTCAAAGAAGGCTGGATCGCCGGTGCCGGGCTGGATGTCGCTGTTAACGAGCCTCTGCCAGCCGATAGTTCCCTATATACGACGCCCAATCTCATTCTGACGCCGCACATCTCGGGTGCCAGTGAGCACTATAACGAGCGCCTGGCCGATCTATTCGCTGAAAACCTGCGCCGCTACCGGGCCGGTCAGCCGCTGCTCAATCGGTACGATGCAGAGAAAGGCTATTAGTTACTATGGCAGAGCGACAACCTGGCGGACCACTCTTCGGCATCAGCATTACGCCGTCCGCGCAGAATCCGCAACTGATATTCGAGCAGGCGCGTCTGGCAGATGCTCTGGGCCTGTACATGGTCAGCGTGCAGGACCATCCCTACAACGCGGCCTTTCTCGACACCTGGACGTTGCTGAGCGCGCTTGGCAGCATAACGCAGCATGTGCGGCTCATGCCCAACGTCGTCAATCTCCCGCTGCGTCCGCCTGCCGTACTGGCGAAGTCCGCTGCGACGCTCGATATTCTGACGAATGGGCGCTGCGAGATGGGACTGGGCACCGGCGCATTTTGGGAGGGCATCGTCGCCTATGGCGGGCCGCAACGTTCGCCCGGTCAGGCGGTGGACGCTCTGGTGGAGGCGATGCAGGTGATGCGCGTCCTCTGGCGACCCGTCAGTCCGCAGCAGCAGGCGGTGAGCTTCCCCGGCAAGTACTATCAGCTCCACGAGGCGCAGCCAGGTCCAGAGCCGCGCCACGCCATTGGCATCTGGCTCGGCGCGCTGGGGCCGCGCATGCTACGCGTCACAGGCCAACGCGCCGACGGCTGGATACCCTCATCAAGCTATATCCCGCCCGACAAAATGCTACCGTTGCAGGACGCCATCGACGAGGCGGCGCAGCAGGCCGGGCGCAGTCCTGCTGACATTCATCGTGCCTACAACGTCATGGGCATCATTCTCAGGTCCGACGCCCCCCAGGCGCGTGCTCGTCGTCCTGGCATTCTCGTTGGTCCCGTCAGCTATTGGGTTGACGAGCTCACGCGCTATTATCGCGATCTGCGCGTGGACTCGTTCCACTTCTGGCCTCGTACTGGTGAGGAGGAGGCCCAGATTCGCCTGTTCGCCGAAGAGGTCGTGCCCGTCGTGCGCAAAAATCTGGCGTAGGGTCAGTCCAGCGGCCCCAGCGCGTCCTTCGCCAGTTGCGCGAGCGTCACATCGTCCATTGGCGGATTGTGCAGTCCGGCGCGTATATCGCGATAGTGACGTTGCAAGGGGCCGTTGATCGCCAGGCTGGCCCCGCCAACCACGCGCATCGCCAGATCCACCACCGCGACGCCGTTGTTGACCGCCAGGTATTTAGCGGCGGATATCTGGCTGCCGGGCACGCTGGCCGGATTCGCGACATACTGCGCCGCCAGCCCCAGGAGGACCGCGCGGCTCTGCAATAGCGCGAGTTCTATCTGCCCGATCTTCTCTTGAATATGCGGCACTGTAGCAATCGAGCGATTAAGCGAGTTGGGGCGTCTATTCTGCGCAAAATGCACGGCATCGTTGCGCGCCGCCTCCGCGATACCGTGATAGACGGCGGCCACGGCCAACCCCCAGGCCGCCACGGCGGGGTTGGTAGGCATAGTTCCCATGTACGCCGAGGGTTCGACATGCACATCTTCCAGCACCAGATCGTTACTGGCGGAACTACGCATGCCCAGCGAGTCCCACGTCTCCTCTATGCGCAGACCCGCGGCGTCGCCTGGAACCAGGAACGAGCCGCGATCCGCCTTTAATGGTGGCAGATTGCTCTGCTCGCCCGCCTCGTCCACGATACTACAGCCCACAGCGATCAGCTTCAGCACAAAGCTGCCCGTCGTATACGTCTTGCGACCAGTAATGCGCCAGGAACCGTCCGGCTGACGCCGTGCCGTTGTCGCGGGACGCCCACCGCGACTGGGACTCCCCATTGCGGGCTCGCTGATCGCGCTATTGAAGATGGCTCCATCCTGCACTACTGCGCGGCAGATGCGCGTAAACATCTCGTTGCTCCTGCTCACTCCTTCGCCCACACGAGCAACATTCAGCAGGTGCATGCTCACCACCAGGGCCGTCGAGGCGCAGCCCTGTGCCAGTTGCTGCTGCGCCAACGTCACTTCGAGCACGTCGGCACCCCAGCCACCCAGTTCGCGCGGCACGGTCAGTGTCAGATAGCCCGCCTGCTGCAGGTCTTTGTAGTTCTCGAAAGGAAATCTCCCCGCCCAATCATACTCAGCCGCTCGTTTCGCAAATGTTTCGGAGAGGTCGCACGCGATAGCAACGATTTTCTTCTGTCGCTCGGTAACAGGATATGCCGGAAAGCTCATGAGTTGTCTTGCTCCATTTTCGGTGATGTCCCGCGCAATAGGCGCGGGTTATAAATTCGTTTGTATGCTCTCTTCTCAGTATGCTCCATAGGAAGGCGCAATGTCGAGTGCGCTATGCGCGGCGATCACAGATGTTGCATTGTTATTCGTTACGAGAAAGGAGAATGATAAATCCGGACGCGCTGATGCCGTTTAAATAAATAAGCTGGATACCTTGAGCAGAAACATATCCGGATTTAATTGTTAAACAGCATAAGCTGGTCCCTACGCCGGTTGAGACGTGAGAGGAAAACAGAGAGCATCTGTCCCCATCATTCCCTCCTGAGGCTAGGGACCAGCTTCCAGCGCGTCCGTGATTTATCATTCTCCTCCACGCAATCGATAGACATCATCCCACCTGCAACAATCGGAGATATCCGCAGCGAAACCCATTGTCCTTCTATGCCATACTAAAAGGGAACAAAAGGGAACAAAAGGGAACGCTATGACATGCCCTGCTTTCTGTTTCAAAAATAGAAACATATCTAAGTGTCTATATTGGACATAAATTCTGCATTGAAGAAAGCCAGTGGTAGCTATGATAAATCATGTAGGACAACAAATTGGCAATTATCGATTAATCAAATTATTGGGGTACGGCGGTTTCGCCGATGTCTATCTTGGCGAACACATTTATCTCAAGACGCTTGCCGCCATCAAGATTCTACGCACCGAACTGGCGAACGAGGATGTCGAGCAGTTCCGGTCGGAGGCCCAGACCATCGCGCACCTGATCGACCCCCACATCATTCGCGTGCTGGACTTCGACGTTGACAATCGCGTGCCGCTGCTGGTCATGGACTACGCGCCCAATGGTACCTTGCGCGATCGCCATCCCAAAGGGGAGCTGCTTCCTCTCGCCCTTGTCGTATCTTATGTGAAGCAGGTCGCCTCGGCTTTACAGTACGCGCACGATCAGAAGCTGATTCACCGCGATGTCAAGCCCGAAAATATGTTGATTGGACAGGGCAACGACGTGCTCCTGAGCGATTTCGGCATCGCTATGGTGGTCGAGAATTCGCGCTCGCAGACCACCGAAGACATGGTTATTGGCACGATGGGGTACATGTCGCCCGAACAGATTCAGGGCAAGACGCGTATCGCCAGCGACCAGTATTCCCTGGCTGTCGTCGTCTACGAGTGGCTCTGCGGCGTGCGGCCATTTCGCGGCTCGTACATGGAGATTGTCACGCAGCACCTCTCTACCGCGCCGCCATCGATGCGCACCTACGCTTCGGTCCCGTCCGCCGTCGAGTGGACGGTCATGAAGGCGCTTGAGAAGGACCCACACCAGCGTTTCAAGCGCGTGCAGGACTTCTCCGACGCGCTGGAGCAGGCCTACCTGGCGTCCCTCAAGCCGAACCCCACGTATGCCGACACCGTGTATAGTTCGCCGCCAAGGCAAGAAGCGCCACCGCGTAAAGAAGCACGTAGAAATGCGCCGCCAGATGTGCCGCCGCCCAGGAGGATGAGCGACACGCCCATCGTCGTAGAGCGCAGCAAGCGTGTTGTCAAGCACGGTATACGCGCCATCTTACTCAGCATCATCGTCGGAGCGGTTCTGCTCTGCGGCGGCGGGTATGCAGCATTCCACTTTATCAGCGCCGCGCTCGCGCCCGCGCCTGGTATGGGCACTGCCGGTGCAGTCACGGAGGCGAATAACTTCCTGCAGGATGTCTCGCACCAGAATTACACACAGGCTTACAGCGACTTTGATCCAGCGCTACAGCAGCAGACGCCCAGAAGCACTTTTATCCAGCAGGGGCAGCAATTCGACGCCTGCCATGGTCCCGTCTCGCAGTATACACAGGATAGCAACCCCCAGATCCAGAACGGCACGGAGAAGTATAGCTATACGATCGTGCGTCCCAAGCTCTCGCAGACATACAAGCTCAATCTCACCCTCAAGCAAGAGGCCGGTGGCTCCTGGCGCATCTCGGACTACAGCAGCACGCAGCCGGATTGCTAAATGGGCTGTTGTAGGATGCCGACTCATCCAATTAGGGCGATGGGAACGTGTAATAGGAAGATAAGTCATTTTTCTATTACTTACCGTCACTAGAGAGAAGGATATTATATGCATGTAGCCAGTCAATTGGAGCAGAACCATCTGCTGGTTCTCCAGGTAGTCGACGATCTTCCCGAGCTGGAATGGGATATACCGGGTGCGTGTGGCGCGTGGTCGGTCAAAGACGTTATGGCGCATCTCAGCGCGTATGAAGAGGTGCTCGTCGATGTATTTGCCACGTTTCTGACGGACGAGCCGACGCCGCACCTGGCTAAATTTATAGATAAAAGCATCGATTTCAACAGGACCGAGATAGAGGCGCGCCAGTATCGCACGGCGCAGCAGGTCATGGACGAGTACGAAGAGGCCCAGTTGCAGAGCAGCGACCTGCTCGCGCAGATTCCGCAGGAGAAGATCTTGCAGAAGGGCATGTTACCCTGGTACGGCAATGAGCGCTGCCTGGCCGACCTCATCAATAATTTCTGTGCTCATACGCAGGAACATTGCGCGCAGATCAAAGCCTTCCGCATCAAAGAGCCAGGCGCTTAGCAATCGGTCATAGAGAGGCAGCAAGCCCACGCATGCACTAGAGAGGTAGGGCTGGAAATGCGCTCTATTTTCTGAAATGGTACAATAGAGGTAACAGAATTTTGGACAGACAGCCTCTACTCTAGAGGAAGACCTGCTGGTAGGGGCTGTCCAGCATCTCGAAAGGATGCAAGAAGCTATGGAACAGCAGTCCAGCATCGTCTCTAACATGCGCGCCATCACCATCTCGCGTGAGTATGGCAGTGGTGGTGGTGAGATCGCCCAGCGTCTGGCGCAGCGCCTGGGCTGGCAGCTCGTCGATCACGAGATTGTAGTTCAGGTCGCTAGCGAGTTAGATGTAAGTGAAGAGGAGGTCGAGGCGCACGACGAGTACTCCGAGAGCGTCACCGCGCGCATCCTGAGCAGCTTGCAGTTGATGCAGCCCGCCATGTTCGCCATTTCGCCAGTACCGTCTATCACGAACGCGGAAGGCTATCAGGAGGCGCTCAATCGCGTCGTCCAGGGCGCGCTGGCGACCGGCCACGTAGTGATCGTTGGTCGTGGGGGCCAGGTCCTGCTACACGACCACCGCGACGTGCTGCACGCGCGCATCATCGCGCCGCTTGAGCAACGTATCGTCTATGTAATGCGTCGCGAAGGGATTTCGCGTGACGAGGCGCGCACGCGTGTACAGGTGAAGGACCAGGACCGCCAGCGTTACCTGCAGAACGTCCATCGCCAGCGCCCCGACAACATTCACCTGTACGATATCACCCTCAACACGGGCGTTCTTTCCCTGGACCAGGCCGTTGACCTGATCGTCCTCGCGCTGCAGGCGAAGGCCAGTCGCCTCGCGATCCCTACCGAGGAACTGGGTCCTGGCGCTGGCGTTGCGCGTTACAGCAGTCGGCCTGGAGACCTGCATCTACCAGCCAGTATCGACAGACAGCCCGACCGCTGAATGCAGCCCTGGCGAGTCAGTCGTAGACAAGTTTTACGATTGACTTTGCCATCTTTCTTTTCCATCAAAGCGGGAGCAGGACCTTGCTCGCCGTTCCTAGCAGTGGAAGCACTTCGTACGTGAGTGTCGCACCCGCTTGCGCAACAAACCCACGGCTCGCGGTCCTGATCGCTATGGTCTCGAAGTTGACGGGCTGATCCCCTGTAACGCCGGTAACGCTGGGAAGCAAGATGGTAAGCGAGAGGCCGCCGGTATCATCGTTGGCTTTCAAAAGCACCGTGAGCATTTTACCCAATGGGCTATCCTGCGCCTGAATGCCATTGCCCAGAAAGTTCTTGTCTCCCTCTACATCGTGATACTCCACCTTCCCATTGCGGGTATCCTGACCAGCAATAAGCGGGCCAGGGGCTTGAGGGTAGTAGGTGATCTGCGTGTTTTCGCCTGCGAAGGTGAACTTGTTTGCGCCAGGGATTGTTTGAGACATGTTGATAGCAACCTTTCTCTCCTGGTTTCAGGAGTCGTTTCATCCTCGGAGCTTTCCATCATAGTAAAATAGTTTTAGTCCCGTTGTAGTATAAAGGAAAGATGCATGAAAAGCTATACAAGAGACATGTCATTGGCGGAACAGATCGGTCAACTGCTGGTCGTAGGTTTCTACGGCATCACCATTCCCCAGACCCTGCGCGACCTGATCGAACATCACCATGTTGGCAACATCATCTTATTTTCGCGCAATATTCAGGACACGCGCCAGACCTTGCGACTGACCCGCGATCTGCAGACTATCGCCCAAGACAGCGGACAGCGTTATCCATTGCTTATCATGCTCGACCAGGAGAACGGCCTCGTGCGTCGCCTGGGACCCGACGCCACTCTCTTTCCTGGTAACATGGCCCTGGGCGCTATCGGCTCCGAGCAGATAACCTACGACATTGCCCAGGCGACCGGACAGGAGCTGCGCGCGCTTGGCATCAACATGAACCTTGCACCCGTCGTCGATGTCAACAACAATCCCGCTAATCCCGTCATCGGCGTTCGTTCGTTTGGCGAGAATCCGCAGCAGGTGGCGCGCCTGGGAAGTGCCGCCATGAAAGGCTATCGAGCGGCAGGCGTGATCAGTACCCTCAAGCACTTCCCCGGCCACGGCGATACCAGCGTCGACTCGCACCGCGCACTCCCGATTCTCCCTCACACGCTCGAGCGCCTGGAGCACGTCGAGCTGGTACCCTTTGTGCGCTGCATCGCCGAAGGGGCCGAGTGTGTCATGATCGGGCACCTCTACCTGCCGCAACTCATGTCACGGGAAGTTCTGCCCGCCAC
>Ga0066790_10000449_pt1 | contig 15304 bp, 15 predicted proteins | sample OrgsoiDNA2013050_FD_70963 | JGI IMG/M metagenome (GOLD analysis project Ga0066790, IMG submission 70963) | Permafrost soil microbial communities from the Arctic, to analyse light accelerated degradation of dissolved organic matter (DOM) -... | ecosystem: Environmental > Terrestrial > Soil >...
ACCACATAGGAGCAGACCGAGAACTTGAATCCCGGCACAATCTCTTCCGTGCAGGCCGCGCCGCCCAGCACATGGCGCCGTTCGAGCACCAGCACTTTCTTGCCCGCGCGCTGGAGATAGGCCGCATTGACCAGGCCGTTATGGCCGCCGCCGATGACGATTACGTCGTACGAATTAGAACCAGCCATTCGCTTCTAGCTCCTAGCCTTCACGTTCGGGTGTTGGGAAACGCAATGATACTCGCGCAGGGAAGCAGGCGATAGAGAAGATCAGAGCCCGCTGGGAAGAACCGTCCAGCTGCGGAGAATGCCGCATAGAGATGGCAGAATCGTGCGCATAAATAGCTCGTAGTCGAATCGCCATTCTATCCGGAAGCCAGCGATTTGTCTGCATATTTGCCGTTCGGCTGACTACAAGTCACTCGCCTGCGCTGTTGCCCGCATGCGTGCAGGTGCATATAATCCGACTTCGGCGTTTTTCCTTCGTGCTGCTTCGCGTCCTTCGTGGTTATCGATTTTCAACCACCGTAAGCGCGATCGAAAACCGCTGCAGCGAGGAAACCCTTTGCCCATCGGAACCGCATTTCACGAGAGAACGTTCCCTCTGTGCCACAGCCTGAACTACCGCGAATGGTCCGGATACTACACCGTGAGCGTGTACGAAGTTCACCACGAGCACGAGTACAACGCCATTCGCAATGCGGCGGCACTCATCGACATCTCGCCGCTGTATAAATACCTGATCACCGGCAAGGACGCGACCCGGCTGGTGAACCGCGTGATCACCCGCGACATCAACAAGGTCAAAGTGGGCCAGGTCATTTATTGCTGCTGGTGCGATGAAGAGGGCAAGGTCATCGACGATGGCACCATCTCTCGTCTCGAAGAAAACGTCTATCGCTGGACGGCGGCCGACCCCAGCCTGCGCTGGTTCCGCCAGAACGGCCTCAATATGGACGTGCAGATCGAGGATATTTCCGAGCAAGTCGCTGCACTCGCGTTGCAGGGTCCGACCTCAGCCAAGCTGCTGAAGGCCGTTGCGGAAGCCGATATCGCCAATCTGAAATACTTCCGCGTCACCCGCGGCAAAATCGCCGGAGTACCCGTCGACATTTCACGCACCGGTTACACCGGTGATCTCGGCTATGAGATCTGGATGCCCTGGGCGGACGCCGTAAGGGTCTGGGATGCACTCGCGGAAAAAGGCAAGCAATTTGATCTGCACGCCGCCGGCATGCTCGCACTCGATGTCTCCCGGGTTGAAGCAGGATTGCTGCTGATCGAAGTCGATTACACCAGTTCCAAGAAGGCGCTGATTCCGTCGCAGAAGTTCTCGCCTTACGAACTTGGCTTCGCCAAGATGGTTCACCTCGAAAAGGAAAACTTCATCGGCAAGCGCGCCCTGGAGCAAGATGCGAAGAAGGGCGTGCCCCGGCAACTCGTAGGACTGGAAGTCGATTGGATCGATGTCGAGCTACTCTACGAGCGCTACGGCCTGACTCCAGCAGCGCCGGCTCAGGCCTCGCGCGTTGCCGTCCCCGTGTACTCGGGCGACAAGCAGGCTGGCAAAGCGACCACCACGAGCTGGTCGCCGATTCTGAAAAAGCTGATTGCGCTGGCCAGCGTCGAGACTGAGTACGCGAAGCCGGGAACCTCGCTCCAGATGGAAATCACGATCGAAGCGATGCGCCTCAAGACGAACGTGAAGGTGACACCCCTCCCGTTCTTCAATCCTCCAAGGAAGACCGCGACTCCGGTGTGATGGTTCATGTGGGGACAGCCGCCCTCGGCTGTCCGCCGGGCGCAGCCCGGCGGGATTTTCTTGATGTTGCGAGCGCCTAGACCCGCACGGAAAGCGAGCTTCGCTCGCTGGACAGCCGAGGGCGGCTGTCCCCACATGTTCAAGCTTTACTGTGCGAATGACTGGTTCTCGCAGCCCGGCGTTTTCCTGCCCAGTAAATCCCCGCCCCAATCAGCACCAGCGCCCCGCACCCTCCGACAACTTTGAATAGCGCCAGCGGCTTGTTCGGCTCATCCGGCTGTGGAATCAGCGACAACGCGATGGTCAGCCCCGTGGTCAGAAATCCGACGGTCGCTACCAGCTTCGCGACAGTTGTTCCGCCGGGAACGCGAATGACGTCTGGCCCCGCCGGTTCGCGCTGCAGCTTAATCATCGCCGCAAACAAATATAAGTACGGAATGAAATACGTAATCACGCCCATGCTGACCAGAACGTCGTAAGCGCCCTTCACGCTCGTGCCTGCCTGCCCCAGGAAAATGAACACGATCCCTAGAAATAACTGTGTTAGCAACGCGACCCAGGGTGTCTTCCATCGCGGATGTAGCGCGCCAAACGCCGGCGGCAAAAAGCGATCCAGCCCCGCAACGAAAGGAAGCCGTGCCACCGCCGCCAGGTAAGCCCCCGCCGCGCCAATGTTGCTCAGCGCAATCAGAAACGCGGCTAGCGGCAATACTCCCGGATATCCCACGCGCGTCGCGGTTTTCGACACAGCCTGCACCAGTCCCTGCAGGCTGTTGACCTCCGTCGAAGGCAGCGCCAGCAGCACGCAAATCGTCCCTAGGATGTAGCAGATCGTGACCGTGACCCCGCCAGAAAGCAGCGCCAGAGGAATCGTGCGGCGCGCGTTCTTGATTTCCTCCCCCATGAACGACGCCGTCTCGCATCCGCCGAACGCAAACGTGAGCACTGACCAGAAAATCAAATCGTTGATGTGAGTGCTGGGAATCATGGAATGCAGAGTGAATGAAGTCGCCGACCCGTAGCGATGCCACGCCACAAATCCCATCACAATGACGATGCCCACCGGAATCCACATGGCGATCGCGCCAACGTTGTGCAGCCATTTGCCTACATCGAGCCCAACGATATTCAGCAATGTGGCCGCACTTAAGGTGAGCAGCGAAAAAACGATATAGAAAGTCGCATTGTCCGAGAGATGCTCCCAGTTCGCCTGCCGCATGAACAGCACATTGCTGGCGGCGAAGTAGAGTACGGCAGGGAAGTACGGCAGATTGCTGGTCCAGTACGTCCACGCCGACATGAACCCGGAAAAGTCCCCGAATGCGCGCTTGCTCCAAACGTAGAGCCCGCCCTCGTTCGGATAGCGCGACGACAGTTCGAGCACCGAAAGCGCGAGGGGCGTGTAGAAGCACAGCCAGGCTCCGACCCAGATAACAATGGAACTCGGCCCCGCCGCTGCGGCCGTCGCGATCCAGCGGAGGCTGATCCCGGTGATCACATAAAACAAGACGAGATCGCGGAATCCCATCACCTGCCGCGGCCGGTTTGGGTCTTCCGCCTGGGCGATCGAAACGCCGGGTGCAAGAAAGCCGATGCTGTCTGCTTGCTGCTTCGGATTGGATTCTGCCAATGGCGTGTCCCGGGGTCAGCAGTACGCGAGCAAGAAGAAGAGAAATAACACTGCCACGGGCGCGGAGCAAGCCGAAAGTTGCGGAAAGGACGTTGCCAGAGCCCAAGGCGAAACCGAATCTCGTTGGTTACTCCGCTGCGGCAGTCTTCCGGTTGCCGCGCTTCCAGTACAAATATCCCGGCACGCCGATCAGCACGATCGCGGTTCCCCAGAATGCCTCGGTAGGCCGGGTGATGATCGTGTTCAACGTCCATGCGGTGCCGATCAGCACATAGATCGCGGGAAGCCACGGATATCCCGTGCAACGATAAGGACGCGGGATTTCCGGCCGCTTCCAGCGCAACAGGAACATCCCGATCACCGTCAGCGTGTACGAAAGCACCATGCCGTAGATCACATAGGTGTAAAGCTGGTCATAGCGTCCGCTGAGCGTGAGGGCCGCCGCCCATACTCCCTGCCCAATCAAGCTGAAAGCCGGCGTCCGCCACTTGGGATCGATGACAGCCATGCGCTTGAAGAAAACGCCATCCTGCGCCATGGCGAGATACACTCGCGCGCCCGAGAGCGTGCACGTCGCCGCCGCACTGAAACAAGAAACCGCGATCATGAGCGACAACCACACCGCAGCTCGGGGCGAAAACAACACCGCCGCGGCGGCGTGCGCAATGGTTTCGTGCGCCGCGATCTCTTTCATCGGGAGTGCGTACATGTAAGTCAGGTTCATCGCGATGTAAATCACGCCCACCGCGAGCACGCCCAATACCATCGCCAAGGGAACGTTCCGCCGCGGTTCCTTCACCTCCCCGGCGACCCAGGTGATATACACCCATCCGTCATAGGCCCAGAACACCGCGATCAGTCCCACTCCCAGAGCTGAGATCAACTGCGCGGGTCCCGCCCCCATGCTCAGGCCGACCCCGTGCGCGTGAAAGTTAGACCAGTTGCCCTTGCCGATGGCAAATCCCAAAACCACGAATGCTGCCATCGCCGTGAACTTCGTCCACGTCGAAACGTTCTGTAGCAGCGTACCCCACCGCAGTCCGACGACATTCACATAAGTCAGGAGGGCAATCAGTATCAGCCCCAGCAAATGCGCGCGCGTCACGATAATGCCGGCGAATGCCACCACCACGTGATCCTGCGACACAATTGGAAACACCTGTCCCACGTAAGCCGCCGAAGCTACCGAAAGCGCAGCGATGGTCCCGCCGTTGGCCACGCTGAACAGCATCCAGCCATAAAGAAACGCGATCAGATCGCCGTAAGCCTCGCGGAGGTAGATGTATTGTCCGCCTGAGTCCGGGAACATCGAGCCCAACTCGGCAAACGCGAAGCAGGCGCAAAGCGAGATCAGCGCTCCCAGCACCCATACCAGCAGAAACAAAACGGGCTGTGGCAGTGGCCCCGCAATATCTTTCGCAGTCAGGAAAATCGATGATCCGATGATGCCGCTGACCAGCAGCAGTACCGAATCGAGCAGCCCAAGTCCGCGGACCAGAGTGGGCTTTTGGTCAGAGGGCTTTGAGCCGGACAGTGGAACTTCGGAGGCCGGCAAGGCGGGGATTGGATCCATTATCCCATGCCCAGTTCGTCCGACGACTCCAGCGCCGTGCCGCAACGGCGGCAGATCACAGAAGAGCAGTCACCGCACGTCAGCGGATCCGTTACCTCTTCCGCGCAATTCGGGCAATAGAGCGATCCGGGTTCGGAGTCCGGCTGTGGATTCTCAGGGTGTGTCGCCATGAAGAGGGAAACTGTAGCACAGACGCGCGACCGCCGTCAGGGTCACTGCGTAATGTTGGTTATAGGATAGACGTACTTCAGGTAGAGATAGAAAAAGACCATCGACATTGCGAGGATGAGCAGTCCCAAGACTGACGACTTGAGTTTGATCCCCTGCAACGTAGCCTCGAATTCGCTGACGCAACCATCGTTTGAGGCAGGTTCCTTGCCGTCAGCCTGGGCGCGGGACTCAAGCGGGTGGTGGAGACCGACGTAGAACTGAACCGCAGAAAAAGCGAGACCGGCGAATACGATCAGCAAGACTACCCAAAAAATTACCCTACCGCTCCGATATTGAAAGTCGAACGTCCGTTGCGCGTGAGCAAAAGAGAACGTCTGATAGTCATACCTTGCTCGTAAAGCCTGCTGTTGTTTGGCGCGCGTTTCAGGATCCAGGTCGGCGGCAGACACCGCTCGACGTTGGCCTTCGGCGGCGGATCCGGCCGGCGGAAAGCTCGAGTCGAACTTGCTGCGATCTACGTGCTCAGCTTTTTCGGAACAGCCGGTAAACTCGAGTTCTCCGTTCGCATTCACGGTTGGCTGCGGACGGCAATCGGAAGCCGACTTTATCGCCGCGTTTGACGCGGGACGTTTGGCTGGTTGGGACACGCCGACATTGGCTTGTGACAGGAGAAGCGGCGCGAGAAGTAAGCCGATGGCCGGAACCGCCCAAAGAGTACGTTTCATTTGCAGCGGCTTGCCGTATTGTGGCTAGCCAGCGTCTTAAGAAGGCGAATGCGAACCTCGATCAGGCGTTTTGGATTGCTATTGGTTTTTGTTTCCAAGGCCACTTCGTTATCCAGAGACTTCTTGCTGAGGTAGCAGCCGACAATATCGAGAAGGTCGTTGGCCTGTTGCTGCAACCATGAATCTTCGGAACTTTCCGTATCCGCAAGCTCGTCCGAGTCGATCGCTGCATCGACGTGAGCCGGAGTCTGTTTCTCCGCTGGTGGGACGGTGACTTGCGCCTGTGCCATCACATGGTGTGCGGGAGCGAGCAGCAGAATTCCAAGGGCGAAACCGAAAAGGCGCATCATATACCTACCCCTCCGCAAACAGGAGCGGACTGTACTCTCCTGTAGCTCGGTTGCCTGAGATTCCAACCGTTGTTACAAAATCCGAACGACCGCCAGATTTCGGAAAACTTTCTCTTCGCAACGACGATTCGGCGGCTCTCGGGCATGCCACGTACCGTTCGAATCGCGGAAGCGGATAGAATTATAAGCTGTGCTGCTACCCGCTGTTCAGATTTATGGAGTCGAACGCATTGTCCGATAAACCTCAAACTCCCGACGATAAGCTGCAACACGAATTCAACCGCTGGGCGGCCGCCGGTGAGGGCGAGAAGATGGAGCGCCATCATCTCGACATCACCGAGAAGACGATTCGCCTGATGAATCTGCGCCCCGGAGAGCGCGTGCTCGACCTCGGCTGCGGTTCGGGATGGGCCACGCGCCTGCTGGCACGCCTTGTCGGCGAAGGTCCCGAGGGATTCGGTCAGGTCATCGGCCTCGATGTTTCCGACGAAATGGTGCGCCAGGCTCGTGAGGCCTCGAAGGATTTTGAGAATATTCTCTACGTCTGGGGTTCGGCGCAGCAGATTCCCTGGGAAGAGAACTTCTTCGACAAGGTTTTGTCGGTGGAATCGTTCTATTACTACCCCGACCAGGACCGTGCTCTGATGGAGTTATTCCGCGTGATGGCCCCGCGGGGCAGGCTGTTTATCCTGATCAATCTCTACAAAGACAACCCGTATTCCCTGCAATGGGTCGACAAGTTGAAGGTGCCGGTCCACGTGCGCTCCGCCGCCGAGTACATCGAACTGCTCAAGAAGCACGCCTTCGAAGATGTGCAGGCGGTGCGGATTCCCGATGACACGCCCACTCCAGACGATTACAAGACCAAGTCGTTTAACAGTCTCGACGATCTGCGGGCGTTCAAACGCGAGGGCGCTCTGCTACTCATGGCCTCGAAGCCCGATCTGCGCACCCCGCTTCCGGGATACACGATCTACTGATTTTCAAAGGAACGATCGCAAAATGCGCGATCGCTAGATGCTGCTGTCGTCATCGTCGTCCTTATCGCGGCCGCTCAAGTCTTTTACCGGGCTCAGCGCGCGGCCATCCTGCGCATGATGAATCTCAATTCTGCCATTCACATTTTCCAGCTTAATGTGCGTCCCGCCGGTGCCGAGTTCTCCCCGCAGGTCGTGCCCTACGAATTGGTGATGATTCACATGCAGCCCAAAATCATTCTTGATTCCGCCCGAAACGGTGCTGGCCTCAAGCTCCGCCTTCGAGTCTGAAGGGATGGTCAGCTCAACCGAACCATTCACCGAACTGAGCTCGACCGAATGACCCGCCAGCTGGTCAAACCGCGCGTCCAGGTGTCCGTTGATCGTCGACAAGCGGGCGCGCCCCGCCAGATTGTGCGCTTCCAGCCGGCCGTTGATACACGAGGCGCTCACCTCTCCGCTCACGCCATTCACATCGAGCGAGCCGTTGATCAGCTTGATTTCGTCCAGGCGGGCGGTGCGCGGCACGGTCAGCGTGTATTCAACACTGGCAGGGTTATTGTGCGAGCCCCAATTCCAGGTCTGGTCGTGGTTTGGATACTTGGTCCGAATCGACAGGGCGTTGTTCCTGGAGTCAATCTCGATCTTCGCCTCATCCAGTCGCTCTTTCGTGTCGGCATATTTCACCGCATCCACTTTGACCTCGTTCCGGTCCCAACTGGAGATGCGCACGTCGCCGTTGATGTTGTCGAGTTCAACTCGGCCATCGGCGGTGAGCGCATAGGTTTGATGGAATTCCTCGGTCAGCGCGCCTCGGTGGTCGGACGCATGCGCTCCCAGGGCAAGGATGAGCAGGGCACAGACGGTTCCCAGCACAGCTCCCGACCAGGTGGCCAATTGGCGATGACGGTTCATGATTCCCTCCGTTTCAATGGGTTAGACGCGGGCGATGTGAATTGGTGAGAATTCAGACCAAAAAACCCGATTCCCGCACTAGGGGGATACGAAAGTTACCGACGTGATGTTCCCCTCCCATCGCGATTGAAAGACAATCCCGTCAAGAGCTTAACTGGGGTTTGTTTTGCTGTATCAGAGCAGAAATACCGCGTCTCGACGCTGGCCGGGGACTGCCCTGCCTGGCGTCGTGCTGCTTCTTCTACTCCTTTCTCCGGCTGGGGTCGCCGCCCAATCCGCCGACACCGAGAAACCCGTCCCCATCCTGACCGGCAACGCCGGCACTTTCGACTTCGTCACCGGCGGCCACGATCTAATCGACACCCAGTTCAATCCGATTCTTCTCGTGCCTCTCGGAGATCGCTGGCTCGTTGAGTCCAGAGTCGCATTTGAGGGCCAGTTTCAACGTCCACCCGGCGGTGGACCTTACGGCGGGCCGGTTACCAAGCACATCGACTACGCCCAACTCGACTACATCGCAAGCCCTTACGTCACCATTACGGCGGGCCGCTTTCTCACTCCCTTTGGAATCTTCAACGAACGCTTGTATCCTTGCTGGATTCGCGCCTTGCAGCCCGATCCGCTGATTCTTCCGATCAGCACGGCTGCGAGCGATGGCGCCATGTTGCGCGGTGGTTTTCCCCTCAACGCCAAAGCGAACCTGAACTACGCCATCTACGCTTCCGCTACCAGCATTAGCATCGGCAGTGTGGATTCTGAGCGTCACGTCGGAGGCCGTATGGGTCTCTTCCTCCCCGGCCCGCGACTCGAAGTCGGTGGCTCATGGCAAAAGACCCTGCAGGACGACCGCAAGAACGCGTTTGGCTTCCATATGGGCTGGCAGCCGTCTAAAGCTCCCTTGAATCTCCGTGCCGAATTTGCCCATTCGTTTGAAGGCAGCGGATATTGGATTGAGGGAGTCTACCGGCTCAGCCAGATGCAGCGCTGGCACAAGGCCATGCGCCGCACCGAAGTTGTGGCGCGCGCCCAGCAGTTCTATACCGGAGAGATCAGCCCGGACGGCGCCGCTGAACTCAATCTTCCTGGTGCGAACACCCGCGAGATGGACTTTGGAGTCAACTACTTCTTGCGCGATGGCCTGAAAGCAATCGCCAGCTATGGTCGCCAATTCAGTTCCGCCGGCAATGCCAACCAGTGGAGCTTTGGCATTGCGTACCGGTTCCTCGTTCCTCTGGGCCGCGCGGGGCCGCAATCATGAAACCGATTCTTCATCTGAAAACTGGGGTCACGGTGCTTCTGTGCGCTCTAGCGCTCGAATCGTTCGTCTTCGCGGGAGCGCCTGCCAGCGGGAAAGACGCATCCGCAGGTGCGCCCGTGGTGCATGGGAACGATGCTGACAGCATGCGCGTCGCAGGCGAGCAGCGCTTTCGCGCCAACTGCGGCCGCTGCCACGCCGCTCCTCAGAAATTTCCTCCGCGCGTGATGGGAACCATTCTGCAGCACATGCGCGTGCGGGCCACCCTCACCGCAGAAGACAGGCGCTTGATCTTGTTGTATATGACCCAGTAGCTGCAAAAACAACCTCAATGACAATTTCGCCGAAAATTCGTCGTATGTTGTTCTGGATCGTGGCGGGCTCCGCGCTGCTGGTATATTTGCCTCGTGCCAGCGCGCAAGCCCATGTGATTGAGTTTACCGCCGACAGCGACAGCCGCTACAAGATCTCCGGGCAGCGGACGCCAGAGATCACCGTGAAGGCGGGCGAGCCCTTGCTTTTGCGGGTGACGGCCAATCGGGGAAAATCCTGGAATCGTGATGGTTCGGTTCACGGCTTCACCCTGCTGCGGGCCAAGGACCGTACGAAGGTGGACGGTTGGGATCTGCTTTTTAAGCCTGGAAAGCAGGAGTTCCTCCTCACCGCTCCCAACGAACCTGGCGTTTACGAAGTGGTCTGCACGGTGATTTGCAGTGAGGATCACGAAGGCATGCACATGAAGTTCACGGTGCTGCCGTGAAGCAGTCGAGGGCAGGAGTCTCTATGAACGTAACTAGATTTCAGATTTGCGGTGCGGCCGTGCTGCTGGTGCTGGCTTGCGCCGCCCATGGGCAGAACTCCCGCGACTTTCGCGGAGAAGTCTCTGACAGCCAGTGTGCTTTGAATGTCCACTCGCTCACCCGTTCTCACCAGGAGATGCTCAAGTCGAAGTCGATGGGCGGCACCTCGAACACCTGCTCGGTGTATTGCATCGAGCATCTCGGTGGTTATCTCGTCCTGTCGGCCGGGAACGACGTTTTCCGTCTCGACCGCTCCGACCTGGTGCACGGCTTCGAAGGCCGTCGGGTGGTGATCAATGGCACTCTCGATACGAAGCTCAAACAGATTCATGTGCTGAAGATTGATCTGGAGCAGAGGCCTTAGTTCTCTTTTCTGCCTCGGTGACGAGGAACATTCCCAGGATCGCCATCTCCGGTTCAATCGGATGCCGGTAGCGCGGGATGCAATAGACGAAGTAGTACAACGCCGGATACAGCAGGATCAGCCACAACAGCAGCCACGCGCCCGGCCTGCGCAAGCGCAGGGCTCGCCCCAGTCCCCAGAACATCAGCACCGACGCAGCCAGGAAAAGTGAGTTCTTGGCCTCGCTCATCCACCACGGCTGCGTGTCCTTGGGCGGAGCGGCCCAGAAATAAATGAGTCGCCTCACCGACAGTTTGGCGAATCGTCCATAGTCAGATCGTATGTAGTCGAGGGCTTGTTGCTTTCGCATGGCGATGTAGGGCAGTTCGCCCATCGCCTGAAACTGGCGCATTGCGTAAACATCGTGGGTCGCGTCCAGATATAGCATTAACGTTCCGTCCGCGCCGTTGCCGTTGCCCAGTCGAAGTTCCGCTCCGAAATTGTCGCGGATGAAAATGAACTTGCCGAATGTCTCATAGTTGCGAACCAGCCAGGGCGTGATGCAGGCGAAGAAAACGACAGACGCCAGCACCACGCCGGCGAACGATCGCTTGCCGCGCCGGGCCCGCCGGTACCAGGCCCACAATCCCGCAGCCGGCAGGAACGACAACAGGGAAGTGCTGCTCAATGCCGTGATGCCCCACAGCAGTCCGAACTGAACCCAAGGCCTCCAGCCGTCTCGCTCTTCCAGAGTGAGCGCCAGCCAGAAGATAGTCGTCAGCAGCAGTGCCGCCAGACTTGTCTCCCAAATCGCTCGGGTACACCAGAAAATGATGTTGGGCAGCAGAGCCCATGCCCACGCCGAGCCAACCGCCACCTTCTCCGAGAACATCCGGCGCGCGATGAGAAAGATTGGGAGGCAGGTCAGCGCTGAGAAAACGCTGTTCAGCATCAGCAGCACGAATGCCGACGCCTTGGAGTAGATTCCGAAAACCAGAAACACGCCCGCTGTGAGGTACGGGTACAGCGGAGGTTCCCACGCGGTTGGCCCGGTCGCGGGTCCAAAGGGACTGCTGAAACCGTGTCCGGAGGCCAGCGACGCCCCGATGCGTCCCATTTCCCAGCCGAAGCCGAAGTTGTCATCCGTGCTCTTGAACTTGTAGGTGTGGCCGATGACGATCCAGCCGGCGCGTAGTAGCAGCGCGATCGCAACGATCCAACCCGGCGAAGTCCGGATGCGCGCCCATGCGGCCACGAGCGGACTGGCACTATCTGCGCGGCTGGCGGCCACCGCTGGTCTGGATTCCATGTGGGTCTATTTGTAGCTGAGGAAGCCAATTCGTCGCAAACCACGAGAGAAATCGGGCAAGCGGGTGAATGGGCTGTACGGAACTACTTTGCGGGATTGAGTTGATGCCGCACGGTCTCCACGATCAGACCGAGCAGCGCATACGTAGCGGCATTGGCCACGAGGGACCAACCCAAAGAAATGCCGAAGTTGAAATGCATACCAGCGAACACAATTGGGCAAGTAAGTTCTACGAGCTTCATGATCGGGTCGCCGAAGGTCATCGCCGGAGCCGTGGTTGCGAAAGCGTAGACAGCCCAGCCGACCGCAACTAGAAAGCCCGCACTCGCCCACATTGCGACCCGGTATTTCATGCAGAGGCTCCTCGCTATTCTCCAATTCAAATAGTCTCACCAATTTCTCTAAGTTCCAAACGGCATCCGTCGCTGGCTCGACAAAAGGCTACTGCGTTACGGCGCTGTAGATTACTCCGTTGAGTGACCCGTCGTAGCCAGCACACCAAACCTGGTGACCGACTTTCAGGGTTCGCTTGTCGCAGGCGTCCATCTCGGCGCCTGTGTCGGCATCGACCGACCAGGTTTGCCCGCCGTCACTGGTGAAATAGATGCCGCCCACACCCGTGTAGAGATTGCCCCCAGCGGCCCAGCCCATCTTGTTGGTGATGAAAACGAATTGCCGGATCGGCCACGGACCATCCAGGGTTCGAGCGCTCCAAATCTTCCCACCGTTGGTGGTGACATGGACCCATCCTTCGACCGCCGGAGAAATCTCACCCCCGCCAACCCAACCGAAGGTGTCGCCCTGGAAGAGCACGGGGCCATCGAACACCGAGTCGACCGATGGGCCGCAGGTCCACTGGGCGCCGCTATTCAAGCTTGTGCAGAAGTTGACGCCGGAGGCGCGGGCATGAAGGTTGGGCAGCAGGCTGAACTGCAGACCGAACCACCCTCCGTCGGGATTATTGACGACGGTTGTCCAGTCGGAGGCCGTGGCACCGCCATCGGTCGTGTACTGCGCGTTACCGTCAGCCAGGTCGAGAATCACGCCGTTCTTAGCGTTGGCGAAGCGAATACGCTGCAGCCACTCATTGTTGCTGGTCAGCGTGATGTCGTTGCTCCAGGTCGTCCCGCCGTCCTGGGACCAGCGGAGTATACCGAGCTGGCTGGTGGCCGAGTCGATGAAGCCCGTTACCGCGATCGCTTTTCCGCTCAGCGCGGCCACGCCGTAAAAGTAATAAGGATATCCGAGATTCAAGACCATCTTCCAGGTCTTGCCGGCGTTTGTGGTCTTCCATACCTGTCCGCCTTCCGCGGCGGCGAAGCCAGTCGTAGCGCTGACGAAGACAAGATCGTGAATGATCGTGCCCGGCAGAGTGGCCAGCAGATTCCAGGTGTTCGCTGGGGGCGTAGAGGGATCTCGACGCGGCTGTGCCTCGGGATCAGGCACGACGATCGGCCGCTCGGCAGATAGTGCTCGCGCGCCGGTCCTCACAGGAACCGTCCGGGAGACATGCGGAACCAGAATCGCGGAATCCTGCGCGGTGGCAGAACTCGCTAAGAATACGGTCATCAGGAACACGATGGTGAAGCGGTCGGGCATCAGGGTCCTCCCGTGCGACGAAAATCGTGGGTGCATCTTAGCACGGAAGTATGCAAACCAAAGCAGCGCTAGAGGAGAAACGCAGGAACTGCCTTGCTCGCGCGCCGACGGTCACGCTCGGCACTGAACTCCTCCGGGCGTCGATCCGGTAAAATAGAAACTTTCACCGGACGCCCTTGTTGAATTCTGATCTCATCCTGAGTGCGCAGCTGGCCGCATGGTCTGCCCCCAAGGGCATTGGGCCCTACATCCGTCAGCATTTTCTGGATACCACGTTTCGTGGACTCTACCATGCCAACGCCTTTGACGTGGCGCTGCTCGTACCCTATTTCATCGTTCTGATTCTGCTGGCAGGTTACGGAATGCACCGCTACGTGTTGGTGTATCTCTATTACAAGCACAGGAAGAATGGCACCACGGAGCCAGCCGCGTATTTCGAAGCCCTGCCCCGCGTGACGGTGCAGTTACCCATTTTCAACGAGCAGTACGTGGTGGAGCGCCTTCTGGAGTCGATCTGCAAGCTGAAATATCCCAAGGAGAAGCTCGACATTCAGGTGCTCGACGATTCGACCGACGAGACGGTCGAGGTGGCTCGCGGCCTGGTCGAGCGTTACGCGGCGCTAGGCAATCCCATCAGCTACCATCACCGCACGAATCGCGAGGGGTACAAGGCCGGCGCGCTGGCGGAAGGGTTGAACACGGCGAAGGGCGAGTTCGTTGCCATTTTTGACGCGGACTTCACACCGCCCGAAGACTTTCTGATGCGCGTCATCCATCACTTTACCGACCCAAAGATCGGCATGGTGCAGACTCGCTGGACCCACATCAACCGCCATTATTCGTTCCTCACCGAGGTCGAGGCCATCCTGCTGGATGGGCACTTTGTGCTCGAGCACTCCGGCCGCGCGCGCACCGGACTATTCTTCAACTTCAACGGCACCGCTGGCATGTGGCGGAGCGCCGCGATCGACGAAGCCGGAGGCTGGCAGCACGACACCCTGACCGAAGATACTGATTTGTCGTATCGTGCCCAGCTCAAAGGCTGGAAATTCATCTACCTGCAGGACGTGGAATGTCCCGCCGAACTGCCCGTCGAGATGACCGCGTTCAAGACGCAGCAAGCGCGCTGGGCAAAGGGGCTGATCCAGACCGGGAAGAAGATTCTTCCGCGTGTGTTGAAGAGCGATGCTCCACTGCATACCAAGATCGAGGCTTGGTATCACCTGACCGCAAATATCAGCTATCCGCTGATGATTATGCTGTCGGTGCTGTTGCTGCCGGCCATGGTCATTCGCTTCTACCAGGGCTGGTTTCAGATGCTGTATATCGACCTGCCGTTGTTCATGGCCTCGACTTTCTCGATCTCGAGCTTTTATCTAGTCTCGCAGCGGGAGCTGTTTCCCGGGAAGTGGTTTCGCGCTCTGTTTTATCTTCCATTTCTGATGGCGCTGGGCATCGGCCTCACCGTCACCAATACGCGAGCGGTCCTGGAAGCGCTGTTGGGGAAGCAGTCCGAATTCACCCGCACTCCGAAGTATCATGTGGAGTCCAAGAAGGACAAAGTGCGCGCCAACAGCTATCGCCGCGGCCTGGGCTGGGTGCCATGGGTGGAACTGCTGATCGGCTGCTACTTCGCGATGACCGTCTACTACGCGGTCGACAACGAGAACTACATCACCGTTCCATTCTTGATTCTGTTCGTGCTCGGCTATTGGTACACGGGATTAATGTCTTTGTTGCAGGGCCGATTCGCGGGCATGTCGCTCAGTGCGGAGACCCATACCAAACCATTTCCGGTCGGTGTTTGAAGTCAATTCGAAGCTTCGAGGAACCTCAATGCGCAAGGTCTTGGCCTTTTCTGTTCTTCCCGTAGTCTTGCTTCTGGCTCAGCTTGGC
>Ga0066790_10000451_pt1 | contig 15279 bp, 12 predicted proteins | sample OrgsoiDNA2013050_FD_70963 | JGI IMG/M metagenome (GOLD analysis project Ga0066790, IMG submission 70963) | Permafrost soil microbial communities from the Arctic, to analyse light accelerated degradation of dissolved organic matter (DOM) -... | ecosystem: Environmental > Terrestrial > Soil >...
CCGCTGACCGCCTCCCTGATGTCGTGCAGGGTCTGCCGGCTGACCCGCCCGATGTCGGTGATCTCGCCCCGTATCGTGTCGAGTTCAGCGGACTGCGGCATCCGGGCGAGGCGCTTGGCCGCCAGCTCCGACTTCAGCGTGATGAGGGACAGCGACTGGCCGGTCAGGTCGTGCATGTCCCGGGCCAGCCGGAGCCGCTCCTCGTTCGCCGCGAGCCTGGCTACCGTCTCCCGCGCCTGCCTCAGCTCCTTCATGAGCGTGATCTGGATCCGGAAACCGATCATGGCCCAGCCGGTCAGGACCACCGGCAGCAGGACGATAACGAAGGTGGTGACCGCCTCGTGCGCGAGCCACGCCGTCAGCACGAAGCAGCCGCCCACCGCGACCACCGCCGGCATGGCGGCGCGGCGCCTGGCCACGACGAAACCGGTAGCCGCCGACACGTAGATCCACAGCGCCGTCCATTCCTGCCCGTAGACCACGCAGGCGACGACGGCGATCACCGCGACAACGGCGAGCCCGAGGCGTGCCTGTGCCCGCTGGTCTTCCCAGCGGCCGAGCACGAGAATGTAGAAGGCGCAGAACGTCACCGCCAGGACGACGCCGCCCGCGATCCACACTGCGCCGTGATGCCGCCGGCCGAACAGATCGAAGACCGGCTGGACCAAGTAGACGAGCCAGATCACGGAGAAGAACCAGCGGGCCGCGAACCCCCTCGGGGAATTCCACAAGCTCCACCGTCCCCCGAACGCCGTCAACGTCAGGCTCGGGCGGCGGCCGTCCGCGGCGCAGAGGCCGGTATCGTCGTGGCCCACCATCGCTTCTCGCCTCCTCGCCAGCGTCCTGTTCATGCTGTCATGCCCGTCCGTATGGGAGATACCTTCTGGCCGGAGAGCGGCGAGGTCCATGGCGCTGAGTGACGGGCCCCGCAGGCTCCTGGGCCGGAGAACGCCCGGCCCCCGCAGGCTCCCGCGCCGAAGAGCGGCGGGGCCCCCGCAGGCCCGCCGCTCGCCCAGCTTTTCCACTCTCGTGTCATGGGCCCGGTCAGACCGTCTCGGCCGTGCCCCGCACCGCCAGCACCGCGAGGACCACGAAGCCCGCGAACCACGCGAGGATCGTGAGGTACGCGGTCGCGGGCACCGACTGGTTGCTGATCAGGTCGGTGCCGATCCGGGTGATCTGGTAGGTCGGCAGGACATGGCCGATCTTCGCCAGGAAGCCGGTCAGCGCGAACCAGAGGCCGCCGAGGATGGACATCACGAAGTACACGAACATCGCCATGGGCTGCACGGTGTCCGGCATGAACCGGTAGCCGAGGGCCACCGCGAGCGCCGTGAAGGTCAGCGAGCCGATCCAGATGGTGCCGCCGACCGCGAGCCACTTCCACAGCTCCATGTGCACGCCGCCGTAGAAGCGCCCCAGCAGCAGGACGATGGCGATCGACGGCACCGTGATCACCATCGACGCGATGATCTTGGCGATGACGTAGGCGTTGGCCGGCAGCGCGGTGAGCCGCAGCTGGCGGACCCAGCCGTCCTTGCGCTCCTGCGAGATGCGCTGCGCGTTGCCGGTCAGGGCGCCGCTGAAGGCACCGATCGACGCCATCGCGATCATGTAGTAGGCGGGGTAGGACACGCCATAGACGTGGACGTGCTTCACCGACGGCGCGATGACCAGGTAGAGCACGACCGGGAGCCCGACCGAGAAGATGCTGTAGCGCTTGTTCCGGCCGAGCCGCCGGATTTCGGCGCGGGCCAGCGCGAGGGTGCTGTTCATGTTAATTCTCTCCTTGTTCTGCGCGTAGCTGATGGTGCCCGCGTTCTCCGTTAAGAGGCTTAGCGGCCGTTCCGCGCGTAGCCGTCGGCCCGCTGCGCCGCGCTGTCCTGGACCGTGCTGTCGTGGACCGTGCTGTCGTGGACCGTGCTGTCGGCGTCTTCGGTGCTGTTGTCGTCTTCGGTGGTGATGGCGATGAACGCCTGCTCCAGGCCGAGGCTGGACAGCTCGATCTCGCGGGGCCGGTAGCCCGCGTCGAGGAGCGCGTACAGGGTGCGGTCCGAGTCCGATGACTGGATCTGCACCAGGTCGTGCCGGATCTCCACGTTGACCAGGGCAGGCAGGCCGAGCAGGAATGGCTCATCGATGCGGTCCAGGCGGAACGAGATCCGCTTGGCGCCCGCGCGCGCCTTGATCTGGCTCGGGGTCCCGTCCGCGAGCAGCCGGCCCTTGTTGATGACGACGATCCGGTCGGCGGCCTGGTCGGCTTCCTCCAGGTAGTGCGTGGCGAACAGCAGCGTCCGGCCCTCGGCGACCTCGGCCTTCATGTTGGCCCAGAATGCCTGGCGGGTCTCGACGTCCATCGCCGCGGTGGGCTCGTCGAGCACGATCAGGTCGCATTCGCCCACGATGGCCAGCGCGAACCGGACGCGCTGGGTCTGGCCGCCGGACAGCTTGTCCACCCGCTGGCCGGCGAAGCTGGCGATGCCGGCGCGCTTCAGCGTCTGGTCCACCGGCAGCGGCCGGGGGTGAAACCCGGTCACCAGGGCAACGAGCTCGCGCACGGTCACCTCCGGCATCAGCCCGCCGGACTGGAGCATCGCGCCGACCCGGCCGGCCTTGATGGCGTGGTAGGGGTCGGAACCGAACATGCGGATCGTGCCGCTGGTCGGCTTGCGCAGATCGAGGAGCATATCCAGCGAGGTGGATTTGCCCGCCCCGTTCGGGCCGAGGAAAGCGACGGTCTCGCCGGGCCGCAGGTCCATGGTCAGGCCGTCGACCGCCTTGACGTGCCCGTAGACCTTCCTGACGTTCTCGAAGGAGACCACCGGCGCTCCCGATGCCCCCATCCGGCCTTGAGTCATTGTGTTTCCTCCCGTGTGAACCGCTCGATGTGTGCATTGTTCGAGCGGGTACCTTCATCACACCAGCGGCGGCCGCGCGGCGGCAGTGCCGTGCATCCTGGGCCCGTCATGACATGTGTCATGACCCGGAAGGTGACACGTAAGGCGAGATAGGCCCTGGTTACGGAAAGGTGGGCAAATGCCGGGCCAATGCCCGGCCGGTACCGGCACGTAAGCGCTGATCAGGTACGGGAGGGGCAGGTACGGGGAGGGGCAGGTACGGGGGCCCGGGCGCCCGGTGGCGTCAGCGGCCGACGGCGTAGCCCTGCATACCGCGGGGGTTCGCGGCGGCGTAGAGCATGCCGTCGCGGCGGGCCACGGCGCTGACCCGGCCCAGCGACCAGGGCGGGTAAACGGCTACCTCGTGCCCGCGCCGGCGCAGCTCCGCGATGACCTTCTCGCCCACCCGCTCCTCGACGTCGATGGTGCGCGGCGCCGCCTCCCGCGGGTAGAACGACGACGGGAAATGACGGGTGTGGAACTCGGCCGCGTCGATCGCCTGCTGCAGGTTCATGCCGAAGTGCGCGTGGTTGAGGAAGAAGGCCAGCGTCCACTGGTCCTGCTGGTCCCCGCCGGGCGTCCCGAACGCCAGGTACGGCTCGCCGTCACGCAGCGCGAGGCTCGGGGACAGCGTGGTCCGTGGGCGCTTGCCGGGAGCCAGCGTCGCCGGCAGCCGGGGCTCGAGCGTGAACATCTGCGCCCGGGTGCCCAGGCAGAAGCCCAGCGCCGGGATGACCGGGGACGATTGCAGCCAGGCCCCGCTGGGGGTGGCGGAGACGATGTTGCCGAAGCGGTCGGCGACGTCGACGTGGCAGGTGTCCCCGCGCCGGCCGGCGCTGGTCGGCACCGTAGGCTCGCCCGTGCCGGGATCGAGGCGCGGCGCCAGGCCGGGATCAAGGCCCGGGTCACCGCCCCCGCCCGGACCCCGGGTACGGCCGTGACTGGTGCCGTCAGTGTGACCGAACGGAGCTACGGCAAAGGCGGGAAGACGCGGCTGCCTACCTCCCGGCGACCCGGGCACCAGGTCCGCCGACGCGGCCGGGCCCACCAGGCGGCGCCGCTCATCGGAATAGCCGGGTGACAGCAGTTCCGGCAGGGGGACGTCGGTGAACTTCGGGTCGCCGTACCAGGCCTCCCGGTCGGCGAAGGCCAGCTTGGCGCACTCGACCACGGTGTGGATGAAGTCGGCGCTGCCCGGGCCCATGGCCGCTAGGTCGAACCCCGCCAGCAGCGCCAGTTGCTGCAGGAACACCGGGCCCTGGCCCCAGGGCTGGGTCTTGCAGACGGTCAGGCCCTCGTAGTCGAAGGTGAGCGGCGGCTCCGCGCCCGGCCGCCAGGCGGCGATGTCGTCATAGGCCAGCAGCCCGCCGTTGGGGCGCCCGGTGGCGTCCATGACCTCGGCGAAGTCCAGGTAGTCGGCGAGGGCCTCGGCCACGAAGCCCTCGTAGTAGACCTGCCGGGCCGCCTCGATCTGCTCGTCGCGGTCGCGGGCAGCGGACTCGGCCTCATCGAGGATGCGCTGGTAGGTGGCGGCCAGCTGCGGGTTACTGAACCGGGCCCCCGGCTGCGGCACCTGGCCGCCGGGCAGGTACACCTCGGCGGAGCTGGGCCAATGGTCTCGGAACAGCCCGGCGACGCTCGCGATGGCGCCGCTGAGAGCCGGGACGACGGGGTAGCCGCCGCCGGCGTAGTCGATCGCGTAGCTCATCACGTCGCGCAGGCGCGCGACGCCGTGGTCGCGCAGCAGCAGCATCCATGCGCCGAACGCGCCCGGCACGCAGGCCGCGAGCAGGCCGTTTCCCGGTATCAGGTCAACGTCGAGGGCGGCGAAGGCGCCGAGTGTGGCGGCCCTCGGTGCCGGTCCCTGCCCATCGACCACGAATGCCGCGCCGCGCCGGGCGTCGAAGCCGATGATGGGAACCTCACCGCCGGGGCCGGACAGGTGCGGCTCGACGACCTGCAGGACGAGCCCGGCGGCGACGGCCGCGTCGAAGGCGTTGCCGCCCTTTTCCAGCACGGACAGCCCGGCCGCCGAGGCGAGCCAGTGGGTCGAGGCCACCATGCCGAACGTGCCGGCTAGCTCGGGCCGCGTGGTGAACTCGCTGGCTCCCGGCATGCCCAACCTCCACGTCCGTTTCGTGCTCTGCTGTTCCCTCTCATCCCTACCCACCACGACCAGGAACAAAGGGTCCAACCGCGGAACGTGCCCGGACGTCTCAAGAGGCAGGGCACGAGAAGGCGCGCATCGGGCGTGCCGTCACGCTTAGCAAATGTTCCGGGGATGCGGCGATACATTGAGCGGCGGAGCCGCGGGGAGCTACGGATTACCGGGGAGAAAGACCGCAAGGTACCGGGGAGAAAGACCGCAAGGTACCGGGGAGAAGGACCGCAAGGTACCGGGGAGCGCGGGCAAAGAGGTATGCGCCGAGCCTGACCGGCCAATACGAGTTGCGTGAGCCTGCCTGGCCAATACGAAGGGTATAGGGATGATCACACTTTCCGTCAGCGCGCGGCGGGGCCTGGCCGCCGTGGGGCTCGCCGCCGCGGCGGCCACGGCCGCCGGGTGCGGGTCCTCCGGGGGCACCACGGCGTCGCAGTCGCCCCCTCCGTCTTCGGCGGCTAGTTCCGGTGGCGGCGCCTCGAGCGCGGCCCCGGGCTCCAGCACGCCGGCTACCGCCCCGTCATCCCGTTCCTCCGGCGCGTCCGGCCCGGCCCTGTGCAATACCTCGGCGCTCTCGGTGGGCCTGGCCAGCGACCAGGGAGGCGGCGCGGCCGGCAGCACGTACGTGCCGATCAACTTCACCAACACGTCCGGCGCCGCGTGCACTATGTACGGCTACCCCGGCGTCTCCTTCGTCACCGGGCCGGCCGGCAGCCAGATCGGCGCGCCCGCGAAGCGCGCCCCGAACGTCCCGTCCGTGTCGGTAACGGTGCCGGCGCACGCCACCGCGCATGCCTGGCTGCAGGTCGTCCAGGCCGGCAACTACCCGGCCGCCACCTGCCACCCGGTTACCGCACACTGGCTGAAGGTGTACCCGCCGGGCAACACGGCGGCGTCCTATATCGGCCATTCGTTCCCCGCGTGCTCCTCGGCCAAGGTGACCATCCTGTCGGTCATGCCGGTGCGCACCGGCGCGGGCGTGCAGGGACAGGTCCCCTGACGCCGGTCCGCAGCCCGCGGCCCCCTGACCGCCGTTCTCGTGTCCCGGCGCCCGACCCTGGTCCGCTGCCCGTGGCGCCAGGGGGACCGGTAACGTCGGGGAGCATGAATGGCAGTGAACTAGGCCCTCGGGTGCGCGCGCTGTGCGATCTCAACGTGTCGGAAGTGCGCGAGTCGGCTGGGCGGCACGAATACGACGGCATCATTCAGGACCTGTCGCCCGAGGGGGTTCGCCAGGGTCTGGCTGCGCTGGCCGCCGCGCGCGAGGCCAGCCCGGCCCTCCCAGACGCGCATGACGAGGCGCACCTGGTTGCGTTCGAAGATTATGCCCAGGTCGTCTACGGTCACGTCGAACTGCACCGCAGTAACCCCCTCCTGCACCTCGGCGAGATGGATGTCGCCTGCTACGACCGCGACTACGGGCCCGAGAGCGAACGGAACGCGGCCCTCATCGCGCACCTGAGCCAGTGGCCGCGCGCCGCCGACCATGCCATCGAGGCGCTGGACCGGCTCAGCCGACCGGTCGCGAACTCGCTGGTCGGGGCAGTACGCGGGCTCTCGGCGGGGATTCCGGCCGGGACCAGGCCCGCCATCCGGGACGCGGCGCTGGCTGCGCACGCGAGGCTCACCGGCCACGTCGAGCGCGCCGCCGCCATCGGCCCCCCGGAGGTCGCGCTGGGCAGCGAGGCACTGACGGCCCTGCTCAGCAGCGCCGAGGCGATGACGGTGGACCTCGGCCGGCTGGCCGAGCAAGCTGATGCCGAACGGGACAGGCTGCTGGGCCGCCTCGGTGAGGACTGTGCGCTGATCGACCCCAGGCGTCCGGCCCTGGAGGTGGCGCGCGAACTGGTCCGTGATCACCCGGACGCGGCGGGCGTGATCGAAGCAGCACGGGTCTCGACCCAACAGGCCATCGACTTCACCCGCGAGAGGAACCTCGTGCCCTACACCGACGGTGCGTGCCTCGTCGGCCTCGCGCCGGAATCGCGGCGCTGGGCGGTGGCCATGATGGCGTGGAACGCCCCCGGCGAGCCGGAGGGCCCCTCGTGGTACTACATCACTCCCCCGGACGAGTCCTGGCCCGAGCGTGAGACCGAGGAGTGGCTGGAGATGTTCAGTGCCACCACGCTGCCGGGTATCACCGTGCACGAGGTCGCGCCGGGGCACTTCTCGCACGGCCGCGCGCTGCGGCACGCACGCGGTGACGTGCGGCGCACGCTCCAGTCGAACGCGTTCATCGAGGGTTGGGCCCACTACGCGGAGGAACTCTGCGTAGACGAGGGGTTCGGCGGAGATGACCCGCGGTTCGCGATCGGCGTCTGGCTGGAGTCCCTGGTCCGGGTTACCCGCCTGGCCTGCGCCATCGGGGTGCACACGGCGGGGATGACGGTCGAGGAGGCAGCGCGCCGGTTCAAGGCGGACACCCACCTGGCCGGCCCCGCGGCGCTGTCCGAGGCCAGCCGGGCGACCTTCGATCCCACCTACGGGCGCTACACGTGGGGCAAGCTCGAGATCCTCCGGCTCCGCGACCGGGCGCGGAAGGAGTGGGGCGCCGGATTCACGCTGCACCGGTTCCACAGCGCGATGCTGAGCCTCGGCGCGCCGCCACTCGGCCTGCTCGGCACCGCGGTCGATCGGAACTGACCGGGGACCGGGACTGACCGGGGGCACCGGTAACCGCCCCCCGCGGCTGAGGCGCTACCGTGAAGGCGTCATCGCAAGCGTTCAGGCAAGGGCAAGGACAATGGTGTTTTCAAGGCGCGCACGCGCGCCGGGACGATCAGCGGGCCGTCGAGCGGCGGCGGCGCTCGGGATCGCGTGCGCGCTGGCCACGATGCTGGTGCTGTCCGGCTGCGGCGCGGCGGACACCAAGATCGCGGTGGCCAGCGCATACATCCCGCAGCCGACGACGCCGGGCACGACCGTCGCTTACCTGGATATCCGTAACAACGCCGCGACGACCGACCACCTGGTGTCGGTTAGCACGAGCGTGGGCGGCCAGGTCAGTTTTCTCGCCCCGCAGGGGCTCCGCGGCGGCACGATGATCATGAAACTGGTGCCGGACATCGCCGTTCCCGCCAACAGCCTGATGCGGATGAACCCCAATAGTTACCGCCTGCGCATCACCGGCGCCGGCCACATGCAGGGCGGCAAGGACGTCATCCTGACCCTCAAGTTCGCCCACGCGGGCACGGTCAGCGTCGTGGCGCTCGTCACCGATCCCGAGTCCGGCGGCGGCAGCTACTTCTTGAACTGACACCTGGCGCGGGCGGAGGGCCTTGCGGAACGGGGGCCACTCACCCGGGCACCTCGGACGGTTAAGCCCCGCGGGACCAGGGGCACTCACCCGGGCACCACGGACGGTTAAGCCCCGCAGGACTAGGGGCACTCACCCGGGCACCACGGACGGATAAGCCGCGGGCACGGAGGCGGTGCACTAACGTCCGTTGGGCAGGGAGGAATTTCCCTCGCTGGAAGGCGGGCAGATGACCGAAAGGCGTGCTCGTGTAGCGGCGTCCTCCGGGGTGTAGACGATGAGGCGCGTACCCGGAACGACAGAAACCTCCAGCTCGCTGACCGTGAACCTGAGCTCCCCGGCGTGGGGGTGCCGGAAGATCCGCAGGCGCATCTGCGCTTCGGCCACCTCGTGGCGCGCCCACAGTTCGGCGAACTCCGGGCTCAGCTCGGCCAGCCGGCGGATGTCCTCTTCCCATTCCGGATCACCGATGTTCGCCGCGTAAGCGGAACGCAGCCGGGCCACCAGGTAGGGCACCTCGTCGTCGTAATTGACGAATTTCTCCCGCGCCGAAGGCTCGGTAATGCCGCACCACAGCAGGTTCCGGTGGATGCACGGCAGGGAATGCCAGTCGCGGAAGACGGCCTGGTGCGCGTCATTGGACTCCAGAATGTCGAATCGCCCGTTCACGAGCGTGGCCGGGCACGGGCAGAACGAGGCGAGGATGTCCAGGACGGCGGGCGGCACGACGGCCGAGCCCGCGAATGAGCGCACCGGCGTCGCCTCGGCCAGCCGGTACAGGTGCTCCCGTTCGGCCAGGTCAAGGCGGAGCGTCCGCGCCACGGCGTCGAGCACCTGCATACTCGCGTTGATGGGGCGTCCCTGCTCGAGCCAGGTGTACCAAGTGATGCCCACCCCGGCCAGCAGCGCCAGCTCCTCGCGGCGCAGCCCGGGCGTGCGGCGGCGCGGACCGGGTGGGAGCCCGACCTGTTCCGGGCTCAGCCGTTCACGCCGGGCGCGAAGGAACTGAGCCAGCTCGGCCCGGCGGCGCGCCTTGCCGCCTGTCCGGCGTGCCGTGTCCTGAACGACCATGGGCCTCCTCCCGCCCGGCGAGGCGAGCTCTCGGCATGACAGCAACATAACGCGGGGCACTGACATTCCGGGCTCCTCGCTTAGCCAGGTAGTGCCAGCACCAGCATCGGCAGGCTCTCTCCTGCCGGAGGTGCGGTCCCGCAGGCTCGGATCATGACCACGACATCTGACTCCATCCTGCGGGCGCCCAGCGCCGCGGCGGACACGGGCCGCGGGCGCTGGATCATGCTGGCGGTCCTGCTGGCCGGCCAGTTCATGGCCCTGCTCGACGTGACGATCGTGAACGTAGCGATGCCGACCATCGGGCGGACGCTGCATGCGTCCGGCGCCGAACTCCAGCTCGTGGTGTCCGGCTACACGGTGAGCTACGCCATGCTGCTCATCACCGGGGCACGACTCGGCGACCTGCGGGGACGCCGCCAGATGTTCCTCGCCGGCATAATCGGCTTCACCCTCAGCTCGGCCGTCTGCGGATTTGCGCCCAGTATCTCGGTGCTCATCGCCGCCCGGTTCGTCCAGGGCGCAGGCGCCGCCGCCACAATGCCGCAGATCATGAGCGTCATCCAGGCGCGTTTCGCCGGGCCCGACCGGGCCAGGGCGTTCAGCGCCTATTCCGCGGTGCTGGCCTCCGGCTTCGTCGCGGGCCAGGTACTCGGCGGCCTGCTGGTGAACGCGAACCTCTTCGGCAGCGCGTGGCGCCCCGTCTTCCTCGTCAACGTCCCCATCGGCCTGGCCGTGCTGTTGGTGGCCCCGCGTGTCATGCCCCGCGACGCGGCGCGCGGTACGCGGCGGCTTGACCTGGCCGGGCTGGCCATCGCGGTCCCGGCCGTCTTCGCGATCGTGCTCCCGCTGATGCTGGGTCACCAGGAGCACTGGCCCTGGTGGATCCTCGCGTGCATCGGTGTGGGTGTTCTCCTGGCGGCGATGTTCGTCGGCGTCGAGCGGCGGATCGCCGTGCGGGGCGGCGATCCCCTGCTGAACCTGAGTGTGCTCCGGTCTCCTGGGCTCGCGTCCGGCCTGGCCGCGGTGATCATCCTGATGGTCACGTACGGCGGCTTCTTGTTCGCGCTGGCGCTGCAGCTTCAGGGCGGCCTGGGCGAGAGCCCGCTGCGGGCCGGCCTCACGTTCGCCCCGTGCGCGCTGGCCTTCGGGATCTGCGGCTTCTTCTGGCGCCGGCTCCCGGCCCGCATTCACCACCTGCTGACTCCGGTGGGATGCCTGGTGGCAGTGGCGTTCTACGCCGCGCTGGGCCTGGACCTGGCGGCCGGTACCCGGGGCGGTCCGCTGCTCCAGGTGATCCTCGTGGTGCTGGGAGCGTCGCTGGCGCTGGGGTTCAGCCCGCTGGTGACGCACGCCCTGCTGCACGTCCCGGTGCGGGACGCCGCCGACGCCAGCGGGCTGTTCACGACGAGCCTGCAGCTTGGGCAGGCGGTCGGGGTGGCCACGTTCGGCAGCGTCTTCCTCTCGCTCGCTGCGCGGCCAGGCCCCCATGCCTCGGCGCACGCGCTGGCGGCGACGCTCTACTGGCTGGCCATCCTCCTGGCCCTCGGCGTCCTCGCCGCCATCCCCCTCACCCGTACCATCGCCCGAACCCGCATCGCCCCGCGCCCCTAACCCCCTCCCGCTCCCGCTCCCGCTCCGAGCCCGATTTGGGCAGCGTTCTCGGCGCTATTCGCTGGGCGGCCCTGAGAACGCTGCCCAGATCAGAGAGGGCGCGGGGGACGGAGGGGTTAGGGGCGGGAGACGCCCGAGGGCGGAGCTTCCGGGGTCAGGGGCGGGGACGGGAGACGCCCGAACGCGGGATGGGCGGGATAGGCGGAGGGGTTAGGGCGGGAGGGGAGGCGGTGGAGGGGGCGCGGGAGGTACCAGGTGCGCTCGCCGAGGAGGGCGAGGGCCGCTGGCACGAGGATGCCGCGCACGATGGTGGCGTCGATCAGCACGGCCGCCGCGGTGCCGACGCCGAGGATCTTCAGGTCGATGAGCGGCAGCGTGGCGAAGATGGAGAACACGGCCACCATGATCAGCGCCGCACTGGTCACGACGCCGGCGCTGCTGGCGATGCCGCCGGTGACCGCCTCGCGGGTGGTGGCACCGCGGTCGCGCAGCTCACGGATGCGGCTGAGGATGAACACGTGGTAGTCCATGCTGATGCCGAACAGGAACACGAACATGAACAGCGGCACCCAGGAAATGATCCCGCCGAATGAGGTGAAGCCGAGCGGGCCCTGCAGGTGGCCGTCCTGGAAGATCAGCGTGACCAGCCCGTAGGCGGCCCCGACGGACAGCAGGTTCAGCACGATCGACACCAGCGGGATCACCAGGGACCGGAACGCGATGAGCAGGATCACGAACGCCAGCAGGGAGACGAGGCCCAGGACGATCGGGGTGCTGTCGTGCAGCTGGCGGGTGAAGTCGTGATTCTGGGCGGTGTCCCCGGTCACCGCGAAATGGGCGCCCGGCACCTGGCCCACCGTGGCCGGCAGGATGCTGGTGCGCAGCGTTTGCAGAGCGTCATAGGACGCCGTGTCCGTTCCGTTACCGGCCAGCGGGACGTTCACCACCAGCACGCGGGCCGAGCCGCTGCCGACGGTGTTAGCGGTCACCGGCTCGCGGATCGCGCCGCCAGCCGCCGCGCGCCCCTGCAACGCGGCGACCGCGGCCTGCATCCGCAGCCCGGTGACATCGGTGCCGGTGACGACCACCTGGGCCGGGGAGGGTGTCTGCGGGAACGCGCGCTGGACGGCGTTCGCGGTCTGCACGACGGCCAGGCTCTGCGGGGCGTCGATGGCCGGCTCCCCCAGCCGCATGCCGAGCGCCGGGACGGCCAGGGCGAGCAGCGCGACCGCCGCGGTACCGCCCCAGATCGCGGGATGCCGGACCACGCGGCGCACCAGCGCGGCCCACAGCTTCGACGGGCGCCCCGCGGCACGGCTGCGGCCGAGGAAGGGGATCTTGCCCCAGTCGGCCCGGCGGCCCAGCCAGGAGAGCAACGCGGGCAGCACGGTGAGCGAGCCGGCGACCGCGATGGCGACCACGGCGATGGTGCCGAGCGCGACACCGGTGAACTCATCGATACCGGTCAGGAACAGCCCGGCCATGGCGATCATGACGGTCACCCCGGACACCAGGATCGCGCGGCCGGAGGTGCCGGCGGCGATCCGCAGCGCTTCGGGGAAGGACGCGCCCCGGGCGCGTTCCTCGCGCTCGCGGCGCAGGTAGAACAGCGAGTAGTCGACGCCGACCGCCATCCCGACGATCAGCACGACCTCGGAGGTGGCGGTTCCGACCGGGAGCCAGTGGCTGGAGATGGTGACGAAGGCGAGCGCGGCCATGACCGCCGAGACGGCGAGCAGTATCGGGATACCCGCGGCCATCAGGGCACCGAACACCAGCAGGAGCAGGATCAGCGTGATGGGCACCGAGGTGGCCTCGGCCTGGCGGAAGTTCAGAGATTGGTCGATCGCCCGGCCGACGCTGCCGTCGCCGGTCTCGGCGATCCGCAGGCCGGGATAGCGGGCCTGCACGGCGGCGACCGCCTGCTGGTCGGCCGCGACCATCCGATCCGTATTGCCGTTGGCGTGCGGGACCTGGAAGGTGACCAGGGCGCTGCGCCCGTCCGCCGAGACCAGGGACGCGTCCCCCGGGCGCAGCGGTGATCTGATGCTGCCGGCGTCCTTGGGCAGGGCGCTGAGGGATGCGGCCACCTCGCGCGCGGCCTGCTGCATGCCGCCGCGGCCGGCGAACGTCTCGCCGGGCGCACGCGCCTGAATCAGCACCGTCTCGGTGACGGCGCCGTAGTTGGGGTCGGCCTGGTGCAGGGCGCGTTCCGCCTGGCCGGCCTGACCGGGGTCGTAGCTGGGCAGGTTCCTGCTGCCCATCAGCTGGCTGACGGCGAAGACCCCCGCGACCATCAGCAGCCACCCGAAGACGGCGGTTTTCCGGTGCCGGGCACTCCACCCGGCGATCCTCTCGACCACGGGTGCCCGCGGGCGCCGGCGGCGGTCCTGGTGAGCAGGTCCGGTTTCAGGCAATACTGAATCCAACGACTGGCGCATCATGGCCTCTTTCTCGGTGTCTGGTGCCTGCGGTCGTCGCCCCGCCTGTGAGCTGGACCCTCACGGGCGGGGCATTGTCGTTACGGGGACGGACGGGGCATCGTCGTTAACGGAACAGGCGGAGCTCCCGGGCCGGAACGGGCCCCGGCCGCGGCGGGAGGTGAACGCTCCCGTGCGATGCCCGGCTGGGGCGGGCGGGCCCGCGGGCCTGCCCGGGTGCTGAGTAAGCCATCAGCACGAACGACACGATCAGGATGATCACGCCGATCCCGGCGGTGATCCAGGTCGTGTTCAGCCGTGCTGTGAACCTGCTTCGACGGTAGGAGCTGGCCGCCGGGAATTCGAGGGAGTTATCCCCCCTTTGCGGCAGGGCCGCACAGAGCGGCTGGCACATGACGACCTCCCTGGGGGTCCTGGTCTCGTGGTCTCAGTCGCTCGCTGACGGGCTAGCGACTGGGCTAGCTACGGGGCTAGCTGTCTCGGTGCCTGGTGCGGATGGCTGGTCATTTCGCGCCTATGAGCTGGACCCTCATATCGGCGCGGACTCATCGGTGGGCCCGTTCGGCTAAATGGATTTCTCCGGCGGCGAGGAGTCTCCGGGGCGGCGCGGGCGCGGCACGCCGGGTGACCGGGCGGCGTCGGCCGCCGATCCCCCGCCGAGCGCGGGCAGCGGGCCGGGGCGGGACAGGATCTCCCGCGCGCCGGCCAGCGGGTCGGACGGCGGGCGGAGCAGGCCGCGGGCCACGCGCGCGTGCATCCGCGCGGTGATCACTACGACGTAGTTGAACAGCAGGAAGGCGAGGAGCGCGGCCGCCGCGGCCAGCAGGGCCTTCGGCATGGTGTCGACGTAGAACCCGGCGGCGCCGGCCCCATGCGGGCCGTTCGGGAAGTAGCCGAACTGCACACCGTGGACGGACCCGCCGTGGCCGAACGTCTGCTCCGGGTACCGGTACCAGGCGGGCACGGTGATGCCGCCGAGCAGGACCAGCCAGACCGTGACAACGGCCAGGTCCACGGCCCACAGCGGAGCGAACATTCCGCCCAGGTAGGCGACGTCACGCCAGGTCGCAGGGTCTCGCCAGTGCGCTCGCGCCCGGGCCAGCAGGCCCATCCCCGGCGTTCCTGGTCCGGGGACGGGGCGATAGCCGCCGGGCAGAGCCGCACCGAGGACTCCGCGAAGCCGCCAGCGTTCGGCGGTGGCGCATCCCCTGACGACCGCGGCCGTCGCAATGAGCAGCGGCACCCCGGCCAGCGTGATGGCGAGCACGGCGGTCACCGTCACCGCGGTGAACACGGCGCTGAAGAACAGCCAGCCGAGGACGAGATAGCAGATGAGGAACCAGGCGCTGCGCCACAGGCTGGCCGACAGCAACAGCCGCAGCGGGTTCCGGTAGAGGGGAAGGCGGATCGGGCTGGGGACCGGCGCGCGCGGGGTGGTGGCCCGGGCCGCGGATTGATGGGTGGTCATGACGTATCTCCCCGTGCACAGTTAGCCGACGTCCCGCATGAGCTGCTCCACCGAGCGAACGTGCTCGGAGAGCTTCTGCAGGGCGTCGCGCAGTTCCTGCTGGTTGGCCACGGCCTCTTCGGCGAGCTTGCGGTACGCGGCCATGGCGATGGCATCGGCGCGATGACGCTGCAGCCGGAAGTAGGACCAGACCATCACGGCGATGGAGCCCGCGATGATGAAGAGGGTCCCGAGCGTGATGAGGATCGGGGTGGCATTGGTGCCCCCGGAGGCCAGTACGGCCGCGCCGTTCATGTCTCGCTCGCTTTCGTGTCATGGTCGCCGCCGCCTGTGCCGCCGCCAGTGCCGTTAGCGCTGTCGGCCAGGGCCTC
>Ga0066790_10000452_pt1 | contig 15245 bp, 11 predicted proteins | sample OrgsoiDNA2013050_FD_70963 | JGI IMG/M metagenome (GOLD analysis project Ga0066790, IMG submission 70963) | Permafrost soil microbial communities from the Arctic, to analyse light accelerated degradation of dissolved organic matter (DOM) -... | ecosystem: Environmental > Terrestrial > Soil >...
CCGGAGCACGACGCTGGTGTCAGCAGGGTCAAGCGCCCGCACGGACCCGTACCTGAAGTAGTTCCGTATTCGCCGCAGCGGCCCCGGGCGGATACCGGCCAGCTCCATCTCGCTCTCGGCCAGATAGTCGAGAACGCGGTCTGCCGGGCGGCGCAGGAGCGGAAGACCCGCCAGGTCGGGCAGCTGGTCCCGGTGCAGATGATCTTCAAAATGCCGCAGCTCCAACCGGTGGGCGTCGAGCGCCTGCCGCCGGTCGGCGCGGATGCGCTCGGTGCTCTGTAACCCGCGGAGGCGTATGCCCAGATTCGCCAGATGGCCCAGCAGCCCGCCGGCCCGGTCAGCGACAGCCCTTCCGCCCGCGCCCGCTCGGCGAGCTGCCGGACCATCTCCTCATCCGCCGCATCCACCCGGCCATCATCGCTCGCACCTGGCGCCATGCCCGCGCCTGCCCTGCTCTGCTCTGCAATCGTCGTCATGGTGAAACCTCCTCAGACGGATCATCTGTCCGCCCTGTCACAGGAGTTACACCGTTGTTGTTCTTACAGTCCTCGTGTTGGCACCCGGCCCTTCTGGGTCAGGCAACCACGGCCCGGCGGAGCGCGGAGACGCTCCGCCGGGCGAGTACCTGTCGAGGCTCATCAAGAACAGCCGGCGTCGAGGATGGTGCCTATGCTGCAGTTGCGGGGGAACTCTCGCGGAACCGACAGGCTGCCGTGCCCGCCCTGCTGTGCTCATCTGGGATCTGGTGAAGTGCCCGCTGCAGGGTCAGCTGGCCGGCGGAGGGGAGAGGTAGGGGAAGTAATCGAGGACCGGTCCCGGTTCGAGCCCCGAGGAGAAGTCCTGGTTCACGATCATCTTGATGATGTTGGACGCGATGTCCTCGATGATGCCCTTGCCGTTCTGAATGTCGAACCAGGGGTCCCAGAGGGCGACGGTACCGGGAGTGAACGCGATGACGTTCGGGAGCAGCGCGTCTGCTGCCCACGCACCGTAGGCCCGTGCGGTGGGGAACTTGTGGGGACGGTTGTCGTACGTTCCGCCGGCCTCGACGACCGCCGCGATGTTGTCCCGCACCTGACCCCAGATTCCCGAGGCGGGATCGGTTGCGGGGTGGCGGGGCCTGCCCACGAGGTCGATCGTGGGAGCGGTGGAGTTGTAGTCGGCGACCTTTGCCGAGCCAAGGGCGAAGCCGAAGAAGGTGGTCATGTTGGGCTTACCGGCACGCTGAGTCTGGACCCAGGTGTTGTGCCCCGTGTCGAAGTACGCGGTGGACGCCCAGAAGTGAACCCGGCGGCGGCCCGTGATCGCGACGGGCACCTCAAGCACGTAGGACCTGACGGCGGTGTTCGCGAAATCGTTGTGGGCGGGACCCAGCGAGGGGAAGTCAGGAAAGGTGCCGGCCGCCAGGCAGTTCGTCGTCGTGACGGGGTAGGGGATGTAGTTGCGGAACGGGTCGAGGCGTTGCCCGGCGAAGAGCTTGATGCCATTGCTGCACTCCACGACCTCCCCGACGGGGGCGTTGGGCGGGGTGATGACGGTGCCTGAGGCAGTGCGGTCGGTGGCCGCGGCGCCGGTGAGCTGCTCCACTTGCACGTACTGCGTGCCATCGGAGCCGATCGGGAAGGTGGCGCGGAACGTGATGTCCTCGACGTAGTCGCCGTCGGTGTCGACCTTGAGCTCGTAATAGCCCGCGGCGTTCCAGGTCGGGGCGCCAAACGGCGAAGTGTTCATCCCGAATACTGTGCGCGGGCCGTGCAGATCGCCGGGCCCAGCAAAGCAGTACGCATCGCTGATGTCCAGCGTTTCGTCTGTCGGGTAGTCAAAGTGGTGAGACATTCTTCTCCTAGAGAATGGCGGTGCTGCGGGGGTGCGGATTGCAGGACAGCGGCTGCAGCGCGAGCGTGTAGAACCGGTTGCGGTAAGGAGCCTCGTTCGTGCCGCCGAACTCACCGTAGAGCCACAGGAACGGGAGCTTGCCGGCATCCCACGTCACCCGGTCGGCCCTGCCGTTCGCATGGATGAGCTCGTACCAGCCCTCCGTGAACCCGCTCAGGATCGCGATACGGGTGGGAGCGCCGCGTTCGGGAATGACCGACGCGTCGACCGTCGTGCCATCGGCAGCCCTCATGTATGGCCATGCAGACGCCGCCGACGCGACGTGCGGACGATGGTAGTAATCCAGGACGGGCACGGCCTTGACGCCCGCCGACAGCAACAGGAGGGTTCCCGGCCTGAGCAGCGGGGCGTTGTACCGCCGCTCCGCTCCGCGCACCAGGTCGCCGGCGGCCTTCGAGACGCTGCCCGGCCGCGTCGCCGTGGCGGCCAGAGCAGGGGTGGTTGACCCGATGCTGGACAGGACCGGGAGGGCGGCGAGACCGCCGGCGAGACCGCCAAGGACGCCGCGCCGACTCAGGGTTCCTCCCCCCGCGCCCTCTGCGCGCTCGGCTTCCGCATGCTGTCGCTCTTCTCTGATGATGCTCACTCACGTTCCTCTCTTGCGGTGGTCGCAGGCCGCCGACGCCGTGCTCCGCCTGGTCCCGGCTCTGGCCGTCGGCGTGTTCTTCCTTCTGGGTAGTGGTGTGCGCTGGGTCGGGTGTCAGCTGCGGAGGAAGTCGAGCAGGGCAGTGTTGACCTGGCCGGCGTGGGTCCAGGGGATGGCGTGCGGGCCGCCCTCGACCACGACGAGGCGCATGTCCTTGATCAGGCCCGGCAGGCGGCTGGCGGTCTTGTCCAGGGGCAGTACCTGGTCCGCGTCGCCGTGGAGGACCAGGATGGGCACGTCGATCCTGGGCAGGTCGTCGCGGAAGTCGGTGGTCCAGGTGCCGATGCAGGCCACCGCGGCGGTGGCCGACGCGGTGACGGCGAGGTTCCAGCTGGCCTGGAAGGCCTGGTCGCTGACCAGGGTGCCGCGCAGGGTGTCGATGTTGTAGAAGTTGTCCAGGAATCTCTTCATCCAGGCCGGGGTGTCGGCCCGGGCGGCCTGGGCGAACCCGTCGAACAGGGCTTGCGGCACCCCTTCGGGGTTGTCGGCGGCCTGCAGCAGATACGGCGGGATCGGGGAGACGAGCACGCCCTTGGCCACCCGGGCCGAGCCGTAGCGGCCCAGGTAGCGGGTGACCTCACCGGTGCCCATCGAGTGCCCGGCCAGCACGGCGTCGCGCAGGTCCAGGTGTTCCAGCAGGGCATTGAGGTCGGCGGCGAAGGTGTCGTAGTCGTATCCGGATGCGGGCTGGCTGGACTTGCCGAACCCGCGCCGGTCATAGGTGATGACCCGGTACCCGGCGTCCAGCAGGACCGGGACCTGCTTGTCCCAGGCGCGGCCGCTGAGCGGGTAGCCGTGGATCAGCACGAGGGGCAGGCCGGCGCCATGATCCTCGTAGTAGATCTCGATGCCGGCGTTGTTCTCCTGGCCGACGGTGATGGTGGGCATGGGGCTTCCTTCCGCTGGAGGGAATGGCCGGCGCCTCGGGGGTTCAGGCGCCGGCCATTGGATCTGCGAGCGGTACTTGCCTCAGCGTCGCGCTCCGGGCTGCGCCTCGCGCCCGTGGTAATCACTGGCCAGTGCACTGGCCTGCGGTACGGGCCACGCCCGTACTCGCTTGCAATAAGCTGCTGAGCCTTCATGGCCACGGTTGCTGTGTAGCGTCGGGCCGGTGACGGCACATTCTGGTATCGGGGGGCCGGCAGCGGGGCTGACGGGCCGGCTCGGCGAGCGTGGGGTACTTGATCGGTTCGTTGCTGGCGTGCGGGCCGGTGAGGGCCGGGCGCTGGTGGTGCGCGGGGAGCCCGGCGTAGGCAAGACCGTGCTGCTTGACTACCTGGCCGGGCGGGCCTCGGGGTGCCTGGTAGCGCGGGCGGCAGGAGTGCAGTCGGAAATGGAGCTGGCCTTCGCGGGGCTGCATCAGCTGTGCGCTCCGATGCTGGATCATGCTGAGTCTCTTCCGGTTCCGCAGCGTGAGGCGCTGCGAACCGCGCTTGGCCTCAGTGCCGGCCGGGTGCCGGACCGGTTCTTGGTTGGCCTGGCCGTAGTGGGCTTGCTGGCCGAGACGGCGCGGGAACGCCCGGCGGTCGAGCGCCTCGGCCGTACCCGCATGCGCCCGGCCGCGGCCCGCGCCCACCTCCTGTATGGCGAATGGCTGCGCCACGAGAACCGGCACGGTCCGCAAGCGGACGGTCAAGACGGCCAGCGAGCTCACCGCCCAGGAGGCGCACATCGCCCGGCTCACCGTCGACGGCCGCACCAGCGTGGAGATCGGAACCCAGCTCATCCTCAGCACCCGGACCGTCGAATGGCATCTCAGCAAGGTGTACACCAAGCTCGGAGTCGCCTCACGCCGGGAGCTGCGGCAGGCCCTGGCCAGCCTCGGGCAGGCAGGCCCGCAGGCCTAGCGACTACGGCTCGGCCCCAACGTTGCGAGCATCGTCGGCTCGACCGCTGGCGCACCCGCTCCCAGTCGCGACGGTTGCCGTCCCGGGTCTGGCCCCTCCGCCGCGGGGCCCAGTGGCTGCTACGGGCGGACGGCGGCTGCCCCGACGTCGGACAGGGCCGCGTGGAGCTCCTTGCGCGAGCTGACCCCGACCTTTCCGAATACCTTGCGCAGATGCCACTCCACGGTGCGGGGGCTCAGAAACAGCTGGGCGGCGATCTCCGGGTTCGTCTGCCCGCTGCCGGCCAGGCGCGCGACCTGCACCTCCTGCGGGGTCAGCTCGTCGAGGGTCGCGACCGAGCGCTTGCGCACCGTCTCGCCAGTGGCACGGAGTTCGCGGTGGGCGCGCTCGGCGAACGCCTCCATGCCCATGTCCGAGAGCATCGTGTACGCGACTCGCAGTTGCTTGCGGGCGTCGACGCGACGATGCTCGCGTCGCAGCCATTCGCCGTACAGGAGGTGCGCGCGGGCCAGCGTCGCGCAGGTTTTGACGTGCGACAGCAGTTCGACCGCCTCCCGGTAGAGCCGCTCGGCGGCTTCTCCCTCGGCCAGCATCGCCGCCGCGCGCGCGCGGGTCCCGAGCGCCCAGTCCGTGCCGGCGGCATGCGCAATCTCCGCGAGTTGGACGAGCGGACCAGTCGCGCGCTCCGCCTGGCCGCTGCGCGCGGCAGCCTCGACCAGCTCCGCCAGCAGCAAGATCGACGGCCCCAGCCCGCGCGCGGCCTCGGCGGCCCGCTCGGCCGCGGCCAGGGCATCCCCGTAGCGGCCGAGCCCGTTATAGCGGATTGCGCTGCCCCAGTCATTGGCGGCGAGCCAGAGCCCCTCACCGCGTCGCAGCACGTCCCGCCGGCGCGCCTCGATGAGCGCCACTGCCTCGGCGTCCCGTCCCCGCCAGTTCGCCAGCACGATCGAAGTGCGCAGCGTCACGTGACTGCCGGTGGCCTCGACGACGGCATCCGACTCGGCGGCCAGCGACATAGCCACCCCGATCCTCCCGGAGAACAGCTCGATGAGCACGCGGTCGGTGAGCGCGACGGGCAGCGCGGAGAAGGCGCCGACGCGGCGCGCGAGTTCGAGATGGCGCGCGGTGAGTTCGTCCCACGCCCCATCATCGGCTAGCCCTCGGGCGATGCGGCAGGCCAGCCACAGCCAGCGCAGCTCGTCCTCCTCGGAGAGCGGCTCGTCCCGGAACGCGCGCAGCGCGATCTTCAACGCCGGCGCCCCCGCAGCGTAGCCCTCGCGGGTGACGAGGGCGAGCCCGTCCAGCAGCAGATCGCAGGCGCGCGTGGAGCGCTCCCAGTTGGCGGCCAGAACGGCCGCCGCGATCTCATGTGCATCGCCCCCCCGCACCAGGCGGTCTGCCGAGAGCGCAGCCGCGAACGCCTCGAGGTAGGTCTCGCGGGCGAGCGTCGCATCCAGCGGCTCGAGCCGCCTGGCCGCCTCGAGCAGCAGGGGAGGAGCGTCGCGGCCCCGCGTCATCGCGAACGTGATCTGCGCCTGCAACAGCTGCGCGCGGGCTCGCTCGAGCTCGTCCAACGGCCCCGCCTGCGCCATCGCCAGCAGCCGCAACGCCGTGTCCGGCGCGCCGGCCTGGTGCTTGCCCTGGGCGGCAAGGAGCGCACGCTGCGCCCGGCGCCTCAGATCGGGCGTCAGCTCGACGGCGCGCTCGTGAAATGCCGCCCCCGCCGCCAGGCCGCCGCGTGCCCGCGCTCGCCCGGCCGAGCGTTCCAGCTCGGCGGCGACATCCTCGTCGAGCCCGGCCGCCGCCTGCGCGCGGTGCCAGGCCCGACGATCGGGATCGACGTCCGCGTCGGTGGCCTCGGCGAGGGCCCCGTGGACGCGCTGGCGCTCCTCCGGCGCCGCCGCGCCGTACACCGCCGAACGTACCAGCGGATGGCTGAAGCGCACCTGCGCGCCGAAATCGACCAGTCCCACGTCGACGGCCGGCGCGGCGGCGGCCGGCCCGATGCCAAGTTCGGCGGCCGCCCGCCACACCAAAACCGGGTCCCCCACCGGCTCGGCCGCCGCCAGGAGAAGCAACAGCCGCGTCAGGGGCGGCAGCGGGGCCAGCCGCTCCCGGAAGCTCTGTTCGATCCGTCCCGCCACTGGCGGGGCGCCGGGCAGCCCGAATCCGCCCGCGAGCTCGGCAGTCGTCCGGCCACGTGGCAGCTCAAGCAGCGCCAGCGGGTTGCCACGCGTCTCGGCCACGATCCGATCACGCACCCGCTCATCGAGCGGACCGGCCACCACTGTCGCGAGTAGCTCCCGCGCCTCACGGTCGTCTAGCCCGCCCACGATAAGTTCCGGCAGGCCCTCAAAGTGCCGTTCGCCGCCCGGCTCGCGCACGGCAAACACCAGCCCGACCGACTCCGCACCCAGACGGCGCGCGACGAAGGCCAGCGCCTGCGCAGAGGCCGCGTCGAGCCACTGCGCGTCGTCCACGACGCAGACCCGCGGCCGCTGCTCCGCGATGTCCGACAGCAGGCTCAGCACCGCCAGGCCGACGAGGAACCGGTCCGGCGCGTCGCCGTCGCGCAAACCGAACGCGGTACCAAGCGCATCGCGCTGCGGGCCGGGAAGGCTCTCCAGGCGATCCAGGAACGGCGCGCACAGCTGCTGCAACCCGGCGTACGCGAGCTCCATCTCCGACTCGACGCCGGCCGCCCGGGCAATGCCGCACCCGGACGCGTGCCGCACCAGATACTCCAGCAACGCGCTCTTGCCGACCCCGGCCTCCCCGCGCAGCACCAGCGCCCGGCTCGGACCCGCGCGCACACTGGCCACCAGCTGATCCAGCGCCGCGCACTCGCTGCGCCGGCCAAGCAGCCGCCGCGCTGAAACGGGAGTCGACATCGCCACTGGTAGTTAGGGGCGCAGTACCCCGGAAGGCCTGTTTCCCCGTCCCCCTTTCAATCAGCATGCATGCGTGCCGCCCTCCGTACCCCGGCGAGACCCGGCAGGCTGACCCCGGAACAGGGTCCGCCAGGCATGCTATGACGAGGCGGCACGGTTGGCTTCACGCTACAGCCCGCGTGCTTGCTCCCTCCCAAGAGCCTCTCGACGCCCCGCTCAGCCCCCCGCCGCACGTTGGGCAACCTCGGCGCCCGTGGACCCGTGACCACGGGGCCCGGCACCCCCGGGGCCTGCACCAGGGTCCTTCACGGGCGCGACGGGCAGGCGCGGAGACAACGCTTGACGACATCAGCAAGACCAACTGAGGTCTTCGTTCTGAAAGCTAGGAGGCAGCCATGAGCGCCACCGAAGTAGATAACACAAGCCGCGACGCGGCCGCCGGCAACGTCGACCTGCACCTCGAGGTCCAGATCATCCCGGTGTCCGACGTCGACCGGTCCAGGCAGTTCTACGAACGCCTGGGCTGGCGGCTCGACGACGACGTCGCCCCGCTAGACGGCCTTCGCATCGTCCAGTTCACCCCTCCGGGATCCGCGGCCTCGATCACGTTCGGCCAGGGACTCACCACGGCCGCGCCTGGTTCGGCCGAGGGCGGGCTGATCGTCTCCGACATTGTGGCGGCCCACGACGAACTCGCCGGCCGGGGTATCGGCGTCAGCGAGATCTGGCACGGGCCGCCGTTCCCGGTCCAGGCGCGGCAGCCCGGTCCCGACCCCGACCGCGCCAGCTACGGGTCGTTCTGCTCCTTCAGCGATCCCGACGGCAATCTGTGGCTGGTCCAGGAGGTCACGACGCGGCTCCCCGGCCGGATCGACGCCGCTGACACGGCATACGCATCCACGGCAGACCTGGCAAGCGCGCTTCAGCGTGCCGAGGCCGCCCACGGCGAGCACCAGAACCGCACGGGGCGGTCGCACCTTCTCCACCGGTCCGGCCAGGACGAGAACTGGCCCGCCTGGTACGCCGCGTACATGGTGGCGGAGCAGACCGGGACGGACCTGCCCACCTGATCCGATTTCAGGCGCCCGAGAGTGTCCGGCGCGGGACCCGGCGTCGTCGGCGACGACCGGCTGCGGGTATCGCCGCCGGAGAGCGCATCACACTCTGACCCCGTTCACTAACCGTTCCGCCGCCATGGGGCGGTTGATCAGGAGCACAGTTATGTCTTCAGGACAGAAGGTCGCGATTATCACCGGCGCGTCGCAGGGCATCGGCGCTGGCGCCGTGCAGGCCTACCGCAAGCTCGGGTACGCGGTCGTCGCGAACTCGCGGCACATCACCTCCTCCGCCGACCCCTGCGTGCTCACGGTGCCCGGCGATATCGCCGATCCCGAGACGGGCGCGCGTCTGGTCGATCGGGCAGTCGAACATTTCGGCCAGGTGGACACGCTGGTTAACAACGCTGGCGTGTTCGTGGCCAAGCCGTTCACCGACTATACCGATGCGGACTTTGACATGGTCACTGGCGTCAACCTGCGCGGATTCTTCAGCGTCACGCGGCCGGCCGTCGCGGCCATGCTGCGCAACAACGGCACCCGCCGCGGACACGTGGTCAACATCTCCACCAGCCTCGTCGACCACGCCAACACCGCCGTCCCCTCCGCGCTCGCGTCGCTGACTAAGGGCGGCCTCAACGCGGTTACCCGGTCGCTGGCCATCGAGTACGCAGCTTGCGGCGTGCGCGTCAACACGGTGTCGCCCGGCATCATCCGCACTCCGATGCACGCCGAAGAGACCCACGACACGCTCGCTGCGCTGCATCCGGTCGGCCGGATGGGAGACATCGGCGACATCGTCGAAGCGATCGCGTATCTGGAGACCGCCGAGTTCGTGACCGGCGAGATCCTGCACGTCGACGGCGGCCAGAGCGCCGGCCACTGACCGGCCGGCCAGCGCGAAGAGGGCTCATGGCGAAGCCACCAGCACCGAGGCCGGGACGGCCGGCGGCCCTGGCCGTTCCCCTGGCCCGGCCCGCCGGGATCGTCGTGCCGGCGGCCGCGGCCATGGCCGTCGGGATGGGCTTGGGCCGGTTCGTCTACACGCCGATCCTGCCGCTGATGACCGCCAGGGCCGGGCTCTCGCCGCAGTGGGGGGCCGCGATCGCGACCGCCAACTACGCCGGTTATCTGGCCGGCGCGATAGCCGGCGTCGCCGCGCCTGCGCTGCTGCGGTCCCGGGCGGTGTACCGGTCGTCGCTGATCGTCGTGGTCGCCACGCTCGCACTGATGCCGGTCCTGACCAGCGACGCTAGGTGGGCGGCTCTACGATTCGTCGCCGGATGCGCGAGCGCGCTGGTATTCATGGTCGCGGCGAGAGCGCTGCTCACCGGGCTGCGCGCCCACGGTGAGCATCTGGTCGGGCACGGATTCGGCGGCGTCGGTGCCGGGATCGCCGCCTCCGGCGTACTGGTGCTGGCTCTCCGCCACGGCACCTGGCAGGACTCCTGGTGGTCGGCCGCAGCGCTCGGCGCGGTACTGGGCGCGGCCGCCTGGCCACTGCGGCCGTCGGCCACCGACGACGACGGGACAGACCGCGGGGCTGGGCCAGCCGGCCGCCGATGGTTCACGTCGTTGCTGCTGGCGTACACCCTGGAAGGCGTCGGCTACATCATCGCCGGCACGTTCCTGGTCGCCGCCATCGACCAGACCGCCTCGACCACGCTCGGTAGCAGCGCCTGGATCATCGTCGGAGTGGCCGCCGCGCCGTCGGCGGCGCTCTGGGCCGGGCTGAGCCGCACATGGAGCCGTCCGACACTGCTGGCCGTCGCGCTGGGCGCCCAGGCGGTCGGCATCGCGCTCCCGGCTCTGGTTGGCGGGACCACCGCCGCACTCGTTTCCGCGGTGCTGTTCGGCGCCACGTTCCTGGGCGTCGCCACCGTGGCGCTGGCCACCGGCGCTCACCTGGGCACGCCGCGGGCCGTGGCCATCCTGACCACCGGATACAGCGTCGGCCAGATCGCCGGGCCGGTACTGGTCACGCCGATGCTTCACCACAGCTACCAGCCGGCGCTGCTGGCCGGCGCCGCGATCGTCGCGGTCGCCGCGGTGGCCGCGCTGGTGCTGCGGCACCGCTTCCCGCACCACCTCGGACCCGTACCCCGCCGGGTACGGGCCGCCCGATGACGGACGGAGTTGATGATGGAATTCCTGGTCGACATGGTGACCACGGTGCCGGATGGCACCGTGGACGCGGAGGTCGAGGCGATCCGGATCCGGGAGGCGGCACGATCTCGGGAGCTGGCCGCGCAAGGGCACCTGCTACGGCTGTGGCGTCCGCCGCTGGATGCCGGCGAGTGGCGTACGTGGGGCCTGTTTCAGGCCGCAGACGCGACCGAACTGGAGAGCGTGCTGTCGTCGATGCCACTGCGCGTCTGGCGGCACGACATGGTGACGCCACTGACAGCGCACCCCAGCGACCCGGATAGCGGCGACGTCACGAGCAATCAGACATCAGCCTACGAGGCGGACATGCTGGACGCGGTCCTCACCCGGTGGAAGGCGGCGGTCGACGCCCACCAGCCGGAACACGTCGCCGCGTTGTTCACGACCGACGCGATCTTTCAAGGCCTGCATCCCTACACCGTGGGGCCGGCAGGCATCGCCGAATACTACGCCGACCAGCCGACCGGCATGACCGCGGTGTACGCGCTCCGCGAAACCCGCGCACTGAGCGATGCTCTTGTGCTCGGCTACCTCACTGTCGACTTCGGTTTCAGCGACCGCGCCACCCTCACCGTGTACCTCAGTGTGATCATCCGCCAGGACGCCGACGGCTGGCGGATCGTCCACTACCAGGTGTCGCGCCTGGACTGAGATCTCAGCGATGAACCCGATCAGCACGGCTCGCGGCCCGGCAGCGACGTGGAGAAGGTCACGAACCCAGCAGACATGCGACGGCTGCGTTCGGCCCCGCCGCCTGCCTCTCGCCCTGGCCTCGCTCCCCGCCTCCTACCTGAGTAGGAGCCCCGATCGTCGGCTGGCAGGAGCCGGTGTCCGGCCTTCCGACGATGTGGGGTCCGGCGGTCGCGCCGTACGTTCGCTTCATGGTTAATTCGGCTCTTCTGACACCCAGGGTTTCCGCCCCGGTTCCGGCGGTCTGTCTGCGCGATGTCCGCAAGGTCTATGGTCGGGGCGAAAGAGCGGTCGTCGCCCTCGACGGCGTCAGCGCCGCACTCTCCCCGGGGTCGTTCACCGCGATCATGGGGCCATCGGGCTCGGGCAAGAGCACATTCCTGAACGTGGCGGCGGGGCTGGACCGGCCCACCTCCGGAAGCGTTGCGCTCGGCGACACCGGCCTGGAGCAGCTCAGCGAGCGGCGGCTGACGATCCTGCGGCGTGAGCGGGTCGGGTTCGTATTCCAGGCCTTCAACCTGCTGCCATCGCTCACCGTCGCCCAGAACATCGCGCTGCCGCTGCGCCTGGACGGCCACCGGCCGACCCGCTCGGCCGTGCGTGAGATGGCCGCTCGGGTCGGGCTGGAGAAGCGCCTGCGCGATCGCCCCTCGCAGCTGTCCGGCGGCCAGCAGCAGCGGGTCGCGATCGCCCGGGCGCTGATCACCCGGCCCGAGGTGGTGTTCGCCGACGAGCCAACCGGGGCGCTGGACACCCATACCGGACACGAGGTGCTCGCCTTGCTCCGCGGGGTCGTCGACGAGGACGGTCGCACGGTGGTGATGGTCACCCATGACCCGGTGGCAGCGGCGTACGCCGACCGCGTCATGCTGCTCGCCGACGGGCAGACGGCCGGGACGCTCGACGCCCCCAGCGCCGACGACGTCGCGAAACGCCTCGCGCATCTGGGGGCCTGAGCGATGCTGCGTCTCGCCGCTCTCAGCGCTCGCGGCCGCCTCGGCATGTTCACCGGCGCGCTAGCCGCGCTGTTCGCCGCGGCCGTGCTCTCGATGGCCTGGGGCATGCAGCTGGAGTCCCTTCTGGGCACGCATCCGCCCGTCGAGCGCTACGCCGGCGCTGCGGCGGTCGTGACCGGGCAGCAGAACGTCGGCAACCAGGGCGATGTCCTGCTCGGCGAGCGCGCACGGGTGAGTTCTGCGCTCACTGCGCGGCTGGCGGCCCTGCCCGGAGTCCGGGCGGCGATCGGCGACGTGTCGGTGCCCGCCGGGCTCGGCGGCAGGGCCGTGGTCGCCCATGGCTGGAGCAGCGCCGCGCTGACGCCGTATGTGCTGAGCGCCGGACGCCCGCCCGCCAGGCCCGGCGAGGTTGTCACTGGATACCCCGCCGCGATCGGGGCACGACTGCCCCTTACCGCCGCCGGGCCCGCGCGCACGGTCACGGTGGTCGGCGTCGCCCGGCCCCGCCACCCCGTCGCCCAGCAGACGGCGATCTTCCTGACCGACGCCGAGGCAACGCGGCTGGCCGGTCATCCGGGCCGGGTCGACGCGATCGGCGTGCTCGCCGCCCCCGGCCTCGACGTCTCGCGTCTGCGGGGGGCCGCCGGCGGCGCGCAGGTGCTGACGGGCGGCGCACGCGGGGCGGCCGAGTACCCGGAGATCGAGCGAACCCGCAAGGTTATGATCCCGGTCACGGCGGCGTTCGGCGGGCTGGCGATGTTCATCGCGATGTTCGTCGTGGCCAGCACGCTGGGCCTGTCGATCCAGCAGCGCGAGCGTGAGATCGCGCTGCTGCGGGCGGTGGCCGCGACGCCCGGCCAGATCCGGCGCATGATCGCGTGGGAGGCGGCGATCGTCGCGCTGGCCGGCTCGGCGGCGGGGATCTGGCCCGGGATCATTGCGGGCCGGGCACTCGCACACGCGCTCGTGGGCCACGGCATCGCGCCGCCGAACACCACCCTCCACTACGACGGGTGGCCGGCGGCCGCTGCCATCGGCGGCGGAGTCGCCGTCGCTCTGCTCGCGGTGCTGGCCGCCGGGCGGCGTGCCGCCCGCGTGCCGCCGACGCTCGCGCTCACCGACGCCGCGGCCGAGCCACGGACGCTGGGGCCCGGGCGGATCATCGGCGGGCTGCTCGCGCTCGCCGGCGCTGTCCCGCTATTCGCGGTCTCGACCACCACCACCGCTCCGCAGACAGCCGCGGCGACGTCGGAGACAAACGCGATCTTCCTCGTGGTGGCGGCCGCCTTCTTCGGTCCGATCGTGGCGTACGCGGTCGCCCGGCTGGTGGCGCCAGCGCTTGCGGCGCTCTCACCCGTCGGCGGGTTTCTCGCCTCCGCGAACCTCGGCGCCGCCACCCGGCGCTTCTCCTCGGCCAGCACCCCGCTGGTGCTCAGCGTCGGCCTGAGCTGCACCTTCTTCTTTGGCTCCACCACCGTCGAGCACGCCACCAGCCAGCAGCAGCGCGCAGCGCTGACCGGCCAGCTCGCCCTTACCAGCGCCGGGCCGGGACTCCCGGCCGCTGCGCTGCCCGGCACGCGCGCCACAGAGGGAGTGCGCTCGGCGGTCGCGCTGACATCCACCACGCTCGGCCCAAGCCTCGGCGCCTCTCATGACACCCTGCCCGCCCAGATCCTCACCGGAGGGCAGGGCGGCGGCCTGAACGTCGGGGTGATCGCGGGGTCGCTGAGGGCCCTGCACGGCGACGCGATCGCCCTCGGACGCCACCGCGCCGACGACGCGCACGCCCGCGTCGGCGACCGCGTAGCGATCATGCTGGGCGACGGCACTCGTACCCACGCCACCGTCGTGGCGATCTACACCCGCGACCTGGCCTTCGGGGACGCCCTGCTCAGCCCCGAGCTCGCCGCCGCTCACCAGACCACCCCGCTGCTCAACGAGATCCTCATCCGGACCGACCAGCCAGCGGCCGTGGTGGCCAGGCGCCTGCAGGCGCTGGCTCAGCGCTACCCCGGACTCCACGTGAGTGACAGCGCCACGCTCATCACCGCGAACGACGCCAGCAACGAACTGAACAACTGGCTCGGCCCGTTCTTCGTCGCGATGATCTTCGCCTTCACATCCATCGCCGTCATCAACACGCTGATCATGATCGCCCTCCGGCGCCGCCGCGAGCTAGCGCTCCTGCAACTCACCGGCGCCACCAAGCGCCAGGTCCGGTCCATGGCGCGCTGGGAGGCCATCCTGATCATCACCATCGGCCTCGGCACCGGCCTGGCGATCGCGGCCACCGCGCTGCTGCCACTCAGCCACGCGCTCACCGGAGGCCTCCGCCCCTACGTGCCCGCCAGCTGGCTCGCAGCGATCCTCGGCGCCTCGGCGCTCCTGGCCCTGGCGGCCCTGTCAGTACCAACGCGGCGGGCCCTACGCACACGGCCAGTCGAGGCGATCGGAATCCGAGAGTAGACCAGGACGGCGCCCGGAGCACGCGCGGCCGGCGCGTGTCCAAGGCCACCGGCGCCGGCATCGAGGCCCTCGACGTTATAGCGCCCGCTCGCGTGCTACTTCCGACCCACCAGTCGGCGAGGAGGTTGATATCGAGCCGCTCACTGGCGAGGAGGCCCGCCGCATCCTGGCGGCGGCCACGAGCAGGCGCAACCGCGCGCGGTGGTCAGCAGCACTGGCGATGGAGATCCGGCAGGCCGACGCCGTCGGCCTGCGCTGCCAGTTCGTCGACCCTTGGCGCTGGGATCATGGGCCAAGCGCAGGATCTGGTCCCTGGTTTCCTCCTCGTCGGGCGGAGCGCGGCATCCCGCCGACGCCACGCCCGATTCGTCCAATAGCCATCAGTCATCGTAGCGCCGCTAACGAGCCATGCCAGGCCTGGCATCGAGGTGATCTCGCGGTGCCACAGGCGGGCCTAGGCTCTTCCTCGAAGGTGAGCCGCTGCCGACCCGTCTGCGCAGGTCACGGACCCGAAATGAGGTGCGGCGATCAGGCCAGCGGATTGTGCCAGCGCAGGCCGGGAAAGCGGGCAAAATCGGTGTCGTTCGAATACATGTCCGCGTCGTATTCGAACGCGAATGCTGCTAGCTGAA
>Ga0066790_10000453_pt1 | contig 15235 bp, 15 predicted proteins | sample OrgsoiDNA2013050_FD_70963 | JGI IMG/M metagenome (GOLD analysis project Ga0066790, IMG submission 70963) | Permafrost soil microbial communities from the Arctic, to analyse light accelerated degradation of dissolved organic matter (DOM) -... | ecosystem: Environmental > Terrestrial > Soil >...
TGGCTTCAGTCGAGAGCATCGCTCAGAAACCGCGCGACCCGACAGAAGGATGATGATGGCCGCCTTCACTGAAGCCTGACTTCTACTCCATCTATTGATGATCCACGGTAGTGCATCGCAAACGTACAGTCACCTGCCGCAATTTGCGAGAATTCCCAAATCCAGCGATACTCCTAAGGATGTAATATATGCAGCGCAATCAAAAGAGATCGCTGTATATACGACGAGCAAGCGTTGGCATCTCCATCGTTTCAATGTAAGAGTTTCGCCGGTAAAGTTCGAAAGTGGAGTACGAATCGATCGACTCAGGAACGCGAATCTATGCGTTCGCGAAGAAGGGGACCCTTGACCAAACACACACAAAATGACAAGCCTGACGCCGCGAAGCCATCGGTGACCCTCCCTGGGACCGTTGAAAAGATCATTCCGCCGAACCATCCGAGCGAACCTGAGAAGGCGCAAATTGGGGTTGAAGGCGCGGACGACCTTTACCGGGAGATCCGGGTTGAGAATACTTTGCAGGATGAAAACGGCAAGTCGGTAGCCCTGAAGCCGGGCGCTCAGGTTGACGTGACCATTGCAGCTAACGTCAGTGAGACCAGACCCAAACAACCTTCCAGGTAAGAGCTGCCGAATGGGTCAGTCTGATTGCGACCGACTCTGCAGGAAGGTCTGCCCCCGGTTGTCGGCCAGAATTGGGCGTGGCCGACGACGCGTCGGCCGCCCGCTTTTACTGTGCACAGGCCGGATGTCCGCAATCGCAAGCGATTTCCGTTTCCTCGGAACCTGCTTCTTTGCACGGCTCGCTGCAATACTTCTCGCCCTTCGGGGGAATACAAACGCAAGGTACATGTGCGCGCTTCTCTGATTTGTCTGCTGCCATGATGAAGTCTCCTTTTATTTTAAGAACTTATTTCAGAACTACGGAAGCTGAATGAAAGCCGGCCCGCGACCCAGCTGCCAGCATTCGGTTCGCGGACCGGTTAAAGCCCAGAGCGCGCGATTACGCGATTCGTTTCGCACGCTTCTTGCCCGATGCTTCGCCTGCGGCCGGTTGAATCCGGTCTCCACTCAAAGCCTGCTCGTTAATCTGCTTGGCAAGTTCGGTGAGTTTTTCGTCTGTTTCTTTTTCTTCCGACAACGTCTCTTCCAGCAGCGCAACGTGGTCGGTTTCGCCCAGAGTCTGGGCAAAGGCGATCACGGTACCGTAGGCGGCGATTTCATAGTGCTCGACTCGTTGCGCTGCCCCGATCAATGCCGCGTCGAGGACGGCGCCTTCCAGACCTTCCTTCATGACTTCGGAGCCTTCCTCAACCAGGCCTTCCATGCCGGCGCATTTCTTGCCCTTCGGACTCTCCTCGAGCATCTCGAATATCTGTTCGAGCCGCGCAACATGTCCCTTGGTTTGTTCCATGTGCCCCTGGAAACCCTCGCGCAATTCTTTTGAGTCGGCGGCTTTGGCCAACTTGGGAAGCGCTTTCACCAGCTGGTTTTCCGCGTTGTAAATGTCCTTGAGTTCTTCGACGTACAACTCTTTCAATCCTTCGCTTGCCATGACTGCTCCAGTACCTGGAATTTAGACCCGCACCTTGGATGCAGTCACAACTTGGGCTGTGGCTCGGCGGGCGAAATTTTATTTGTCAGCTCGTTGTTTCGTGTCGAACGGTTCAGGGGATTTCAGAGGGTGGGCCTGCGTCCGGTGACTTTGCAGTTGCGGCCCGCGATCTGCTTGCGCCGCGCAGCCTCGGCCTTTAGCAGGGCCAACCTCTTTGGGTCGGTCACTATTCTCATGTGGGGTACGAGTTCCTTCAGGAGTAAAGGCTTGCTGGGAAATAACGGAGAGCGGCATGGCCGTTTCGACGCTGTTCCGTCGTGGCAGCGGTGCTCGTTTCGGGAGCGATTCTCACGGCTCATAGGATAATTTCCTCCTGTTAGGAGCATAGGCTCCCTACTAAAAAAAGGTGGGAATACCGGGTTCGATTGGCGAAGCTGGGAAAGACGGAACGCTGAATTAGAGCGAGTTGCGCGCAGACAAACTTCTTACTTGACATCAGAACATACGTATAATATACGTATAGTAGTGTTACAATATTAGAACTTATATCGCACAATAGAATGGCGGTATGCAAATGGGCAATGACGCAAAAGCTAAGGTCGGGCCCCCCGGCCTGAAATATCGCAAAGTCGAGATTGCCGCGATCAAGAAAGTCAGACGCGGAAAGCACCACGAACTGGTCCAGGGAATTCTCCGGGAGATGAAGACGTTGCCGGTCGGTTCCGCCCTGGAAATCCCGCTGGCTGACGTTGGCGGGATCGGACTCGCGAACCTTCGTTCGGCAGTTCATCGCATCTGCATCGCGGAAGGATGGACCATCGAGACTCTTGCCGACGAAAAGAACTTGTACGTGTGGAAGACAGACAGATCCGTGCCTTGAGTCCTGCTTGAACCGGCACGTCGAAAGGCCAATTTTTCGAGGTTCCTATGACTACGCACAAATGGCATGAAGTCTACAAGGCCGCGTTGCTTGAAACTGATTGGTCAAAGATGCCGGAGCGCATTCAGGCGGCGGAGGCCACGATCGAAGATAGAAGGCGCGAGTTCGCCTTGAACCACGGCGGTACGCCGGAAGAAAATCAGGCCATCGCGGATGCCGTGCGCAGCCTGACTGTTCTCAAGACCGAAGTAGCTTCGTGGTCGACTAGAAAAGAAAGAGACCCCAGGAAAGAAAGAGACGCGAGTTAGTGAACCAGGGTACGGACGGCCTGGAGCAATTCAGTGCCAGACGAACCTGCCTTGGAGACAACCCTTTCAATACCGACCTTACGGGCCTCGACTACAGGGTTTCACGAAGTCGACTACCAGCAGGACCGGATTGTGACACGATAGAAGGCTTTGTATTCTCTGCAAATGCTTCTAGTTTCCACTTGCAGTCCACACGCCAGGCAGGCGCCCAGCTTCGATTCGAAGAAAAGGTGCCTGCCTCTCGCCTTCCGCCGCGCAGAAGCAAGTTAACCAGCCACACCGCGAAACACAATCCTACGGGCAACGGTTCAGCCTCGAACGTCCTCATATCTCGCGCACCAGGAGAACACTCTGTCGACACCAGTGCCATCAGCGAACCCCCTCTTGCCGGCGGTGAATCCCGCTGCCAGACAAGAGGTTGCGAGTCGGCTGCCGGACCTCGTTCAACCCAACGTTCAGGCAGAGCTGGAAGAAGACGCCGAAGTCTTACAGGCCTCCATCAGAGCCGGATCGGTGGCGCAGATCGTTGTAGCAGTGATCGCCGTCATCGGGCTGATTTACCTTCTGAAGCTGGTTTTGGTCACAACCCTTGCTTCTTTGCTCCTTGCGTTCGTATTGGAACCCCTTGTAGGGGGGCTCGCTCGGATTCGCATCCCTCGGGCGTTCGGGGCGTTGCTGGCTGTGGTTCTGATGGTGGGCCTGGCAGTAGGCCTTACATTCTTCTTCTACGGTCGCGCGGTAGATTTTGCGACCCAGTTGCCGAAGTACTCCGGCAAAATACGCTCCACACTCGCGGTCCTGCGGGAGCAAACTAACCAGATCGAAGAGAGCACGCGTTCGGTGATCGCATCGCCAAGGGTTGGTAAGACACCCCTCGCCGTTGAAGTTCAAGATGCGCCGGGGCTATCGAGATTGATCTCGGCGGGCGGCGGGACGCTGGGAGAGGTGTTCCTGGCGATCACCTTCGTTCCCTTTCTGGTGTATTTCATGCTTACCTGGAAGGATCACGCCCACTCCACTACGGTCCGGCTTTTCCCCAAGGAGCACCGCCTGGCTGCGCACCGCACGGTCGGCAGGATATCCACGATGATCCGCAGTTTCATCGCCGGCAATGTCCTGATTGGACTCATTAATGCGTTCGTAAGCACAGTCGTGTTCTGGCAGTTGGGCATTCCTTATTTCTACTTTCTGGGAGTGATCAGTGGATTTGCCAGCCTGATCCCCTACCTCGGAGTATTCCTGGCTCTGCTTCCTCCGCTGGCTGGCGGCGTCGGAATAGTGGACAAGAGCGGAGTGCTGATCATTCTGCTGACTGTAGTCGGTCTGCACGTTCTCACCTTGAACGTTCTTTATCCCAAGATCGTAGGGAAGCGACTGCGGCTGAATCCGCTGGCGATAACTTTGTCTCTGTTGTTCTGGGCCTGGATCTGGGGCGCGATGGGTCTGATTTTTGCGGTGCCGATTGTCGGGGCTACCAAGATTATCTGCGACTACACCGATCCGCTGCGCGGGCTGGGTGCCTGGTTAGGCGACTGACTTTAAGAGGCAACTTGGGACGAAGCGAATGCACTGGCATTTCGGCCCCCTTGGGCAAGTCCTGCAGGGAGAGCCGACCCGAGCTCCCGGCTCAAGTCGGCTCACTGAATAGCGCGGAACAACTTACGGAACATCTGAGGGAACCGATTATCAACGGCCCCTTCTTAGGCTGTGCGCCTTCCCAGGACAAAGTGCAGAATCAACGAAATCACGGCGAAGAGCAACAACAGGTGAATCAGGCCGCCGGCAACATGGAACACGGTAAAACCACCGATCCATGCAACCAGCAGAACCACGAATAATACCGTCCAAATGCTCATAACAGTCCTCCGGGCATGGCAGTAAGATCGTCCACGCACACATCAGATGGCAATTAAGACAGGACCAGTTGCTTTCGTCGGCAAAACGCGCTGTCCATGCGGGCCTTGATGCGTAAAGAGTACTTGAAGCTTTCCCCTTGCGTGCCGATGCAAGACTCGAGAGGGTCGCCCCCGATGGCGTTTTCGATTTCCCGCGAATCAAGTTCGGGCTTTGATACCACCTGCAACATCTTGATGGTGTTAATCCGATTTCCGGAGACTGGGGGCGCTCGCAGAATCTCCGGCTTGCCAAAGAAGTAGCCCTGGAAATAAACAAAGCCGGCGGCCCTGGCGGCGAGATATTGCTCGCGGGTTTCCACCTTCTCGGCCAGCATGCGGCGGCGCCACGGTCCGTAACGTTTGACCATGGTAGCGCGTTCCTCCGGAGACGTGGCCTGTACATCAACCTTGATGATATCGGCGAGGTCGGTCAGCGCTTCTCGCGGGTCGCCTACCGCAAAGTCATCGAGCGCGATCATGTACCCGCCTTCTTTGAGGCGCTGGCAGGCAGATATCACCAGGTCGTCAGCAGTGACACTCTCCAGAATCTCGGCTACGGTATGGCTGGAAGGCAACTGGGTTATATAGTCTTTGAGCAGCATGTCACGGGTGCAGTTGATAAATGCACGGCTGCCGTTGCAGAGGACGTCAAGTCCCATGAGCATCGAACTGTCCAGCGTGCTGCGCGAGGCCGCTTCGGGATCTTGAGAAGTGAAGTAATTCTCGACGCCATCCCGAAACAGCAACTCATAACCAAAGACTTTCTCATCCTTCGTAAGAATCGGCTGACGGGCCACAAAAGCGCCCCGGGGACCGGGCTTGCTGACACCAGGGTCGCGAGCGGCTGTAGGAACAGTCACCTTTAATTTATCGGCCCCAGGACAGAAAACTTTATTGGGGCACCGCAATGTCGCGCTCCGTCGGCCTTCTTGAGCCCAGCGGAACCAACGAACTCGCCCGGCTTATGGTGGGAAGTGTTACGCAGTTGGCTGATCTGGATTTCGAGGACGCCATCCATACGCCACCATCGAGTTTCTTCAGAAATACCTCTCTTAGGCCATTCAATGGGACAACCCAAGATAATTTCCATAGCCTACGATTACGGTTGAGCCTACCAAGAGAGCCAAAGCCAGAGCGAGCAACCTGCCCGCTTGAACTCCCGCGCCTTTCCATTCTTTCAGACCGATTCCCCATAGGCTGCTGAAGATGATAATGCTGGCCATGTGTAACGTCCAACTGGAGAATTTGTACCTGCCCATTTGGGTCTCGCCCATGGAGTAGAAGAAAAACTGGAAATACCAGGTAGTGCCGGCGAGGGCGCACAGCAGATAGTTTCTCAGCATCGGAACCCGTGCGCGATCTGCGTTTCCAGGAACGGGCGCATCTTCAACGGCCACTGAAGACTGCTGCTGAAGCTTTGTTCTCGCGGACGGCATATGCTCTACGACTTCCCGACTGGGCGCGTCGAGGGCGGTTTCGATGATAGTTTCGTCCTGACCTTGAGTATTCGGCTCGCGCGAAATCGAAGTGAAGTACTGGTAGCCCGTTTTATTGCGAACGTTCAAAATGACGCACCAGAGAAAATTAGTGGTGAAGCCGCCCACCAATACCACCACCAGTACCGGCAATCCCTGCCATAGATCCGGAGTTCCGTGCTTGATCGTGAGCGCCTTGATGGGATCTCCCGCCGCCAGGCCATAGGCGAAACAGGCGCTCATCACGCCCGAAAGGACCGCAACGCCAATCCCCTTCTTCAGATCGAATTCCTTGATGGTCACCTTCTGCTGCTCGGGCGACATGGCGCGCTCTTTGTAGATACCGGCCAAACCAGCGGCCGCAATTCCCAGCAGACAAACGAAAATGCCCAGGAGAATGATTCTGCCCGAAGCCGTCCCCATCACCTGGGTCATGAATTCGCCGCGGAAAATCGGCGGGATCAGCGTTCCGAAGGCGGCGCACAGACCCAGCACCACGGCCATCCCCAGCGATAAACCCAGGTAACGCATCGTCAAGCCAAAGGTGAGACCGCCGATTCCCCACAGCAGTCCGAAGAAAAAGGTCCAGAAAATCACCGTCCCCGGAGTTTCGCGGAGTACAGGCAGGAGATCCCGAGTCATGAGCAGGGCAAAAAACCAGGGAGCGATGATCCAGCTGAAAAAGCCACCCGCGAGCCAGAACGTCTCCCATGCCCACTTCTTCACTCCACGGTAAGGCACGTAAAAGCTGCCGGAAGCCAGACCGCCGAGCCAGTGGTACAACACGCCTACTAGGGGATTCGGATTCATATCAACCTCAACAAGTCCCACTCGCTTCAAACCGCTGAACTGTAGTGTTCTGCGGCGGTTGTTGTCAATAGTAAGCCTATTTTCCTATTGAATTTAGCTGGAAATCCCAGCACAATGCTGCGTGCTTCCGACGGTGGATTCGCGTCATTCCACTACCCTGGCGGCAGAGTCAAAAGTTGAGATCGAGGAGATCCCGGCATGCCACGAGTTGCATTTCGCTTACGAATCAAGGCCAATGCCATCGAAGGCTACGAAAAGGATCACGCAAAGGTGTGGCCTGAATTGCTGGCCAAGCTGAAAGAAGTTGGCATTTCGGACTATTCGATCTTTCGTCGCGATCAGGACCTGATCCTCGTTATGCGCGTGAAGAACTTCGACGCAGCCTGGGATGCGCTAGCCTCCGATCCTGTGAACTTGCGCTGGCAGGCGGAAATGGCCAAGTATTTTGAGCCCGTACCCGGCCTTAAACCTGGAGAGCGGTTCGCCATGATGAAGGAAGTTTTCTATATGGATTAGCGATGCCAACAAGCAGCGGGCTGCCCTTGATGGCGAAGGGCGAAGGTTCAAGTTATAGTTTCCAGGAAGTTATCATCGTCAGCTCTGGTACTCGCGAATTGACACGTTCAGCTCCCAAGCGGCTTTACTTGATTCCGGTCCTCTCGAAGGCGCTCGACATACTCGAGCTCCTGCAGAAGGAGAAAGGCCCGCTCGCGCTCGAGTCCATCTACCAGCGGACGAATATTTCCAAGACCACGGTCTATCGCGTTCTCAAAACGTTTGTGCATCGCGGCTATCTGGCCCAGTCGCAGGACGGACTCTATCGTCTGGTAGCAAACCCCAAGAAGGCACGGTTCGGTTTCGGCAGCGAATCCGCGGAAATGCCTTTTTCGGAAGCAGTGACCGACAGCCTGAAGGCCGCCTCATCTGCCGCGGGAGTTGACCTGATCGTGCTCGACAATCGTTACGACGGCCCCACCGCTTTACACAACGCGGATGAATTCGTGCGCAACCGGGTGGACCTGGTGATCGAATTTCAGATCGATCAGCATGTGGCGCCGGTGTTGGCAGACAAGATTGACGCCGCTGGTATCCCCCTGATTGCGGTGGACATACCGCATCCCCACGCGACCTTTTTTGGGGTGAACAACTATCGCGTTGGCTTCGAGGCCGGCGAATGCCTGGCGCAGTATGCCAAGAGAACATGGGACGGCAAGGTGCGCTGGGCTCTAGGACTGGACATTGACGAAGCCGGTCCGCTGGTGCAGAGCCGGGTCACCGGGGCCTTCGAGGCCATTCGCTCGCGACTGCCGGAGATTCCGCCCGACTTTCTGGTCCGCATGGACGCCCGCGGCTTGCGAGACAAAAGCTGTCAGGTGGTCCTCGATTTCCTGCGACGTCATCCTAAAGATCGGGGAATCCTGATTGCGGCCGCAACCGACACTAGCGCGCTGGGCGCGGTCCAGGCGGTGCGACAGTTAAAGCGCGAGAAATACGTGGCAATCGTCGGACAGGATTGCATTCCGGAGGCGCTGGAAGAGATTTCGCGTCCCGACAGCCCACTGATTGGCTCGGTTTCTCACGAAGCCCAAAGCTATGGACCTGGGCTGATTCATCTCGGGTTGTCCATTCTCAGTGGTCACCGCATCGCGCCCTACAATTACGTCGAGCACAAACTAGTGACTGGGTCCTGGGCATCCCCAGAGGGCAAACTGGCGTAGCCGCCGACGCTCCCGCCAGACCCGGATTTTCCTTTAAGTTCTCTTATGGAAATTGTTGCCCTATTGCATCGCTAGAGTATGATATCTGGGATTCACAGACGCGGCGGCCGTTTGGGTAAGATCGAGGCCACCGGGTTCCGGCATACTTCTCCGCAGAGAACGCCCCATGCAGCTCAAAACCAGTTTGCGTTATTTGGAAGATCGTTGGGATGATCAGATCGCCCGCGGCCTCGATCAACCGGAATTGCTGCGTTACCGCTCGAATCTGCTGGGCTCTGACCTGCGCATCACCAACTTTGGAGGAGGCAACACCAGTTCGAAAATCCCGCAAACCGATCCCTTAAGTGGCAAGCAAGAAGAAGTTTTATGGATCAAGGGCAGCGGCGGCGATCTGGGAAGTATCAAGCTGAGCGGACTGGCGGCCCTGTATTCAGAAAAACTGCAAGGGTTGGAACACAAATACCGCGGCGCTGACTGCGAAGATGAAATGGTGGAAATGTATCCACTATGCGCATTCGGAAAAAGCACGGTCGCTGCCTCGATCGACACCCCGCTGCATGGTTTTCTGCCTTTTCCCCACATTGATCATTTGCACCCCGACTGGGGTATCGCCCTGGCGGCTTCGGCCAATGGCCGCGAAAAGATGGAAGAGTTCAATCGTTTGTATGACCACCATCTGATTTGGCTGCCGTGGCAACGTCCCGGCTTCGAGCTGGCCATGATGCTGCGCCGCGCCGTGCAGGAGAGTCCGAGCTGCGATGGGGTTGTATTGGGCGGCCATGGCCTGTTCACCTGGGGAAATACCCAGCATGAGTGCTACGAAAATACGATTACCATCATCGATCAGCTCGGACAATTTGTGGTAGACCACTTCGACAAGAAAATCCCGGCGTTGTTCGGCGGTCCGCTCTACCAGGCTCTGGACAACCGGCGCGATCTTGCGCTCGACATTTTTCCTTTCCTGCGCGGCCGAGTGTCGGGCGTGCGGCGCCTGATTGGTAACTTCAGCGATTTGCCGGAAGTGCTGCGCTTCGTGAATTCGGCGGAGGCCGAACAGTTGGCGCATTTAGGCACCAGTTGTCCGGACCACTTCATCCGCACCAAGGTCCGGCCTTTGTTTGTTCCCTGGCAGCCGGTCGCGAGTGCGCAGGGACTGCGCGAGCAAATCGAATCCGCGCTGTTGAACTACCGCAAAGAGTACGTTGCTTATTACAAGGCATTCGCGCAGCCTGATTCCCCCGCGATGCGCAATGCCAGTCCCACTGTCGTTCTGGTTCCCGGCATCGGAATGTTCAGTTTCGGAAAGAGCAAAACCGAAGCCCGCCTTACGGGCGAGTTCTATGTGAATGCCATTCACGTGATGGAAGGCGCGACCTCGCTGGACACAGGCAAAACGCCCGCGACGCTGCCCCAGGCTGGAACCGCGGCGCCCACCAGCGCATTCACGGTCCATGCAAACTATGTAGCTCTGCCGCCCTCGGAAGCATTCCGAATCGAATACTGGCAATTGGAAGAAGCCAAGATTCGCCGCCAGGCCCCGGAAAAAGAATTGAGCCGTCACGTGGTTCTGATTGTCGGAGGCGGCAGCGGAATAGGCCGCGAAGTTGCCTTGCTCGCGGCGGAACGCGGAGCACACGTTGTGGTCGCCGACCGTGATCACGAAGCCGCGAAGAAAGTAGCGGACGAGGCCAGGGGAATCGCGGGGAAGGAGGGCGGGCTATCCGTCGCCGTGGACATTCGTCATCGCGAGGTCATCCGGCAGAGCTTGCGCGAAGTGATAGCGGCTTATGGCGGGCTGGACGTCGTGATCAACACCGCCGCGCTCTTTCCCTCGTCGAAAGACGGACAGATCAGTGACGAGCAATGGGGAGTTACGCTCGACATCAATGTTACGGCGAACTATCTTCTGGTCGATGAAGCCGCGCGCATCTTAAAGGATCAGAATCTCAACGCCTCAGTCGTACTGACCAGTTCCGCCAACGCGGTGGTGCCCAAGCGCGGCAGCGAAGCCTACGACGTGAGTAAGGCAGCGCTCAGTCACCTGGTGCGCGAACTCGCAGTCTCGCTGTCCCCGAAAATTCGAGTCAACGGTATCAGCCCTGCCACTGTCATCAAAGGGTCGACCATGTTTCCCCGCGAGCGCGTGATTGCATCGTTGAAGAAATACGAGATTGCCTACAGCGATAGCGCCAGCGATGAGCAACTGCGCACCTTGCTCGCCGAATTTTACGCCAAACGCACACTCACTCATCGTCCCATTGATCCGAAAGACTGTGCGGAAGCAATCCTGTTTCTGGCGGGGCCAAAATCTCCTTGTACCACCGGCCACATCGTTCCCGTGGACGGTGGTTTGACCGAGGCTTTCCTGCGATGAACGAGGTTTCGCGCGACCGGGATCCCGCATCTGGCGACAAGCTCGCAGCCAAAGGCAGGACGAGGCCAGGGCTGGTTGCCGTGGACCTGGGCGCGGAAAGCTGTCGGGTTTCCCTGCTGCGCTGGATCGAAGGTCAACCGGAAATTCGTCTCGTCCACCGCTTTGCCAATTCAGCCCGAGACTACAGGAGCGGTCTCCGTTGGGATATTGCTGCCATCCAGAGGGGCGTCGAAGAGGGCTTGCGCGCCTGCGCGCAACTTGCACCCGAAGGGATCGCTGCAATTGGAGTAGATGGTTGGGCTGTGGACTATGTGCGCTTGGACCCGGGAGGGCAACCCGTCGCCAATCCTTTTTGTTATCGCGACGAGCGTACCGTGGAATCGCAAGACTTCGTGCACTCCCGGATTTCTCCCGACCGCCTTTATCAGTTGACCGGGATTCAGATCCTCGCATTGAACACGCTGTATCAGTTGCGCGCTGATGACGATGCTCAACAGAGTCTTCCATGGATAAATTTGCCCGAGTTTCTTCTGCACCGGTTGGGCGGACGGAGAGTTTCGGAATACACCAACGCGACCCATACCCAGCTCCTGGGTGTACGAGACCATGCCTGGAATTCTGAAATCTTCGAGGCCGCCGGACTGGATGTAAGCGCGGCGCCACCATTGGTGAATCCGGGAACCGATATTGGTCAACTGCAGGGACCTCTGACTTCCCTGCCCGCGTTTCGCAAGACCCGGCTCATCGCTCCCGCCTGTCACGACACGGCATCGGCCATCGCGGGAATCCCGGCGCAGGGGGACGACTGGGCTTTTATCAGCTCCGGCACCTGGTCGCTGGTGGGTTGCGTGCTCAATTCCGCGTGCGTCAGCGAGGCGGCGCGCCAGAAAAACTTCAGCAACGAAGGTGGCGTTGGAGGCAGAATCTATTTTCTTAAAAATGTGAATGGGATGTGGTTGCTGCAGCAATGCATCGAACATTGGCGATCGCAAGGTCAGACCTGGACGGTCGAGCAACTGGTGGATGCCTCCGCAACCATGGATGCGCCCGAGAGTCTGCTCGACGTCGACGATCCGGATCTGCTGTTACCTGGAGACATGCCGGCACGTATCAATACGCAACTGAAGCGCTCCGGCCAGATGGCCATTCCCGATGGCGTGGACATGGCGCCCAAAATGACCAACCTGATTCTTCACAGTCTGGCGGCCCGTTACGCGGAGGTCCTGAAGAACGCGACCAGCATCTCGGGAAAAGCCTTTAAGCGGCTTTACATTGTCGGCGGAGGAAGCAAGAACACTGTGCTCAACCAACTTACCGCGAGAGCCACCGGGCTGCAGGTTCTGACCGGCTCCACAGAGAGTGCGATCCTTGGCAATTTCGCCATCCAACTGGCCACGCTTGAAGGAAAATACACGAACAACATTGGAGTGGAGGCGAACGCCGTGGCCGAGTGGGCTGCCATTTTGGCCGCCGAGCCTGGCGATGCTCATGCCCCCGGAAACACCATCCCTGTTCACAGGGTCGAAGAGATTCAACGGCCCAACGGAAAGGCACTCGCATGACGGAGAAACCGGAAGTACTGATACATCGCGCGCTCGACAATTTTCATATCGAACTGCCCTCCTGGGGTTTTGCCAACACTGGAACCCGCTTCGGAAAATTCATCCAGCTCGCGGCTGCGGTCTCACTGGAGGACAAGTTCAGCGACGCGGGACAAGTGCACGCCTTGACCGGCGCTTGCCCGACCATGGCGCTCCACGTGCAGTGGGATCTTCCCAACGGATTGAAGGATGTTGCCCAGGTGAAACGGCTGGCCGAAAAATACGGCGTTCAGCCAGGTTCAATCAATCCGAACGTCTTTCAGGACCAGGAGTACAAGTATGGATCGGTGGGCAATCCGGATCCTGCGATTCGCAAGCGTGCGACAGATCACATGATTGATTGTGTGGCCATCGCCACTGCTCTCGAGTGTCGCGACGTTTCACCCTGGTTTGCAGATGGCTCGAACTATCCGGGAAGCCAGAACATTCGAAATAGAATCGGATGGTTCGAGGAAGCGCTGAAGCAGGTGCATGCCGGACTGAACCCGAAACAGCGTCTCCTCATCGAGTACAAACCGTTCGAGCCTGCGTTCTACCACACCGACATTGCCGACTGGGGAATGGCGCTGCTGCTGGCACGCGCCGCCGGGCCACAAGCTTACGTTCTGGTGGACACCGGTCATCACTATCAGGCCCAGAATATCGAGCAGATCGTCGCCTGGCTGCTCCATCACGGAATGATCGGCGGCTTCCATTTCAACGACCGCAGATACGCCGATGATGATCTGACCCTTGGGTCTATCGATCCCTACCAGATCTTCCGCATCTTTCACGAGATTCACAGCTACGCCTGGGAAACCGGCGCATTCGCCGATGTGGCGTACATGGTTGACCAGAGTCACAACCTGAAAGGAAAGATGGAAGCCATGATCCAGACGGTCTGCACGGCGCAGGAACTTTACGCCAAGGCCGCCATCGTGGACCACGCGCGCCTGGCGCCACTACAAAAGAGTTGCTCGCTGGTGGAAGCCGAGGAAAGCCTGCGCAGTGCGTTCTGGTATGACGTGCGGCCCGTGCTTCGCGATTGGCGCCGCAGCCACGGATTGCCGGAAGATCCCATGCAGGCATTCCGCCAGAGCGGATATCTGGAACGAATCACGGCCGAACGCAAAGAGCGCAATGCCGTTTCAGTCACCACCTACGCATAAATGGAGGACGGGCGTCCCACCCGTCCAGCCGGGCGAGGAAAACTCATTCCTCAACCGTGAACGTATAAGAGCCTGCACCGGCTTCGTAGATCGCGTTGTGGCTGTCTTTGAGAACCAACGAGATTCCCGCGCTCTGCCGGATGTCCTTCCCACCTTCCAGGATTCTGGTGGCCACGCCGCCCGGCAGGTAAATCAGGCTGGTCGTATTAGGCGGAATTACGACGTCCCATTTGATGGAATTGCCATCCACCTTCCAGTTCGAGGTGATGGGACCATACGACGAGTCGTAGGTTGCCTTGGCCTCCCCGAGGGAGGAATCGAACTGCGGATGCAGGACGATACGATGAAAACCCGGGTCTTCGGTCGATTCGTCGATTCCGGCAGCGTAGCGGTATAACCATTCGGCGACAGCTCCGTAAGCATAGTGATTGTACGAATTCATCGACGGGTCGCCCATCATCTGATCGCCATTCCATCGTTCCCACATCGTGGTTGCACCGTGCTCGATCATGTATCCCCAGGAGGGATACGTATTCTGGAGCAGCAACCGGTATGCGACATCACTATGGCCACTATTGCTGAGCTCGATCATTAGATAAGGCGTACCGAGGAAACCGGTGGTCAAATGCCAGTCGTGGGCTTTGATGTCCTCCACTAGCTTTTCCGCCGCGATTGCCCTGTCTTTTTGCGACAACAAGTTCATGTGCAGCGCCAACACGTAACTGGTCTGGCTGCCGGTTCCGACTGTGCCATCGGGTTTTACGTACTCCTGATTGAATGCTTTCCGGACTTTCTCGAACACTTCCCGGTACTTCTGCTCATCCTGGGGACGGTCGAGCACTTGCGCGATGCGCATCATCAGCGACGCATCATAGGCCCAGTACGCCGTGGCAATCAGATCCTTCGATGTCGTGCTGCCGATAGCCAGCCAGTCACCGTAATCGTTCCCGCGTTCTTTCAACCAGAGGCCGTTCGGATTCGAGCCAGCGATGTGTTCCATCCATTTTTCCATCGCAGCCCAGTTGTCTTCCAGCAGGCGGGTATCACGAAATTGCAGATACGCAGACCACGGAATAATGACGCCAGCATCGGCCCATCCGGCCACGCTATCACCGGTAGGGCCAACGCGTGGCGACACATCGGTGAACGCGCCCGTCGGATTTTGCGCATCACGAATGTCGGTGGCGAACTTGCGGGAAAAAGCTGCCAGGTTCGCGTTGAACGAAGCCGTTCTCCAGAAGACTTCCGCATCGCCCATCCAGCCCAGACGCTCGTCGCGCTGCGGGCAATCGGTGGGCACACTCAGGAAATTGCCACGCTGTCCCCAGAGAATATTGCTCCACAACTGATTCACAATCTGGTTTCCCGTGCTGAACTGAATGGTGAAGGGCGCCGCAGTATAAAAGACCACGCCCTCGATCGCGTCCGCAGTGGGAGTTCCCGGGTAGCCCGTCAGCTCGACGTAGCGAAA
>Ga0066790_10000457_pt1 | contig 15184 bp, 14 predicted proteins | sample OrgsoiDNA2013050_FD_70963 | JGI IMG/M metagenome (GOLD analysis project Ga0066790, IMG submission 70963) | Permafrost soil microbial communities from the Arctic, to analyse light accelerated degradation of dissolved organic matter (DOM) -... | ecosystem: Environmental > Terrestrial > Soil >...
CCTAGGCCGAACTGGCCGCCCGGCTCGGTACAGGCGCCGACGGTGAGCAGGGCACTCGGGCGGGGTATGTGCGCTGGGAGGCGGGCCGCGGCCGGTCGCGCGGCGTCCATCTCACCGAAGAGAGTGCCGGGCGCTCCGGCGTCCGGTCGGGCAGGCCTGGACCTGCCCGACACCCGCGGCCGGCCGGAAGCCAGACGATCTGGGCTCGAATCGGGCCTTCCACTCAAGCTCCAGCGCGTTCTCGACCCGGTTCTGATGACACCGGTCCATGATCACCACGCACCATCGGCGCCCCGAGCCACCGTTCGCGGATGCCGGGTGCATGCGCCTCAACCGGACGGGCGCATGGAGTATGGAGCTAACGTTGCGCTTGGTCCTTACCCGAGCGCGGATCGTGGCGAGCGCACCGGCCGCGGGGATGCTACCTGGCGTGCGGATGGTCTGCGGCGATGCGTGCCGTGACGTCGCCCAGAAGCGTGTGGCCGTGGATGCGGATCACGTTGTGGCATTGCTCCCCAGGCACGACTGGCACGTCGTTGCGCAGGTCACCCCGCAGGACGCCGCCGGACATCTCGACGTGCGTGCCCTCCGCGACGAGCACATCCACATCGCGGAATATCGCGTAAGCGTCGATGTCGATCTCGGCGGGAGCACTCTTGACCCGCGACAAGTCGATGGTCACGTCACCGAGGAGCGCGACGGCGATCAGCTCATCCTCGACATCCCAGGCCTGCGCGCGCTTGCCGTGCCGACCCCCTTCAATGACCGGGTCCAGGGCGAGGAGCCACCGGCGGCGGTGGCCAGATCCGGTTCGCGGTATTTCTTCAGGGTTACCGTGCACGGGTCTCACCTGGCCTGCCGGTGGGCGAATTAGTTGATTGAGTCTATCAGTTAGATTAGCCTGCTGTCATGCCGCCGGCCAGGGATGAAGTGCAGTCGATGGTGGTGGCGCTGTTCACCCTGACTGCCGGACTGGAGCGAGCCAGGCGCCAGAAGAAGACCGCGGGCGCGCTGAGCCTGCTGCAGGTCATAGCGGGACGCGACGGCATCCGGCCGTCGGAGATCGCTGACCTGCAGCTCGTTCACCCGTCGCTGGTCACCCGGCAGGTCCGGGAACTGGAGGACGCGGGTTACGCACAGGTCACCGGAGACCCCGCTGACGGGCGCTCGTGGCTGGTGGCGCTCACGCCCGCGGGGCAGGACGAGATGCGGCGCCTCCAGCAAGTGGGCCTGGACCGGTTCGCCTTGTTCGTCGCCGACTGGGAGCCGGGTGAGGTCCGGGCGCTGACGGCGCTGCTGGACAAGCTCCGAACATCCATGGCCACCGTCAGCGAGCGCGAGCAGCGCCCGCCCGCCCGCCGCGAACGGCCCGGCGGCGCCGGCCGGCGCCGCCGGGCCGGCCATCACGAGACAGAGCGCCAGACATGACCGGCGGCCAGGGCATCGTCATCGCCGGCGGCGCGCCTGGCCGGCCGCGCAACGGCCGCCTGCTGGCCTGGGGCGTGGCCGGATTGGCCGCACAGGCCGCGTTCATGGCCGGATGGCTGATCGCCGAGACCTGGCAGGGCCCGGTACAGTCCGGTGAATCACACCCTCAGTGACCTGCAGGCCGCCACAGCGCCGCACGCCTGGTTCCCCATCGCCTGCTTCGCCGTAGGCGGGCTGGGTACCTTCGGCTTCGCGGTGTCCGGGCGGCGCCCGGCCCTGGCCGGGCGCCGGGAAGGCCGCCTGGTATGCGCCGTGGATGCTGGCCTGCGCCGCACTGGCTCTGGGCAACTCCTTCCCGCTGATTCCCCGCCGACTCCCCGACCCCGGATGCACCGCCCGCCATCAGCTTGTCAGCCCCGGCGGGCTGACGGACGCGATTGTCGCCACCATCGCCTGTCTCCTGCTGGCCTTCACGCCCTTCCCGCTGTGGCGGCGGCTGAAAGTGCCTCCCCAGTGGCAACCGCTCAAGCCGGTCATGATCGCAGCACGCGTCACCGGCCCCGCGTGTTTCCTCCTGCTGGCAATCTCATCGGACACAGACACCGCGGAAGGGCTCACGGAGCGGAGACTGGCCACCTGTGTGCTGTGGATGGGCGCGCTAGCCGTTACGTTGATCTTTGTCTCCCGCCACGCGCGGACTCCCGCCGTAAGCCGCACAGGTTAGGCGATAGTCACAAAAACAGCCCGGCAGCTCCAGCCGAAACATCGCACCCAGGTCCCCGCGTATCCACAGCCCCGCTCCGAACAGGAAGATCTGCCCGTAAGCCGTCACCCGGCCCCCGATCACCCGAGTATTAAGCGATATGGCGGCTGAATATCTGATGCCGTCGCGGACGGCCAGGTTCGGGTGCCCTTAAGATAGCGGGTTGTTAGCAGAGGTGACCGTTGCGCCTGCCATCTCCAACTCGTGACTGGGTAAGTTTCTAAACCTGTGCATATCAGCACAATCCCCACTGCCGCCATGACCACTGGACTAAGCAGGCCCTGCGCCACGTCGTTGACAGAGCCCTCAGCTTTGCGCGGCTCCGCGTGCGGCCGGGGTCAGCAGCGGTGCCGCGGCCAGGTCGGCTTTGCTCCGGTCGGGCAGGAAGACGACGGCGATCAGGGTCAGGACCGCGCACGCGATGATGTAGACCGAGATCGCCTGCCAGCCGAAGTTCGGCAGCATCCAGGTCGCCAGCAACGGTGCGGGACCGCCGGCGATCAGTGAAGCCGTTTGATAGCCGAGGCCGCTGCCGGCGTAGGCGAGCCCGGTCGGGAAGTTCTCCGCGATGTAGGACGCCTGCGGGCCGTACTGGATGGCGTGCGGAATGGCGATCAGGGCCACACCGACGATGATGAGGCCGGTGACTCCGGTATTCATGAGAAGGAAGAACGGGAACGCGACGATTCCTATCAGGACCGCCCCGGTGGCGTAGACACGCTTCCGGCCCAGCCGATCGCTGAGCCGGCCGAAGAACGGAATCAGGAAAAGCTCGAGCGCGCCGGCCACGGTCACCGCGGCGAGCCCCACGCCCTCGGCCTTGTGCAGATGGACCTTGATGTACGTCAGGGCGAACGCCGTATAGAGGTAGAACGGAGCCTGTTCCGACATCCGGAGCAGCGCGCTGAGCAGGACTTCTTTCGGATATCTGCGGAGCACTTCGGTCGTCGGGACCTTGGATATGGTCCGCTTCTCGACCACCTGGGCGAACATCGGTGTCTCCATCACCTTCAGCCGCACCCACAGGCCGATGCCGACCAGTAGCAAGCTCGCCAGGAAGGGGATCCGCCACGCCCATGCCTTGAACGCGCTCTCGGCCGACAGCGCGATCGCCGTCATCGCCCCGGTGCCGAGCAGCAACCCGATCGGCACGCCAATCTGCGGCCAGCTCGCCATGAGCCCGCGACGATGCTGTTTGCCCCATTCCATGGAAAGCAGCACCGAGCCGCTCCACTCACCCCCCACCGCGATGCCCTGAAAAACCCGGAGCACGACCAGCAAGATGGGTGCCGCGACGCCGATGGTCGCCGTCCCGGGCAGGGCCCCCACGAGGGCGCTGGCGATGCCCATCATCAGCAGGGTGACGATCAGCGTGGCTTTGCGGCCGATCCGGTCGCCCCAGTGACCGAAGATCGCCGCGCCAACTGGCCGGGCCGCGAACCCGACGGCGTACGTGGCGAAGGATTCGAGTGTGCCCGAGTAGGGGCTCGACTTGGGGAAGAAGACCGCGGGGAACACGATGGCCGCGGCCGTTCCGTAGAGGAAAAAGTCGTACCACTCGATCGAGGTTCCGACCACGCTGGCCACCGCGGCCAGGCGTACCTGCCGCCGTCGGTCGGGCTCGTCGACAGACCCCGCGCGGTCGGCTTCTTCCGGTGGCAGCACCATGGGGGCTTCCTTTCCGACCGCCCCCGTCGGTCTGCTCTGACCGTCTTGTGCCGGTTAGCTACTGCTACCCAATCGTTTGCAACTGTTACCCGCCCGCACCGCGAAAACCTCTTGCGATCTGTGTTACCCCGCGGGGCCGGGGAGTAATCGTCAGGCCCTGAAGCAGGAGCGGCCAGATACGAGCGCCCAAAGGTTCATCCGCTCCGAACGGGGTAAACGAGGTCTTCTCCGCCGGTTCCGGGTAGGGACGGGTCGACGGGGGCAGGGAAGCGGCCCGCGGCGGCGGGAAGAACCGCCGGAGTTACCTGGGGGAGGGGAGTGATCCGGTCGCTGCGGAGCGGCGCGCATCTGGTCGCAACTCCGCAGGTAGTGGTAAGTTCACGCCGATAGTCTAGTAATTTAGTCGACATAATCAGCAATCGTCTCTTGATGGAGTCTTGCCTGGTGAGGAGGTCCTCGTGGCACTTCCGGACTTCCTGGTAATCGGCGCGCCGAAGGCGGGCACGACGGCACTGCACGCGGCGCTGGCCGGCCATCCCGCTCTCTTCATGTCACCGATCAAGGAGCCGAAGTTCTTTCTCAGTGACGGACCGCCGCCGACGCGGGGCGGCCCGGGCGACGCGCTCACCTACCGGGAGCACGTCTGGAAGCGGGCTGATTACGAGGCCCTCTTCGACGCAGCGCCGGCGGGAACGCTGCGGGGTGAGTCAACTCCTCTGTACATGTACGACCGTGACGCCATGCGCCGCATCCGCGACCTGATCCCGGACGTCAGGCTCATCGCGATCATCCGGGATCCGGTGGAGCGCGCCCACTCGAATTGGACGCACCTGTGGTCGGCCGGGCTTGAGCCGGTCGGGGACTTCGTCCAGGCCTGCGCCGAGGAGGAACGGCGTATCGCCGCGGGCTGGGCGTCGTTCTGGCACTACACCGGGCTGGGGCGGTACGGGGAGCAGCTCGAGTACATCTTTACGCTCTTTCCCCGCGAGCAGGTCTACGTCATCCGCTACCGCCAGCTTGTGGACGAGCCCGCCGCGACCCTCGACGGTATCTTCGGGTTCCTGGGCGTGGAGCAGGGCGTGGTCACCGAGGTGCCGCGGCAGAACGTCACCGCTCATCCCGAGGCGACGCTGGCGCACCGCGCGGTCGCGCAGGCCTTGCGCGCCGGGTCAGCCGTCGGCCGGTTCCTCCCGGGGTCCGCTCCGGACGCCGTCATGGGCAGGCTCGAGCGGTTCCTGCAGCGCCACAACCGAGAACGGCAGCCGCTCAGCTGGCAGCAGCGCCAGGAGCTTATCCCGCGGTTCGAGGTGGACCTGGAACTGCTCGAACGCGTCCTCGGCACGGACTTCAGCGACTGGCGGGCGCCGCGCGACCGGTCAGGCGGGATGGTCGGCGCGCGCCCGGAGGGACAGTCGCAGGCGAGAAACGGCCGCCCGGTCCAGCTGAACTGACCGGCCAGCGGGGGGACCCCCAGTGGGGATGACCCGTCAGCGGGGAGGGGCCCTGGCCGCCGTCGCCCCGCCGGTTACTGAACTTCGGTGCGCAGTTCGTGCGCGCCGTCGGGCCGGGTCATCTCGTAGTAGAGCCGCTTGCGCCCGTCAGGCAACGGCAAAATGTGCAGGTAGCGCAGCCCGCCACCGTGATACGGCGACCAGGCCAGCGGTTCGCTGCCCACCGCGGAGAGCACGGATGGCTCGGTACCCGTCGCGACCCCGGTCCGTTCCTCGTAGTTCTCGGCGGCCGTGGCCCGGCCGTCGTAGTAGGCCACGATGGTGCCGCCGGCGAAACAGACCGAGGTGACCCGGGTGCCCCGTGAGTCCCAGTACCCCGGCCGCCCGCTGAGCGCGACCCCATCCCAGGTCCAGGTCAGGCCGTCCGCGCTGGTGGCGTATTCGGTCGCCATCTGGTCCGCCTCGGCGGGATCGTCCAGGGGATGGCAGGTGACCCACATGTGCCATCCGTCGTCGCGGCGCACGATTACCGGGTCCTTGACGCCCTTTTTGGAGTCACCCGGCAGCACCACCTGGCTGTGGCGGGAGTCGAACTCGGCCGGGTGGGCGGCTTCGACCACCTCGACCCGCCAGTGCTTCGTGCCCGGCGTCGCGCAGCTCAGGTACAGTCGCCAGGTTCCTTCGGGGGTCCGCACCAGGTACGGTCGCTCCAGGGAATCGGTGGCCATGTCTTCCTTGTTGATCATGGTCAGCGGCTCGAAGTGCTCTCCGTCGGCCGAACGGGCCACCGCGACCGCATACCCGCGGCCATGGCCGAGCGGCCGGCGCAGCCGGTAGGCGAGGAAGATCTCCCCGTCGGCCAGCACGGCGGACGGGCCGCCCGCCCAGTACCCAGACCCTTGTCCGGGCGGCTCTACCGCAACCGCTCCCGAACCGGGCCTCGGCGCGGCGATGGCGCCGATCCGCGACGGCTGGTCAGGCACGGAGCCACGGGCATGCGGCGCCTCCTGGATGTCATCTGAGCCATGTTCACCGGAAACCACACCAGCATGATAGGCAATTGGCGTTGCCCCTGGTGACGGTGTGCCGCGGCTCGTGAGGGTGAACACGAAGCGTCACTAAGGCAGGGGGTTCTCGGTGGATCACCGGCCTGTGACAATGGGAGCATGAGCGACGGCGAGCCACGTCTCCACGGAGGCGTCGACACCAGCCCCGGGGACGTGGGCACCAGTCCCGGGGACGTTGACGCCTCGCCCGGGGTCGCCGGCGCCGGCCGGGGCGGCACGGCCCAGGCCTCGGTCAACGGCTCCGGTCCCGGACCGAGGCTCGGGACCGAGCCCGAGCGGGAGCCAGAGGACCTGCCCCCGCTGCCGCCGAACCGCTACCTCGACCGCGAGGAAAGCTGGCTCCGCTTCAACCAGCGCGTGCTTGAACTGACCGAGGACGAGAGCGTTCCGCTGCTGGAGCGGGTCCGGTTCCTGGCTATCTTCGCCAGCAACCTGGACGAATTCTTCATGGTCCGGGTGGCCGGGCTGATGCGGCGGATGGCCGCCGGGCTCCCGGTCGAGGGCGTCAGCGTCCAGTTGCCCGGCCAGGTGCTGAACCGGACCCTGGACCTCGCGGGCCGGCTGACCGCGCGGCACGCGGCCTGCTTCACCGAGCGGATCCTGCCCGCGCTCAGCGGCGAGGGCATCGAAGTCCTCCGCTGGAAGGAGCTCTCCTCCGCCGAACGGGGCAACCTGCGCGAGCTGTTCCGTGAGCGGATCTACCCGGTGCTGACGCCGCTCGTGGTCGACCCGGCGCACCCGTTCCCGTTCATTTCCGGCCTGTCGCTCAACCTGGCCGTCATGGTGGCCGACCCGCGCACCGGCGCGACGATGTTCGCGCGGGTCAAGGTGCCGCCGCTGCTGCCCCGGTTTCTCGCCGTCTCCCCGCAGCGGTTTGTGCCCATCGAGGACGTCATCGCCGCGCACCTGACGCAACTGTTCGCGGGCCTGGAGATCATCGAGCATCACGCCTTCCGGGTCACCCGCGTCCGGGACCTGGAAGTGGACGAAGACGTCACCGAGGACCTGCTGCAGGCGCTGGAGCGCCAACTGCTCCGGCGGCGTTTCGACCCCGCCGTCCGGCTCGAGGTGGACGACTCGATGTCCGGCGACGTGCTGGACCGGCTGATCACCGAGCTCAGCGTGGACCGGCGCGCGGTCTACCGGGTGCCGGGGCCGCTGGACCTGTCCGGTCTGACCGCGATCGCGGACCTGGACATCGGCGAGCTGCGGTATCCGCCCTTCGTCCCGTCCTCGTCCGCGATTCCCAAGGACACCGACATCTTCGCGGCTCTCCGCGAGCGCGACGTCCTGGTCCACCACCCGTACGAGTCGTTCACGACCAGCGTCGAGCGCCTCATCGAGGCCGCCGCGGCCGATCCCAACGTACTGGCCATCAAGCAGACGCTCTACCGGACCAGCGGCGACTCGCCGATCGTGGACGCCCTGATCGACGCGGCCGAGCTCGGCAAGCAGGTGGTCGTGGTCGTCGAGATCAAGGCCCGCGGTGACGAGCGGGCCAACATCGCCTGGGCGAGGAAGCTGGAAGAGGCGGGCTGTCACGTCGTCTACGGCTTCGTCGGCCTGAAGACGCACTGCAAGGTCCTGCTCATCGTGCGGGAGGAGGCCGATGGGACGCTGCTGCGCTACTGCCACCTCGGCACCGGCAACTACAACCCGGCCACCGCCCGGCTGTATGAGGACTTCGGCCTGCTGACCGCCGACCCCACCGTCGCCGAGGACGCTACCGACCTGTTCAACCACCTCACCGGGTACAGCCGGCAGGACTCCTACCGGCAGCTCCTGGTCGCTCCCGAATCCCTCCGCGCCGGGCTGGTCGGCCGGATCGCGCACCAGGTGGACCGCCAGCGGGCCGGGAAGTCCGCTCGCATCCAGTTCAAGTGCAACGCGCTGATCGACGAGGTCATCGTGGACGCGCTGTACCGGGCGTCGCAGGCCGGGGTGCCGATCGACTTGTGGGTACGCGGGATCTGCACGCTCCGCCCCGGCGTGCCCGGCCTGTCGGAGACCATCCGCGTGCGGAGCATACTGGGGCGGTTCCTGGAGCACTCGCGGGTCTACTCGTTCGGCACCGGCAAGCACGACGAAGCCGATCCGGGCTCGACTGGTGAGGTCTGGCTCGGCAGTCCCGACCTTATGCACCGGAACCTGGACCGCCGGGTGGAGACGATCGTCCGCGTCACCGACCGCTGGCACGCGCGGGAGCTGCGGCGGCTGCTCGACCTGGGCATGGACGACGGCATCGCGTCGTGGTGGCTGGATGCCGATGGGGTCTGGGCCCGCCACGACCGCGGGCCGGGCGGCGAGCCGCTGCGCGACCTCCAGTTCATACTGATCGCGGACCGCCGCGTGCGGACCGCCGATGGCTGAGCCGATGGCCGGCCCCGCGGAGCTGGGTGAAATCGAAGCCGCGGGCGCCATCGTATGGCGGCGCGGGCCGGACGGGCCCAACGACCCGGAAGTGCTGCTCATCCACCGCCCGCGGCGGGATGATTGGTCGTTGGCTAAGGGAAAGCGTGACCCGGGGGAGCAGCTTCCGCAGACCGCCGTCCGTGAGGTCGTCGAGGAGACTGGCCTGCACCCGCGCCTCGGGCGCCGCCTTCGGTCGGTGCGCTACCTGGCCGCTGGCCGCCCCAAGCACGTGTACTACTGGGCGGCCGCGGATCCGGTGCCGAGGGGCCTTCCGGCCCCGCCGTTCGTCCCGAACGAGGAGGTCGACGGGATCGAATGGCTCCCGCTCGAGCGTGCCTACGACCGGGTTTCCTACCCGGACGACGTGATCGTGCTGGAGGATTTCGCGCAGTGGCCGCACCGCACGGTGCCCCTCATCGTCCTGCGGCACGCCTCCGCGGGCCGCAGACAGGGCTGGGACGGCGACGACCTGCTCCGCCCGCTCGACACTCGGGGGGAGGCGGACGCGCTGGCCCTCCTACCCCTCCTGGCCTGCTTCGAACCGGTCCGGGTGATCAGCTCACCCGCGCTGCGCTGCACCGCGACGGTCGCGCCGTACGCCGCGCACTTCGGCGCGCCCATTGAGGCTGACACCGCATTCGGTGTGCCGGACCGCCCCGGTGACTCTTCATTGAGCCGAACGGACGTCGGTGACCCTGTGTCCGCGACGACCCGCCTGCTGGCCACTGGGGTCCCGACCCTGGTCTGCGCGCACCGGGAAAACATCCCGGAACTCCTCCGGGCCGCGTGCGAGTACCTGGGCGCCAAACCGCCTCCGGACCCGTCGGTGCCCAAGGCCGGCTTCTGGGTCCTCCAGGCCGGTGAGAGCACGCTCGCCGGAATGGAACGCTACGAAGTGTCCGCTCTGGGCTTAGCCGTTCGGCCCGTCATCGGGAGTCCTGGAGGCCTCAGCAGCTCTACTAGCCCCGGAAGCCCCATGGCCCTCTCCTGACCCAACAGTCCCTTGAGCCCCGCCCGTCCCGTCAGCCCCGGCTGTCCAGGGAGCCCCGCCTGTCCGGGAAGCCCCGTCAGCTCCGGGGGACCCGCCTGTCCGGGAAGCTTCGGGAGCTCCGGGGGACCCGCCTGTCCGGGAAGCTTCGGGAGCCTTGGGAGTCCCGCCCGTCCCTGGAGCACTGCTTGTCCCGGGAGCACTGCTGGCCCCGGGAGACCCGCCTGTCCCGGAAGCACCGCTGGCCTCGGGAGCACCGCGCTGCTCGTCTGTCTCAGTGATCCCGGAAACCCCGTGCCGCTCGGCGGGGCCGGAAGTCTCATGTGGCTCGGTAGCCGTACTGATCTCAGAAGTCTCACCTGACTCGGGAGCTTTCCTCGCCCCCGGAATCGTCTCCCCGGCCTTACCAGCCTCACGGGCCTCACGGGCCTCACGGGACTCGGCCAGCCCCGCGGTCGCCGGTGCGCCTGACCCCGCGCCCGAGGCCCGCGCCTGCCGCCCCCGGCGCCGGCGCCACAGCCACCGGACGATGAACGCAACCACTGCCACCGCCAGCGCGATCAGCGCGTACAGCGAATAGCGGGTGATCTGGTTGTAGATGGTTGTGATGTGGTTGCCGGCCAGATACCCCAGGCTGACCCAGACTCCAGCCCAGAGCGCGGCACCGAGCGCGTTGAACGCGAGGAAACGCCTCCAGTGCATGCCGCTGATGCCGGCCACGATGCCGTTAGCCTGGCGGAGACCCTCGATGAACCGGGCGACCACGATGATCTTGCCGCCGTGATGTTCGAAGAAGTTCTCGGCCTTGTCCAGGCGTTCTTCGGTCAGGAACACGTACTTGCCGAACCGCAGCGCCAGCGCCCGTCCGCCGAAATGCCCGATCGCGAAGCCGATGTTGTCCCCGACGACCGCGGCGAGCGTGGCGACCACGCCGACCAGGATGACGTTCAGCCGGCCTGCTCCAGCGAACAATGCGGCCGCGATCAATATGGTCTCGCCGGGCAACGGGATACCGAAGTCCTCGACGGTGACGAACAGGGCGACGGCGAGATACCCGTAGTGGTTGAGCAGGGGCTCCACCGTCTGGAAGATCCCTGGCAGCGCGGGTGTGCTCATCGTCTCCTCAATCACGGAAAAAACGCGCCTGTCAATCCCGGAACGATCAAGAATCCCGGACGATCATGCTTCCGTCTCGGGCTCGGTATCGGCCTGCTGGATGACGGCCGGGTGAGCGATGGTGGCCCCGTGCGCTCCGGGGTCCTCGATGGCCGCGGCGATGGGCCCGGCGGCCAGGGCGCGCTGCCAGGGCCGTGCGCCGTAACCGGCCAGGGCCGCCTCCACCGCGAGCGGGTCGGGTGGATCCGGCGGCTCCCAGCTGATGCGCCGGACCGCGTCCGGCGGGAGCATGTTCTCCGCGGGCATGGTGTGCTCCGCGGCCAGGTCGGCCACCGTCGCGCGCACCGCGACCAGGCGCGCCGCGGCGGCGGGGTCCCGTTCGGCCCAGCGGTGGGTCGGCGGCGGCCCGCTGGCCACCGTGGCCCCGCCGGTGTCCGGGAGCGCGCTTTCCGGGAGGGCCCGCGCTTGCCGGACCGCGCCCAGCCACTCCGGCAGATGCTTGCGCGCCACCCGCCCGGTGAAGCCAGGGATCTTGGTCAGGGTGGCGTTGCTGGTGGGCAGCGCCCGGGCCGCCTCGACGATGGCCGCGTCGGGCAGCACCCGCCCCGGCGAGAGATTCATGTCCTGGGCGATCTTGTCGCGCTGTTCCCAAAGCTCCCGCACGATCGCGAGGCTGCGCCGGCTGCGCACACGATGGATGCCGGAGGTACGGCGCCACGGGTCGGGGCGCGGCGCGGGCGGGGCGGCGTTCAGCACCGCGGCGAACTCCTGACGGGCCCAGTCCATCTTGCCCTGCGCGTTGAGCATGTCGGCGAGCGCGTCGCGCAGCTCGATGAGCACCTCGACATCGAGCGCGGCGTACCGCAGCCATTCCATCGGGAGCGGCCGCGTCGACCAGTCCGCGGCCGAGTGGCCCTTCTCCAGGTGCAGCCCGAGCACGGTCTCCACCAGCGTGCCGAGCGCCACCCGGGGGAACCCGAGCAGCCGTCCGGCCAGCTCGGTGTCGAACAGCATGCGCGGGCGGTAGTTGAGCTCGGCCAGGCAAGGCAGGTCCTGGGACGCGGCGTGCAGGACCGCTTCGGTTTCGGCCAGCGCGGCGTCGAGCCCGGACAGGTCCGGGCAGCTGATCGGGTCGATCAGGGCGGTCCCGGCGCCCGCGCGGCGCAACTGCACCAGGTACGCACGGTGCCCGTAGCGGTAGCCGGACGCGCGTTCGGCGTCGACGGCGACCGGACCGGTGCCGGCCGCCATCGCCCGGGTCACCCGCTCCAGTTCCTCGGCGGTCTCTACCACCGGTGGCAGGCCGTCCCGCGGCTCGAGCAGGGGCACCACCTCACGGGTGTCCTCGACGACCTGTCCGGTGTCCCCGGGGGGCTGCCCGGTGTCCCCGGGGGCCTGATCTTTCGCGGTCACTGGCGCCGCCGCGGCCGTTGCTCAGTCCCCCGGCCCGGCGACGGCAGCGCGTACGTGCCCGGGGCCAGCGGCGGCAGCCCGGCCGCGGCCGCCAGCGAGTCGCACCACGCGGTCACGTGCGCGGCCAGGTCCAGTCGGTCCGGATCGCTGCTGTCCGGGCCCGGGTCCTGGCCCGGGTCCTGGCCCGGGTCCTTGCCCGGGTCCTTGCCCGGACCAGCAGCCGTAGGCGACCAGGACGCACGCTGCTCGTATCCGTGAATCGGCGGCTCTTCCTCCTTGCCGCCGAACCCCTCGGTCGACACCCGGGTCACGGTGCCACTCGGGGCGTTGTAGCCAGGGGTGCGCGCGTCCAGGGCCTCGGTCAGCCACGTCCAGCCGACCTGGCCGAGCATCGGGTCCGCCGCGATCTCCGGGTCGATCTCCGCCCGGAGGTAGCTGATCAGCCGGTAGCAGCCGTGCCACCCCTCAGGCGCAGCCGGGTCGTACAGCAGTACGAGCCGTCCCCAGGCGATGTCGGCGTCGTCACGCCGCACGGTAGCCGCGGTCGCCGTGGCAAACGGGGCGAGCCGTTTGGGTGCGGGAACGTCCTCGAAGGTGAATTCAGCCCGGAGCGAACCCTGGTCGTCCAGTCCGGCCTGAAAGGCGGCGACCGCGGAACCGAACGCCGCCGTAGCCACCTCTTCGTCGCTGCGCTGCGACGTGTCCCGTGGTACCCGCTGCTTTCGCACGGGCCGGTCGGCCGATCTCATGTACAGAGCGTATGCCGCGCCCGCTGCTTCCTCACGCAAGTTCCGGCGCGAATACGGCCGTTAACGGGCATATGGCCGGGGCCGGTGAGGCTCATGCCGCGCGGCCAGGACGGCCTGATACGTGCTCGCGCAACGGCTGCTCCTGCGGAAGGAAGCCCACGATCAGGGCCGTCCCGCAGGCACAGCACGCCCACTCGGGGCAGTGCCCGTCCGGTGAGTCGGGGCAGTGCCCGGCGTCGGTGTGGAACTGCTCGAACAGCTGCTCCCCAGCGCATCCGGGACAGTACCAGGGCATCTGGCTCATGGCCCGTAACCTCCTTCGCCGGCACTTTGCGGGGCTGAGCAAAATATTGGCACGCGTGTACGACAATCCGCGGGAGGCTGGGCGGCGTGTCAGTTCTCCGTTCTGTGAGACGATCCCTGCTGTGACGTCGCTTGCGAAGGACTCGCCATTCCTGCGTGCCTGCCGCCGGGAGCCGGTGCCTTATACCCCGGTCTGGTATATGCGCCAGGCTGGCCGTTCGCTGCCCGAATACCGGCAGGCCCGCGTGGGCATCCCGATGCTCGAGTCGTGCACCAAGGCCGACCTGATCACCGAGATCACCCTGCAGCCGATGCGGCGCTACAACGTTGACGCGGCCATCCTGTTCAGCGACATCGTGGTGCCGCTGAAGGCGATCGGCTTCGGCATCGACATCAAGACCGGGGTGGGCCCGGTCATCGACGAGCCCATCCGCGACTCCCGCGACCTGGAGCGGCTGCGCCCGCTCGAGCCCGGCGACGTCCCTTACGTCACCGAGGCGGTGGGCTCGCTGGTGGGCGAGCTGGGCGACCGGCCGCTGATCGGCTTCGCGGGCGCTCCGTTCACTTTGGCCTCCTACCTGATCGAGGGCGGCCCTTCCCGTCACCACGACCGGACCCGCGCCATGATGTACGCCGACCCCCGGCTGTGGAACGCTCTGATGGAGCGGCTCACCGCCATCACGATCTCGTTCCTGGAGGTGCAGATCGCCGCGGGGGCGTCGGCGGTTCAGCTGTTCGACTCCTGGGTCGGCGCCCTGAGCCCGGCCGACTACCGGACGTTTGTGCTCCCGCACACCAGCCAGATCTTCGCCGCGCTGGAGGGGCACGACGTACCCCGCATCCACTTCGGGGTCGGCACAGGCGAACTGCTCGGCCTGATGCGGCAGGCCGGAGCCGACGTCGTCGGCGTGGACTGGCGGGTCCCGCTGGACGAGGCCGCCGGCCGCGTCGAGGCCGGGACGGCCCTGCAGGGCAACCTGGACCCGGCCGTGCTGCTGGCGCCGTGGGCCGTGGTCGCCGCGCGCGCCACCGATATCCTCAGGCAGGCGCGGATCGCGGAGAGCCACATTTTCAACCTGGGGCACGGCGTCCTGCCCGACACCGACCCCGCCATCCTGGCCCAGCTCGCCGACTTCGTGCACGAGCAATCCGCCCGCTGAGCAGGAGGTCTGTGCCCTACGCCGGCCGCGAGTTGCTTCCCGAATTCGGCAAGGTCAGTGGTTCCCGTGTCCGCTGGCCTGCTCTCTCACCGAGGTCTCAATAACTTCTATAGCCCCTGGGCCTGGGCTTTCTCCGCTTCAGCAGGGCCGGTCTCACTGTTGAGGAAGTTTCAGGGAACATGAAGGATCATCGCCTGAACTGACTGTCTTGCAGTCCCGGTGAAACCATCCAGTCGCGCCCGGAGCCGGCAGCGCCTGCCCCGTTTTCCTCCAGGCACTTTGTATCAGAGCCGCCTGTTGACCCTCCAAGAGGTAGAGACGGAGCAGCCCATGCAGGCTACGAGAGTTCCCCTACGAGCGGCTGAGAGCTTAGAGCAACGGCGCAAAGGGCCCACATTCCGAGAGGGGCACAATGACCTATCACATCGACCAATCGGGCACGCCCAACACCGTATTCGGCAACCTGTTCACCATCGTCAGTCAGGATCTCGGGTTTGGGACCGACAACGTCGCCGGTGACGCGACTGTGAAGACGGTCACTTACAAAAAGGACCCGGCCAACACCACTGCGACCGCGCAGCGAGTCCTGGACGAGGTCAACGACCCGGGCACCGTGGTAGCGACGGGACTGCCGAGCGGCACCACCATCACCCTGCATCTCGACAC